>ERZ1292623.450-Hain-H51-01um-R1-450-length-44522-cov-6_pt1 | contig 44522 bp, 50 predicted proteins | sample MGYA00564398_ERZ1292623 | MGnify/ENA primary metagenome ERZ1292623 (study PRJEB36523, sample SAMEA6512633) | groundwater metagenome | collected 2019-01-07 | study: AquaDiva: Metagenomics assemblies of 32 groundwater samples
AATCGGCTCTCGCCGCAGGAACGTCTATTCGCTGATCTCTCAGCGAGGCAGGAGGTAAGAAACCCATTTCCGCCCTCGTGTCTCGCTGAAAACTCAATTCAATGTTCTGCGTACATTATACCACACAAATTGCCAATCTGTCAATATGCCTCCCGGGCCTTGTTTTCCAGGGCTTCTTGACCCTGGGCGGCGGAAGAAATACAATAATGATGTTGCTTACTATTACTAACAAACGTCAATAAACCGATTCCTGAAGAATTCATGCCATTTACTTCTACGGTTCAGAAGAATTTAGGGATCCACATCTATGGGTACAACAGCACTACTCCTCGGAGCGGTTGGTTTGGGGTTGGGATTAGCGGCCGGATACTTCGGTAGGCGGGCCATCGCCGGTCAAGCCGGTAAAGATGCCGATACCGAGATAACCAAAAAGATCTCGGGCGCCGAGTCGCAGGCCAAAGAGATCATTCTTGAAGCGAAAGAAAAAGCCGCCGCCACGCTCACCGAGGCGCAGAATGAAGAACGCGAAAGGAAGCGGGAGATATCCGCTATTGAAACACGCCTCTTGAAGCGCGAAGAACTCTTGGATGAGCGGGGCGGCACGCTCGACAAGGAGTCATCCGCGGTGAAGCGCCAGGCGGAAGAGTTGAAGACCCGTGAAACGGAGGTGGCTGGTTTGCGCGCCGAGATCGTCACGCGCCTTGAGCGCGTCGGCGGCCTCTCGGCCGATGAGGCCAAGACCGAGATCGTGCGCCAGGTGAAGCAGGCGAACGAACGCGACCTGGCCGACTCTCTTCAGAAGCTCATGAAAGGACGTCACGATGAGCTTGAGGCCAAGGCCGGCGAGGTGGTGACGGTTGCCCTCCAGCGCTTCGCGCGGAGCCATGTTGCCGAGATCACCACTTCCCAGCTCCCCTTAAAAGACGACGACATGAAGGGCAAGATCATCGGCCGCGAGGGCCGTAACATTCGGGCCTTGGAACGGGCGACGGGCGTGGAGCTTATCGTTGATGAGGCGCCGGACACGATAATCATTTCGTCTTTCGACCCCTACCGCCGCGAGGTGGCCCGGCTCGCGCTCCAAAAGCTCATCAAGGACGGCCGCATTCAACCGGCGAAGATCGAAGAGAAGGTGGAGGAAGCGAAGGCCGAGCTCCAAAAGCGCATCGGCGAGATCGGCGACGCCGCCGCGACCGAAGTCGGCGTCTACGGTTTGCCGCCGGAGATACTCCAGCTTCTCGGCCGGCTTCAATTCCGCACGAGCTACGGTCAGAACGTGCTCCAGCACTCCATCGAAATGGCTCATGTCGCCGCCATGATGGCCGGCGAGCTCGGCTTGAACGTCGAGGTGACGAGGAAGGGGGCGCTTCTTCACGATATCGGCAAGGCCATCGACCACGATGTCGAAGGCACGCACGTGGAATTGGGCCGAAAGCTTTTGAAAAAGTACGGCATTGAGGAGTCGGTAATCGAAGCGATGCAGTCCCACCATGAGGATTATCCCTATGCCCGGCCGGAGGCCTACGTGGTGACCGCCGCCGACGTCTTGTCGGCCGCTCGCCCCGGGGCGCGCCGCGACAACCTCGAGAACTACATCAAGCGTCTGGGTGACCTCGAAAAGATCGCCACCGACTTCCCGGGCGTGAAGACAGCTTATGCCATTTCGGCCGGGCGGGAATTGCGCGTTTTCGTGACGCCGGAGAAGATAGACGATTTCCGGGCTCTCGAGCTGGCTCGCGAGATTGCGAACCGCGTCCAATCCGAGCTAAAATACCCGGGCGAGATAAAAGTGAACGTGATCCGCGAAGTCCGAGCGGTGGAATACGCTCGCTAGTACGCGCCGATTCATAATGCCATTCTCTAGTTCTCTAGCGCACCAATCTACTCGACCCATGTCCATCACACTTTTCGGCATGGCCCGAACCGCCGTTTACGCGGCGCTCTTTTCGGTTCTTATCGTGATGTCGTCGACCTTCTTCCCGTTCATCGGGGGAAAATATTATTTCTTCCGCGCGGCGGTGGAACTCGGCGTCATCTTCCTCCTGCTCTGGTGGGCCTTTGAGGCCCGGGCCGGCGTGCTGGAGGCGAAACTCCGGAAAATCTTCCGCGAGCCGATCGTCGTCGCGGTATCGCTCTTCGCCTTCATGTTCCTCCTCGCGAGCTTGTTCGCTTACGACGCGCACGGAGCGTTCTGGTCCAACTACGAGCGCGGCGAGGGCGGCTTCCAGATGCTCCACTACTATGCCTTTTTTCTTTTGCTTGTTCTGCTCTTCGACAAAGAAGACGAGTGGCGATACATCTTCAAGCTGTCGCTCGTGGCCGCCCTTGGCATGATCCTCTACGGCATCGCGGCGGCGTCGTTCCGCGATGGCTTCGTGGGGCCGTATGGTCAGACAGGCGGCTCGACGCTCCTCGCGCGGCTATTCCAGAAAGACGCTCGTTTTCAGGGTTCGCTTGGTAATCCGGCCTATGTCGCGCCGTACCTTCTTTTCTCGATGTTCTATGTCGGATATTTGTGGCTGTCGCGTAAGGCGAAAGCCGCACCGTGGCGGCGCATCGCCTGGTACAGCGGTCTTCTCGTTTTCTTTCTGGTCTTCTTCGTTCAGAGCCAGACCCGTGGCGCTTTTTTGGGACTTGCGGCGGGCGTGGGCGTGACGCTTCTCTACCTCGTCTTCCGCGACCGACGCTTGCGAAAACCGGCCATCGGTCTGGCTGTTACCATTCTCGCGCTCTGGGGCGGGTTCTACGCCAATCGGGAAAATCCGGCCATTCAAGCGATTCCTGGGAGTCGCTTCCTCACCATTAATATTGCGGAGCGAACCGCCGAGACCAGGTTCTGGACCTGGGGTTCGGCGCGGGCCGGTTTTGCCGAGCGGCCGATATTCGGCTGGGGTCCGGAAAATTTTAGCACCGTCTTCGACAAGTATTTCGACCCCCGTCACTTCATCCCGGGCGCGAATACCGAGACGTGGTTCGATCGGGCCCACAGCGTTTTCTTCGACTACCTCGCCGAAACCGGCCTCTTGGGATTCTTGAGTTATCTCGGCATGTTCGTGGTCTTCTTCTGGCAGTTCAAGAAGCGTCTCGTGGCCTCGGCTGGTCACGGTTCGCTCTTCGGCCATAGACCCGTTGTCGACGCGCTTGTTTTGGCCATGCCCGTCGCCTATCTCGTCCAAGGCCTCGTGCTCTTCGACGTTTTGCCCATCTACCTCAACCTCTTCTTCTTCCTCGCCTTTGCGAACTTCCTATTTACGCGCCATGAGCCAAAACCATGACAGAACCCGTTAAACAACTTATCGCCGTTGCGGCCGCCATTCTTCTCTCCGCCGTCGGGTACTACGGGAACTATCTGCCGCTCGCGAAGTCACAGTCGTTCATCGATACGATGCGCAAAGCCAACTCCGGTCAGTATCGTACCGTGGCCGAGTTTGAGAACGGCTTCCGCGCAGTGCTCGACGCCCCGTCGCCCATCGGCCAAGAAGAGCTCGTGCGCAATTTGGGCTCGATTGTCATGTCGGCCGTGGGCGGGAGCGCGAATAACCCCAAGGTCATCGAAGAGCTCATTAAGTTCATTTCGGAATATTATGACCCCATCATCCAGAGCGGTCGGGGCATGAGCTCCGGACAGAACGTATTCGTTATGGGCAGCATCAATCAGCTGGCCGGCGTTCGTACTAAAGATCCGAGGTATTTTGAGGCGGCCAAGCGATATTACTTGCGCGGCCTTGAATCGGCCCCGATCCGGCCGCAGTACCTCTACGGTCTTTTCGATGTCTATCGCAACGGGGGCGATATAGAGAACGCGAAGCTTATTGGTGAACGAATTCTTTCGATTTGGCCAACCGATGACCGTCTTCAAAAAATACTCGACGACTTTTTAGCGGCGAGCGCACAGCCGACTTCGACTAAGAAGACCGGCACAAGATAGCCCATGAAAAAAGCCCTTATCTTCGGCATCACCGGCCAGGACGGGAGCTATTTGGCCGAACTCCTCTCCGGGAAAGAATACGAGGTGCATGGTGTCGTCCGTCGCGTCTCGACAATGAGCCGCCAGCGCCTCGACCGGCTTCATCCCGACCCGCACAGCCCGGCGCTCAAGGTTACGCTACACTACGGCGATGTGGGGGATGTATCAAGCATTCGGAGCATTATCCAGAAGTCGGCGCCGGACGAGGTGTACAACCTCGCCGCCCAGTCGCACGTCCGCATTTCTTTCGACATCCCCGAGTATACGGCGGATGTCACCGGGCTCGGCACGTTGCGGATACTCGAAGCTTTGAAGGACTACGAAACCGCGACGGGCAAACGAGTTAAATTCTATCAGGCCTCGTCTTCGGAGATGTTCGGCTCGTCGCCGCCGCCCCAGAGCGAGACGACGCCCTTCCATCCCCGAAGCCCATACGCCATCGCTAAGGTGTTCGCCTATTGGACCACGGTGAACTATCGCGAGGCCTACGGCCTACACGCGGTGAACGGCATTCTTTTCAATCACGAATCACCCCGGCGCGGCGAGAACTTCGTGACCCGCAAGATCACCCGCGGCATCGCCGAGATCAAAACCGGTCTGGCGAAGAAAATATATCTTGGGAATCTCGAGGCGAAACGCGACTGGGGCTACGCCCCCGAATACGTGGAGGTTATGTGGCGGATGTTGCAAGAGGACGAGCCCGACGATTACGTCATCGGCACGGGCGAGAGCCACTCGGTAGGGGATTTTTTGGAAACCGCCTTTCGCCACGCCGGACTGGGGGACTGGCAGTCGTACGTCGAGATCGATCCGCGTTACTATCGTCCGGCCGAGGTGGATAATCTAGTTGCCGATACCAGAAAGGCGAAAACAAAACTCGGCTGGGAGGCAAAGGTAAAGTTCGACGAGCTTGCGAAAATCATGGTCGAGGCCGATCTCGTAAGGTTCGGTATCGAGAAGAACTAAGTTCCAGCAGTGATCCTATTTATCATGCGCGCAATGAACACGAATATAGGTTCTTATCTGAATCGACTTAAGCAAAAGCTGTACCTGCGTTTCAAGCGAGAGTACTTAGGGAATATGGCCCGGAAACAAAAGAAACTGGCTGGGAGGCCGCTTCGGATTTTAGAGATCGGCGCTCTTATGGGAGAAAGCGCAGCCATTCTTTCTCGGCACGGGAAAGTTCTGACAGTTGATACTTGGGAAAATCCAGAAATGAAAAAGGAATTCTTGCGCCGGACTGCGAATAAGAATGTAGAGTACGTTCAGGGGAACAGCATGGATGTTCTGCCAAAACTGGAGAGTAGCTAAGATTTCATCTATGTTGATGGCTCCCATCACCATACCGAAACAATGTCGGATATTGAGAACTCCAAACGATTGGTAGACAATGGCGGTATCATCGTTGGTGACGACTTTGATTTGTCGATCAACGAAGTTGATCGGCAGGCCCTGGGGAGGGTTCGAGAGACCGACGTTGCGAGAGATCCAAAAACGGGAAAGTTATGCCATCCCGGCGTGACCTTGGCCATCGCTGGGCAGTTCGGCGATTGGGTTAAAAAGGTGCCACATACATTTTGGGCGGTCCGAAAGATCGACGATAAGTTTGTGAACGCGTTATAAAGCTGGCTTGGGCAGGAGAATAAACTGTCGGGAGAGTTCATCCGGTTCGCGCCCGACAGCGGTTTGACTTTTTCTGCGTATATAGTAGAATATCGGCCAGCATAGCGTTCCTGCGGAAGCAGGAGCGTTAGGGGAGGTATGCCATGAAGATCCCGGTGCCGATCGGTGGGCCGGAGGTCGTGTGGAAGAAGTACGGCAAGTCGGTCGTGCGACAGGACTTCCGCTACCCTGACGGTTCGACGAGAGACTTCTACTTCTGGGGCGGCGGCCGTCCGGCCATAGTGCTCGCGATCACGAAGGACGGCAACGTCGTTGCGGGTCGTCAGTTTCGCCACGGCGTGAACGCTGTGGTCGACGAGATCCCCGGCGGTCACCGCGACTCGGACGAGGAGACTCTCGTCGACGCCCTACGCCGCGAACTTCGCGAGGAAGTCGGCGTCGAAGCCGGCCGTCTCATCGAGCTTCCGTGGTTCTACCTCGACCCGCCGTCGAACGGCGTCGTCGTGACCCCCTTCCTCGCTCTCGACTGCGAGCGGGTCGGCGGCCAGAACCTCGACTCAACCGAGGTCGTCGAAGTACTCGAGTTGCCGGTGCGCGAGTGGTACGCGCGGATGCGTCAGCCGGGCGGCGACGCGAAGACGCAGGTCGCGAGCTTCCTCGCGATGCCGTACCTCGAGCAGTACCTCGAGTAGGTTCTCGAGGAGGCTCATCATCACGGCGCGTTTCCCAGATACATCGGGGGACGCGCCGTTCGCATTTCAGGCCGACATTGATTTCTTTATTTAGTTAATGCATAATAGCGTCAGCTTTTGTAGCTCGGAACCAACCGAGCGTTTGATACGGTAAGCCAGAGAGGAAGGGCCGAACAATGAGCAAAGAGACGACGATCGTGGGAGGTTCGTTCGAGGCCGTTTTCAATCCGGTGATCACCGACGCGCTCATCGCCGCCGGTCGGGAGGCCCTGCGGATCCGTATCTACGGGGCGCTCGGCGTGGAGGAGAAGACCTCCCCGCAGGACATCGTGACGGAAGCCGACAAGGCCGTCGAGCGTCTGCTCGTCGCGCGCATCGCCGAGCAGTTCCCCCAAGACGGCATCATGGGCGAGGAAGGCGCTACTCGGAACACCGAGAACGGCAGGGTGTGGTATCTCGATCCCATCGATGGCACTACGAACTTCGCTGCTGGGAGCGACTTCTTCGGCATCTCGGCGGGTCGGTTTGATGCCGACGGCCGTCCCGAGATAGGAGCCATTCACTTTCCGGCGCTCGCCAACAGGCCGACCGTTTACGCGGTTCGCGGGGGCGGCGCGCTCCATCGCTCTGATAGGGTGGAAAGAATCGTGACCCCGCTCTTTGACGGCGGTCTCTCGGAGGCCCTCGTCAGTGTTGGGCTCACGAAGGATAAGAGCCACATTTTCGCGCCACTTCACTCCAGGGCGCGGAATGTCGTCGCCTTCGGCTCGTTCGTCTACGAGGCGATGCTTGTCGCCGAAGGCAAGCTCGCGGCCTACGTCCACACCGGGGCGACCATCTTCGACGTGGCCGCCGCCGTCACCGTCTGTCGCGAGGCGGGGTGCCTCGTTTCGGGCATCCACACGGTCGAGGTGGATTTCGCCGCAAAGAGGATTCCCATCATGATCACGCGCGGCGAGCGTCTCACGAGCGAGCTCCGCGAGGTCTTCGTCGCAAACTGGATGTCGCCCGATTGGCAGCCGTAGCCACGAGGTGGCGTATCGTCAAAAAAAGCGCGCGTTTCTCATGTCGGGGAGCGCGCGTCTTTTGCTCTTCGGCGTCTTTACGACGTTTTCTTGCTCGTGCTATGATGGGTGGATTATGAGTGGTTTCGAACCAGCCCGGGGGCAGAAAACAGCCCTCGTTTGCGGCGGCGGCGGGTTTATCGGCAGTCATCTCGCCCGGCGCCTGAAGGACGAGGGATTCTGGGTGCGCGTCGTGGATCTCAAGCGTCCCGAATTCAGCGAGACGGCCGCGGATGATTTTGTGGTCGGCGATCTGCGTCATGAGGTGACCTGGGAAAAAGTTCTCGACCGCCCGTTTGACGAGGTGTATCAACTCGCGGCCGATATGGGCGGCGCGGGCTATATATTCACTGGCGAGCACGACGCCGAGGTGATGCACAACTCGGGGAGCATTAATCTGCACATGGCCCATTACGGCGTCTCCCGTAGCGTCGGCAAGATATTCTATTCTTCATCGGCTTGCATTTATCCGGCCTACAACCAGGAAGATCCGGATAATCCGAAGTGTCACGAGGACTCCGCCTATCCGGCCGCGCCCGACAGCGAGTATGGCTGGGAAAAGCTTTTTAGCGAGCGGATGTATCTCTCGTTCCACCGGAACAACAACCTCGATGTGCGCATTGCTCGTTTCCATAATATTTTCGGACCTGAAGGCGCCTGGCGCGGCGGACGCGATAAGGCGCCGGCGGCCGTCTGCCGTAAAGTGGCGGAGGCAAAAGATGGCGGCGAGATAGAAATATGGGGAGACGGCAAGCAGACCCGTTCGTTTCTTTACATTGACGAATGCCTGGAGGGGATACGACGACTGATGGATGCAAAGGACTTCCGCGGCCCGGTCAATATCGGTTCCGAGGAGATGGTGACCATCAACCAGCTCGCCGGGATGGCCATGGAGATCGCCGGCAAAAAACTCAACATTAACCATGTGCCGGGGCCCCTAGGAGTGCGCGGCCGGAACTCCGACAACCACCTTATTAAAAGGGAACTCGGCTGGGCGCCGAGCCGACCCCTCCGTGAGGGGCTTGCGAAGACCTACGCCTGGATTGAGGCTCAGGCTCAACGCCTCAAAGAAACGGAGGCAAAAAAATGAAGATCGTCTTCACTACGCCGGAGTACCACCAATACGATCCTCGGAAGGGGAAAACGAACGAGTACAATAATTTTTATCTCGGGCTCAAGGCCGCCGGCCACGAAGTGATTTTCGCACCCTTCGACCGCATTCTTGAAGGGGCAAGCGAGGCGCGGCGGGGCTTTGCGGCTAAGATGTTCGATCGCAACATCACGCTCGGTCTGTTCGACCGAGGGGCAGCCGCCGGTCGGCGCCGGTTTAACGAGGAGCTTCTGGAAACCGTACAGCGAGAAAAACCAGATCTCTTTTTCGCTTTTCTGTACACCGACGAGCTCGAACCCGCGACGCTCCGAGAGATCAAAAAGCTGACGACGAGCGTTGCCTGGTTCTCCGACGACTCGTGGCGTTTCTGGAATTACGCGGCCGAGTGGGCGCCGCGTTTCACGTGGGCGATCACAACGTACCCTTGGCGGGTAAAGGATTACGCGCGTGTCGGTCAGCCGAACGTTGTCGTTTCTCAATGGGGCGTGAACGAGAACTTCTATCACCCTCTCCACGACCCCATTCCCGGAGGCGTGCCGGAGGTTTCGTTTGTCGGTTCGTGGAGCGCGCCGCGCGGCCGGATCGTGGCATCGTTGCTCCGCGCCGGCATTCCGGTTTCGGTCTACGGGGCCGGCTGGCAGTCGGCCGGCTGGGCAAGCCGGCGGGTGACCGACGAAGAGATGCTTTCGATCTTTACGCAAAGCAAGATCAATCTAGCGCTAAATCCGGCTCCGGGGCTTTGGAACATCACCTCTCTCGGTCAGCTGCTCGGCCGCCGGTCGGTGGATCGTTTCGTGCCGGACCTCCGACTGATCAGGAACTGGAGCGCCTTTCTCGACCATCGCATCCCGCAGATCAAAGCCCGTCACTTCGAGGTCGCGGCCTGCGGCGGTTTCACGATCGCCGGCTGGGCCGAAGGGATTGAGCAGTACTACGCGCCCGACAAGGAAATGGTGTTTTACAAGAGTATGCCGGAGCTTATCGAAAAGGTGCGTTGGTATCTTGACCATCCCGCCGAACGCGAGGCAATCGCTCGAGCCGGCTACGAGCGGACGGTCCGAGATCACACCTACCGTCGGCGGTTCGAGGATATTTTCCGGGCGATTGGTTTTACCAAATAGCCGGCGCCCGAACTGCCCGATACTTGCAACATGTCGAAGGAACCCCGAAGATTAAGCGACGAAGAATACCGGTTCACGTACAGTCGGGCGCCCCGGATATGCGTCGACCTAATCGTTCACAAAGAAAACAGTTTTCTTTTAACGAAAAGAGCGATAGAACCGTTCAAGGGGCTTTGGCACTTTCCCGGCGGCCGGATCTTTTATAAAGAGTCCGTTGACGAGGCGATAGCGAGAATTTCGGAAGCGGAAGTCGGCCTGACGGTGAAGAATAAAGAGCTCCTAGGCTATCTTGAGGTTTTGGAGGACGGCAAATACGTCCACAGCGTGAGCATGGTCTTTCTCGTTCAGTTCGACTCCGGAGAGATACGCGGCAGTCTGCAGGCGCAGGAAGTAAAGATCTTTGAAGAAATTCCCGAAGACACGCACCCCGTTCATGAAGAATTCTTGCGTACTCACTGGAGTTACATTTCGAGCAGGTTGAAGAATCCGGCCTAGAAAACCATGGCGATCAATCTTAAGGGGAAAAAAATCCTCGTCACCGGCGGCCACGGGTTTTTGGGCGGCCACGTGCTTCATCGTCTCCGGGCGATTGGCGTGCCAGGAGAAAATATTTTTACGCCCTCCGCGACGGAGCTTGATTTGCGGCGACTGGAACATTGTGAGCAAGCCGTTGTCGGGCAGCACATCGTGATTCATCTTGCCGCCAAGGTGGGCGGCATCGGGTTCAATCTGGAAAAGCCGGGTGAGATTTTCTACGACAATCTTTTGATGGGCGCCCAGTTGATGGAATCGGCTCGCCGCGCCGGCGTCGAAAAATTCGTGGCTATAGCCACCATCTGCGCGTACCCAAAACTTGCCCCGGTGCCGTTTCGCGAAGAATATCTCTGGGACGGCTACCCCGACGAAATAAACGCGCCTTACGGTCTCGCGAAGAAAATGCTTCTCGTCCAAGGACAGGCCTATCGCCGCCAGTACGGCATGAACGCCGTGACGCTTTTCCCGGTAAACCTCTATGGTCCGGGTGATAACTTCGACCCGGGCTCAAGCCATGTGATTCCGGCGCTCATTAAGAAGGTCGCCGACGCGAAGCGGGAGGGTAGTGATTTTATCGAGGTCTGGGGAACCGGCAAGGCGACTCGTGAGTTCCTTTACGCCGCCGATGCGGCCGAGGGTATCGTCTTGGCGACCGAGCGTTATGATAAATCCGATCCCGTAAATCTCGGCTCCGGGAAGGAGGTTCCCATCAAGGAAGCCATCGAAACGGTTTGCCGCCTCATGGACTTTCGCGGCGAGATTCGTTGGGACCAGACGAAACCCGACGGCCAGCCCCGTCGAATGCTTGACGTCTCGCGCGCCGAGCGCGAGTTTGGTTTCCGGGCGAAGACCGATTTCGAGACGGGCCTTAAGGAAACGACCGTCTGGTATCTTGGGACGTACCCACAAGGATACGAAGGAGGCAAGAGGGCATGATACTGAAAGATACAAAGATCATTATCGTCGGGGCGAGCTGGTACGGCCACTGGGCGAAGGACTTCTGGGAAGGCCTTACAGAGATCGGTGCCGATGCCGAGATCATCTACACAAATCTCGTCGGCGGTGCCCAGCCGACGGGCGGGACGCCATCGCTACGAACGCAAATATTCGCTCTCGCGAAGCGGTTCCTGCGGCGCTTCGCGCCGACCGTTGTGGATTTCGTGAAACGGCGAAGCCAGAGCGGCGCCGAGAGAACGCTCCTGGAACGTGCTGATAACGTTATTGCTTCGGGGAAAAAGGTGCTTGTGATTTTTGTCTGGACGCCGCCCTCGGAAACAGCTCTTCGGGAACTCAAAAAGCGCCCAGTGGCGCTTGCCTTGTGGCAGGGCGAACCGACGGCTCGCGATTTGGGCTGGGAGCCGCTCTTCGATTATTTTGATCATCTTTTCTGCGTGGATGACGATTGGATGGCGCGGTTTGCCGAAGAACGGAACCGCCGGCGAGCCATCCTCCTGCCGCTCGCGACCAATCCCCGCATTCATCGTCCCGTGCCGCCGAGTAATGATCCGAAATACCAGGCGGATGTCGCTTTCGTGGGTTTCTACCGGCCGCAGAGAGCCGACATGCTTTCGGCCATCAAACACTTAGACCTCAAGATTTATGGCTATGATTGGGAAGAAGGATTTCACGACTTTCCGTGGATGAGGGAAAAATATTTCGGCACGCTTGCCGATGAAGAAGTGAATCTTATTTTCAACACGGCCAAGATCTCGATTGGCACACTTGGTATTACCCAGAATCCCGGGCCGACCACCACCCAGCGCACTTTTGATATTGCTCTTGCCGGTGGTTTCCAGATTTCCGGCTGGGCCGCCCTTACCCCGAAGCTCTTTGGCGATGCCGTCGTGCTTTTTCGGACGAAAGAAGAACTTGCCAATCTCGTGAAGCATTACCTCGCGCGTCCGGACGAGCGCCGGGATATGGCGGAGCGAGCTCGCCTTATCGCGACGGAGGGCCATACCTACGCTCACCGCGCCCGCGTTATACTCAAAGCGTGCGGGATCTCTGTTAATGATTGAAAAGCAAATCGAGAATTATATCGCCCGCGCCACTAAGTTTCATGATCAATCGGATTAATCGACAAATCGAGGATTACATCGCCTTGGCCGGCGTATTTCGGGATCCGGCGTTTGCCGAGCGGATGATCGCCGCCATCCGCCTCATCGAGGCGGCGTTTCGGCAGAAAGGCAAGGTGCTCGTTGCCGGCAATGGCGGCTCGGCCGCTGATGCCCAGCACTTCGCGGCCGAGTTCGTGTGCAAGTTTAAGCGTGAGCGGCCGGGATACGCGGCCATCGCGCTCACGACCAACACCTCCGTTTTGACCGCCTGGAGCAATGATTACGATTTCAAAGATGTTTTTGCTCGCGAGGTCGAGGCGCTCGGCCGTGCCGGTGACGTATTTGTCGGTATTTCTACTTCCGGGAACTCGGAGAATGTAATCCGAGCCATCACGAAGGCGAAAGGGATTGGCCTCACGACCGTCGCCATCCTCGGCCATGATGGCGGACGCACGAAAGGCGTGGCCGATATCGAGATCGTCGTGCCGTCGAATAATACACCGCGTATTCAAGAGGCGCAGATGTTCATCTTGCACGCAATCGCCGAGGAGGTTGAGGCCCTGCTCGCGGGACAAAATTAGCCCCACCGGCAGTTTTCTGATATATAAACTAAGTACTTATTCTCCAAGCATGGCCCAGACCATCGTCCCGGAACCGAAGAATACCGAGATAAAAAGTATCACCGCTGGGGACTTTGCCGCCTGTTTCGGCGAAGAGCTTTCGCCGCGGACGCGCGCTGTCGCCGAGGCAGGGGATTTTCGTTTCTTCGAGCTTACGCCCGACGAGCGCGACGTTTGCATTCGGACGATCGTCGAGAAGTTTGTTGACCCGGCCTTCGATCGTTCTGGCGCGCACCGGATCGATAAGTGGGAAAGGGGCTGGGGCGAGAACCTCGCCGAACTTCAGGCCGCGAGCGGAACCGACTTTGCCGCCACGATCCGGCCGAAGTATTTCGATAAATACGACATTGTTCGTTTTCGCGGTCGGTTCATCAAGGCGCTCGCTTCCGATTTCGAATACCAGATGTTGCGCGTGATTCTAGCGTGGCTCTTTGAAAAATATCTCGCCACGGCGCCGACGGTCTATGAGTTCGGCTGCGGCACGGGTCACAATCTGCTCTGGCTTCGCGAGTTCAACCCCGGAGCGAAGCTCGTCGGCCTTGATTGGGCCGTTTCGTCGCAAGAAATCATCGCCGAAATGGTGCGTCGGGGGATACTCGCGGATGCCGAGGGACGACGCTTCGATTTTTTTAATCCCGATAAAACTCTGGCTCTCGAACCCGACTCGGCTGTTTACACCGTTGCCGCGCTTGAGCAGGTGGGAGAGGAAAGCGGCAAGTTTCTGGACTATCTTCTCGGGCAGAAACCGTCGGTTGTGGTACACGTCGAGCCGATGGCCGAGTTCTTCGATCCGCAAAACCCCTTGGACGCGCTTGCCATCACCTACTACAAGAAACGCAATTGGCTTTGGGGGTTGCTCACGAATCTGCGAAAACTTGAAAGCGAGGAAAAGATAGAGATTCTCGAGGCCCGTCGCACGCATTTGGGACACCTTCTGACGGATGGTTATTCCGTGGTCGTGTGGCGGCCAAAGTGACCTTCTGCGCTGGCTTTTCTTGCATCACCACCGGACCGGGGATATACTGGGAAAATAATGGAATTCGTCAAAACTAAGCTTTCAGGCGTTGTTCTTGTAAAACCGGACGTTCAGGAGGATTTTCGAGGCGGCTACGTCGAGACGTACAACAAGAAGGCCTATCAGGGGAATGGCATCGCGCCGGAATTCGTCCAGGACGACATGTCGTTCTCGACGAAGCACGTTTTGCGCGGGATTCATGCCGATCAAGAGATCGCGAAACTTGTGTCCTGTGCCTACGGCCGATTTTACTGCGTCATCGTGAACTGCGATGAATCTTCGCCGGACTTCGGCAAATGGGAATCGTTCAATTTGTCAGATCGCAATCGTTGGCAGGTCTATGCGCCGCCGAAGCACGGCGTGGCCCACCTTGTCATGAGCGACTACACGATCTTCCACTACAAACAATCGGGATATTACAATCCGTCGAATCAGAAGAGCTATCGCTTCGACGACCCGCGCTTCAAAATCTGGTGGCCGGTTAAGGCCCCGATCCTTTCCCGTCGCGACGAAGAGGGAAAATATGTCGACTAGTCCCAAAAAAATCCTCGTGACCGGCGGTGCCGGCTACATCGGCTCGGTTCTCGTGCCGGAGCTTTTGCGTCTCGGCCACGAAGTGACGGTTATCGACAGCTTTCTCTACGGCCAGACGCCGCTTCTCGATGTCGTTCACTATCCAACACTCACCGTTGTTCGGGGCGATGCCCGAAACGAAGAATTGATTAAAAAACATCTCGAGGGCAAAGATGTCGTCATCCCGCTGGCGTGTCTTGTGGGCGCGCCGCTCTGCGACAAGGACCCGATCGCGGCCGAGACCACGAATCTTGAGGCGATCAAAATGATCGTGCGGTTGCGCAACAAGGCGACCCAGCAGATTATCTTTCCGAACACGAATAGCGGCTACGGCCGGATGGCTGAAGGCGTGGCCTATTGCGATGAAAATAGCCCGCTTGAACCCGTGTCGCTCTACGGCAAGCTAAAAGTAGAAGCGGAAAAACTATTGCTTGCCGACGGCAATGCCATCACCTTTCGGCTCGCCACGGTTTTTGGGGCGAGCCCTCGGATGCGTCTCGATCTTCTCGTGAACGACTTCGTGTACCGGGCCGTGAACGACCGCGTGGCGGTGCTTTTCGAAGCGCACTTCAAGCGGAACTACATTCACATTCGCGACGTGGCGGCCGCGTTTATCCACGCGATGGACAACTTCGAAACGATGAAGAACCAGCCCTACAACGTCGGTCTTTCGGAGGCGAATCTCTCGAAACTCGAGCTTTGCGAGGAGATCAAGCGCGTTTTGCCCAAATTCGTTTTTATTGAATCGAAGATCGGTGAGGATCCGGATAAGCGTAATTACATTATCTCTAATGCAAAGATCGAAGCGACGGGGTATAAGCCAAAGGTATCGCTCCCGGTGGGCATTCGCGAGCTCGTGAAGACATACGAGATCGTGAAACGGAACCACTTCGCGAATATCTAAGGGCTTACATCTTGGGCTCTCTGGACGGCCAAAAGAGGCCGTTTTATTTGCCCTAAATTCCTTTCCGGCGTACCATGGAAAGGTTATGGCGGAGATAAAACGCAAGAGGATCCTCGTGACTGGCGGTAATGCCGTTGCGGGTGATGGCCTGAAGAGCGTCGTTGCGGCGGGCGAATTTTCTGGCCGCGAGTTCGTCTTTCCGGGCTCAAAGGAGTTGAATCTTTTGGACGCCGCGGCGACGAGAAAATACGTTGCCGACTGGAAGCCCGATGCTATCGTGCATTTTGCAGCGATCTCTGGCGGCATTCAGCTTACCCTCGATCATCCGGCGAGTGTGATGCGCGATAATATTCTCATGAACCTCAACGTCGTCGAAGCGGCGCGTCTTTCGGGTGTGACGAAAATAATCATGACGCTTTCCGCGGCGATCTATCCCATGAATGCCCCGGTGCCGATGAAAGAAGAATCTCTCCACGAGGGCTATCCGCACGAGACGAACTACAGTTATGCGTTCGCAAAGCGGCTCATTGACCCAATGGCGAAGGCCTATCACAAAGAATATGGTATGGATATCGTTGGTATCATCCCGGGGGCGATCATCGGCCCGAAGAGCAGTTTCGATCCAAAAAGCTCCACGGCCATCCCGGCGATAATTCGCCGCTTTTACGAGAACCGAGAGGGGGATGGTCCGCTTGTTGTGTGGGGTGATGGATCACCCTTGCGTCAATTCACTTCCGGTGATGATATTGGTCGGGTGGCCATGTGGTGCGTCGACAATTATAACGAGCCGCAGATGCTGAATGTAAGCACGATGGAAGAAACCTCCATTAAGGATGCGGCATATATGATCGCCGAGTTTCTGGGAATCGACGCAAAACGCCTAACATTCGACACTTCAAAACCCGCCGGAACGCCTCGTCAGGCGATCGATAACACGAAGTTCATGAGCTTATCGCATTTCACATATATGCCAGCGCGAGAAACGATAAAAAGAACCGTTGAATATTTTGCGGCGAACTATCCCGATCCGAAAAAACTCCGACTCTAAAGATGAACTATCGACCACTCGGCAGAACGGGTATCACTGTTTCGGAAGTTGGTTTTGGCACGTGGGGCATCGGCGGAGAAACGCCCGGCGCCACGTCCTATGGGCCGACCGACGATACCGAATCAAAACGCGCCCTCGAAACCGCTTTTGAGAACGGCATTACGTTCTACGACACATCGGATCTTTACGGTGCTGGCCACGCCGAGGAACTCTTGGGAGAGGTCTTCTCGAATCGCCGCGAGAAGATCGTCATCGCGAGCAAGGTTGGCTACGTCCAGCATGGGGGACCGCACGATTTTCGACCGATGTGGATCCGCGCGCGGGTCGAGGCAAGTTTGCGCCGCCTCAAGACCGACTACCTCGACGTTTACCAACTCCATAGTCCGCCGATGGATCAGCTTCGCGCGACACCTGGCGCGATTGAAGAGATGCACGCATTAAAGAGAGAAGGTAAGATTCGTGCCATCGGTATCTCCGTAAAGAGTCCGAAAGATATTCAGGCGGCAATCGAAGAGTTTGGCGCCGAGACCATTCAGGTTAATTTCAATCTCATTGATCAGCGGGCGCTTGATGACGGTTGGTTCGCGTTCGCCGGTAACCGGGGCGTTGGCATCATCGCGCGCACACCACTCGGCTTCGGATTCTTGAGCGGCGCCATCACCGATCTTCATTTTCCGCCAAGCGATCATCGTTCGAACTGGCCCGAGGGCCAGCTTCGTCGCTGGGCCGAAGCACCGAAGCTTTTCGCGTTTTTAGGCGAGGGGCGCGAGGCATCGCCCACCCAGATCGCTTTGAAATTCTGCACGAGCTTTTCCGAGGTCGGCGTCGTGATCCCCGGCATCCTGCACCCGTCGGAGGCGGTAGAAAATGCCGCCGCGAGCGAAATCCAGAGCTTCACGGCCGAAGAGATTGCCCGAGCCCGCGAGGTCTACAAGGACAACGAATTTTTCGACAAATCGCTGAAATCGAAGTAAACTGGGCTCCACGATGATAGAAGCTGCTCTTGGGGAGGATTTATTTGGCCGGGCGAAGCACATCCGCCGGGACATCGTCGAGATGATCTACCGGGCGAAAAGCTCTCATATCGGTTGCGCGCTTTCTGCGGCCGATATTCTTACCGCGCTCTACTTCGGCGGGGTTTTGCGCATTGATCCGAAAAGCCCAAAAGCGCCGGGGCGGGACCGGCTCATCTTAAGCAAGGGCCATGCGGTGACGGCTGTGTACGCCGCTCTCGCCGAGCGCGGTTTTTTCCCAAAAGAAAAACTTCTTGAATATGGGACCGATGGCACGACGCTCGCGAGCCATATCGTCCTTGATGTTCTACCGGGAACGGAAACCTCAAGCGGTTCCGGGGGTCACGGCCTACCGATGGGTGTCGGCATGGCGCTTGCCGCTCGGGCGGATAAGAACGGCGCCCGGATATTCGTGCTTTCGGGTGACGGCGAGCTCGAAGAAGGATCGGCGTGGGAGGCGATGCTTTTTGCCGGACATCATAAGCTTTCGAATTTGAAACTTATCGTTGATCGTAACGATCTTCAAGACGGCGTGGATGGTCTTCGGGTGAGCGATGTTCTTGATCTGAATCCTTTAGACGAAAAGTTCCGAGCCTTCGGCTGGGAAGTTGATATCGTTGACGGCCATGATCCGGCCGCCCTCATCCCAGCGCTCAAAAAGGAGACGGCTCGACCACACGCCATAATCGCGAAGACAGTAAAGGGAAAGGGGGTATCTTTCATGGAAAATCGGGGCGAGTGGCATGGGAAGTGCCCGAATGCCGATGAGTACGCAATCGCGATAAAAGAACTATCTTAATTATCATCATGCGCTTCTCCGTCATAGAAACTATCTATAAAGCCGGCCTCAAGGATCCGAATCTTTGCTTTATCACCGGTGATCTTGGGCACATGAATACGGCGGAGTTTCGCCGGGATTTCGCCGGCCGTTTTTGGAACGCTGGCATGTCCGAGCAGAACATCATTGGCATGGCGGCGGGTTTAGCTCTTTCGGGCAAACAAGCGGTGGCCTATTCGATCGTGCCATTCATCACCCTCCGTTGTTACGAACAGATCAAGGTTGATGTTTGCGACCACAATGCGAACGTGATCATCGTCGGTGTCGGCGGGGGATTTGCCTACGGTTCGGCTGGGCCGACCCACTATTCAATTGAAGAGGTTGCGGCCTTGCGGGTACTGCCGAATATGAAGATAGTTTGTCCGGTTAATCCGACCGAAACCAGGGTTTTGACCGAGCAAATCTTGCGGGCCGGTGGACCGGCCTACATTCGCATCGGTCGTGGTAAGGAACAAGATTTTGAGCTTGGATATGTTCCCGTGCTTGGCAAAGCCGGTGTTCTCCGGGCGGGAACGGATATGACGATCATTGCAAGCGGCACGATCGGGACCGAAGCGCTTCGTGTCGCCGACATGTTGCAAGAAAAGGGATTTTCCGTCGAGGTGGCGAATATGCATACGATAAAACCCATCGATGCGGATTTCATCGCCGATCGGGCGAAATCCCGGCGGGCCATCTTTACGCTCGAAGAACACAGCGTTCTCGGCGGTTTAGGCGGAGCCGTTGCCGAGGTGCTCGCAGAGCTTCCCGCGCGGCCGCTCTTCAAACGTTTCGGTGTTGCCGATATCTGGCCAGAGGTTGTCGGTTCCCAGCAATATCTTCGCGATCACACTGGTATTTCGGCTGAAAAGGTCGCGCTGGCAATCAAACGCATTCTTTCGTAACCAGATGATCATCACCCGAACTCCATTCCGCGTGTCGTTCTTTGGCGGAGGCACTGATTATCCCGTATGGTACGAGGAGAACGGCGGGGCCGTGCTATCGACGACGATAGACAAGTATTGCTATATTTTCGCTCGAGAGTTTCCGCCGTTCTTTCCTCAAAAGCTCCGCATCGTTTGGTCCAAGATCGAGTTGGCCGATAACCCCGACGGTATCGAGCACCCTTCTGTTCGTGAGGTTTTGAAACATCTTGGGCTTCGTGAGGGTATCGAGATTCATCATAACGGCGACTTGCCGGCACGTTCGGGTCTCGGCTCAAGCTCGGCGTTCACGGTGGGACTCTTGCACGCGCTTCACGCCTTGAAGGGTGAAATGATGTCGAAGCACGATCTCGCCCACGAAGCGATCCACGTGGAACAAAATCTCATTGGCGAGAACGTTGGTTCTCAAGACCAAGTGGCGGCGGCCTTCGGCGGATTCAACAAGATCACGTTTGCCTCAGGCAAGCGCATCGCTGTTGAGCCGATCGTGTTGCCGAACGGCCAGCTCGATGAACTGCAAGATCACCTAGTACTTTTCTTTACGGGACTTTCGCGAAACGCTTCCGAGGTGGCCGCCGAGCAGATGCGAAATACGCCGAAGAAAAACGCAGAACTTAAAAGGATGCATGAGATGGTCGATGAGGCGATTGCCATCCTTAAAAAGGGTACGATGGCGATCGGTGATTTCGGCAGACTGCTTCATGAGACTTGGCAGTTAAAACGCAGCCTCTCGTCCTCAATCAGCACGTCGGCAATCGACGAGATCTACGACCGAGCTCGGAAGAACGGGGCGGTTGGCGGGAAACTCTTGGGCGCGGGGAGCGGTGGCTTCATGCTGCTTTTCGTGCCGCCAAAAGACCAGGAGCGGCTAAAGACGGCCCTCAAGGGTCTTTTGTACGTTCCTTTCCGATTCGAAAACGCCGGTACGCAGATTATCTATTACGGCCCGAAGACAATTGCTCGTTAGCCGCCGATGAACACGCAGAATCCGAAACTCTCCATCGTTGTTCCGGCGTTGAATGCCGAGCGGTACCTGGACGCAACCATCCAAACCGTCCTTGATCAGACTTTTCAGGATTGGGAGATGGTGATCGCCGATGGCGGTTCCAAAGACCGAACGCGCGAGATGCTTTCGGCCTATGCCGCCGGGGATCCGCGCATTCGGCCGGTGTTCAAGCCCGACGAGAGTCCGTTTCATGGAATTTGGAACGGTGTTGCCGAAGCCCGAGGCGATTATCTCTGTATTTTAGCCATTTCGGACGGCTATCTCGATCGGGAGTGGCTCGCGAAGTGCGTCGCGGCTCTCGATACCGATCCGGAGCTTTCGATCGTGTGGGGGATTCCGTTCGACATGAGCGAGGCGGGTGAGATTCTCGGTCCCGCCTACGTTTACGCCCATTTTCTTGAGGGTGATTTTCCAGGTCGCCGCCCGTCGGTGCTGAAAAAAATCCTCACGAAGATTGACCTCCGGCACCCATCATCCATCTTTACGCTGTTCGGTAAGGTAAACCGGGCGAACGTCGCGGCCGCTCGCCAAATGCTCGGCCATGTGACCGTCTCTCAAAAACGCGACTGGTTTCGCTATTGGCTTCGGACCGGCACTATTTTCCCTGATGGCAACACCGTGCTTTCCCGCCGGGTGTTCCTCGAGTGCATGCCGCCCTATCGGATGGGCACCCGAGAGCCCGGGGATTGGATGGGATTTTATTTCAACTTGAACAGTAAGGGCTATCTTGCTCGTTGCCTCCCGACGCCCGCGAATTCTGGCCGGATTAACGCGGGGCAGGTGAGCGAGGTATGGAAGAAATATAACGACGATAATCGCCGCGAATATTTTACGAAGCTCGCAGCTTTCCGGCGGCAGACCGCCGAACGCCCCGGATCGTTCCACTTCGTCGACCGCGACGGCAACGCGCTACTAAACCAATGAAACTTCACCTCGGTTGCGGAGAAAAATATCTTCCCGGGTATGTCAACATCGACCATCCGGCGACGGAGCATACGGTGATAGACGTGCGGGCGGACATTTACGCCGATATCCGCACGCTTTCCTACGCCGAGAACTCCATCGAGGAGATCCGCAATCATCACATGTTCGAGCACTTCACCCGCACCGAAGCGCTGAAATTGCTCTTGACCTGGCGCCGGTGGTTGATGCCCGATGGGCGGCTCGTCATCGAAACACCAGACTTTGCGGCATCGGTTCGCGCCTATGTTCGCGCCTGGTCGCGCCGCCGCCGGCTCCAACTCGGGCGCCATATCTTCGGTTCCCAGGAAGCGGCTTGGGCGAATCATCTCGATTTTTGGGACGAAGGCAAATTCCGGTTCGTGCTCACGCGGCTGGGATTCAAAAATATCCGCGTCCGTCGCTTCCGGAACTCTTTCGCCCAGCATTTTTCGCCGAGCCGCCTTACCGACCCGTTCTTCAACGCCGTCGGCAACCTACTGCCCGAATCATTCTATCGGGATCATGGCGGTAATAAGATGCCGAACATTCTGGTCGTTTCCGAAAAAGACGGCGGTTTCGAAGCGAACGATAGAACCGCCGTTTGGGAGATCCTCTCGGAGTATCTTGTCGGCCGGGAAGGCGACAAGCTTTTGAACGCGTGGTTTGCGGAGATGCGCTTCTCTTCAGTGCGCCCGGGCCCGGAGCGGCTACGGCTTTTGTTTACGGTGGAATTCTATGAACCGAGAATCGGCGGCGCCGAGGCGGTGGTGCGCCAGCTCGCCGAACGCCTGGCCCGCGAGGGCCACGACGTGACGGTTGCCACCACGCGCCTAAGGGGATCTCCCCGTCCCGCCGAAATGAACGGCGTTCGGATCCGGGAATTCCGCCTTTCCGGCAATGTGGTCACGGGGATCGGGGGTAGCCGCGTCGAAGTCAGCCGCTACCAGGCGCTCCTTGGGGGCGATTTCGATCTGGTTTTGAACTATGCCGCCCAGAGCTGGACGACCGACCTCGCTCTGCCGATCCTCGATACCATGTCGGCGAAGAAGGTGATGGTGCCCTGCGGCTATTCCGGCTTGCGGAACGCCCGCTACCGCGAGTATTTCGCGCAACTGCCAGCGTTTCTCGCGCGCTACGATGCCCTCGTCTACATGTCGCCGAACTACCGGGATAAGGTCTTCGGCGATGAACACGAACTGGGCGCGCGGGCGGTCTTGATTCCGAACGGCGCGGCGGCGGAAGAGTTTTCGTCCGGAACGAATAACGATCTGCGGCAACGTTTCGATATTCGCACTCCGCACGTTGTGATCTCTGTGGCCAATCACTATGTGGCCAAGGGGCACGATTTCGTGATAGACGCTTTCCGGAAGATGCACCGCCGCGATACGACGCTTCTCATCGTGGGCGCCGAAGGATTGCCGCGAACATGGAAAGAGTGGGGGCATTGGATGCTCGACTACGTTCCGTGCCTCTGGCACCGGTGGACCACGCCGAACGTCCGTCTGGTGGACGGTCGCCGTCGTGAGGACGTTCTCGCCGCGTACAAGATCGCGGACGTTTTTCTTTTCGGTTCACGCGTCGAATGCGCCCCGCTCGTCATGTACGAATCATTCGCCGCTGGCGTACCGTTCGTAACCCGCGAAGTCGGTAACGTAACCGATCACCGGTCGGCGATTAAGATCATCTACACGCCGACAGAAATGGCGGTTGCGGCCAACGATCTCCTTGACCACCCGGACGGACATCGGGCGCTCGTCGAAGAGGGGCGCAAGGTTTGGCGCGCCGGTCACGATTGGGGAAAGATCGCTGATACTTATGAGAAACTTTTTGATCGTTTGGCTTCCTAGGGCGGCGGCCGCGTTTTTTGCCGTGGCGATTTTCTTGCTCACTTGGCGGGTCGGCTGGCCATGGGCGGCACTGAAATTCTCGGAGTTTTTCTTCGCTCTCGCCCTGGGATCGCTTGGCTTAACCCTTATGATATCCGCGCCAGCGCGCGCCCGTCTCTGGCGCATCCTGCTCGTCCTGCGCGTTGAGGGGCGGTGGCTCGGCTTGCTTCTTCTTGCCGCAGTCATTGGGCATGCCGCGAGCATTTTTTTGTCTCTCGACTGGCAGGCCTACGCCGGCGAGATCTGGCTGGAATATAGTCGGTTGCTCTTATCGGTTTTGCTGTTCTTTGCGGTTATTTACCTTTGCGTTGCGTTTCGGAATTTAAACGCGTATCTTCTCGGCATCGTGATCGTTTCGCCGCTTACTCTGTGGGCGTCTCTCTTCCCGGCTTGGTATCGGGTGTTTTTCCTCGCCGTTGACGAACGTTTGCGCGGGCCAGGCAGTGATCCGAATTACCTGGGTAGCTGGCTTGGGTTGGGCGTAATCACCGCCTTCGCCGTTTTTCTTTGGGCGAGAGGCGGGCGGCGCTGGCTGGGTTTATCGGGAATGGTCGGCCTGTTTCCGCTTCTGCTCTGGACCTCTTCCCGGGGCGCAATCTTGGCTGTCGGTTTGGGGTTTGCCGCCACAGGCTTGAAATATGTGTTGGGCGGCTTCACGCTCCGGCGCGCGGGTTCGGTCGCGACGGCTCTCACGGCGCTCCTCGTCGGATTTTGGTTATCGTTTGCCGCGGCGCCTCCCCCGGTTCGTGCCGCCATAACTGATCGTCTTGTGGTGCCTTTTGTCGGCAGACAAAGCGCGATAGTGATGTTTTTGAACCCGGGCCTCCGCGCCGCTTCGGGCAGTTTAAGCGGCGTGGAGGCGCCGGTTTTTGAATTAGGCGCGGATCGCCGTAAGCTGTTCTTCGGTGGCGGTCGCCTTTTGCTCGGACATCCCTTTGGCTTCGGCCCGGCTTATTATCGCTGGCAGCCGGTTGCTTATGCCGGAGACGGCGCCAAGCTCGGCCCTCACAATTTATTTCTAGAAGCGGGACTGACCGGGGGCTATTTGGGCCTCATCGCCCTTCTTGGTTTTCTTTGGAGCATTGCTCGCCGGTTGGCCGGGTTTTCCTCCGGCGAAAATTGGGTTGGCGGCGCCTTAATCGGGTGTTTTGTGGCGCTTCTCGCCGTTTCGTTTTCTCTCGACACGCTTACGTTACGGTGGCTGTGGCTTATCATGGGTCTCGTCGTCGCGCGTTCTTTGGATAGTGATTTAACTATCGCGTCGAGCGAAGGGTTGAGAGACAATGGCGATGAATCGTAAGTTAAAAAAGCGCGCTGTTTTTCTCGATCGTGACGGTACCCTGGTGCATCTGAAGCTTGGGGAGTACACAACCAGTCCTAAGCAATTACGTCTTTTGCCCGGCGCCGCCACGGCAGTCCGGGCCTTAAATCGGATAGGATATTCGGTGGTTATCATTACAAATCAGGGCGTTATTGCGAAGGGAAAAACGACGCACAAGGAAGTTGACTATTTGCACGCAATACTTATCGATCGATTAGGAAAGAAAGGAGCGCGCGTGGACGCCGTTTATTACTGCCCGCACCACCCCGAGGGGAAGATCCCGAAATATGCCATTCGTTGCCGCTGTCGGAAGCCGGAGATCGGCATGATCACCAAGGCCATGAAAGATATGAGTATTGATATGAAAAAAAGTTTCTTGATCGGCGACACAACGGGCGATATTCTGACCGGCCATCGCGCGGGCCTTACTACCATCTTGGTCAAAACCGGCTATGGCGGACGGGATAAGAAGCACGACGTGAAACCGGATTTCGTTGTTCGCAATCTCACCGCCGCCGTGCGCTATATCAAGAAACATGCCCAACCCCAAGGTTAGCATCCTTCTGCCCGTCTATAACGGCGCGCGCTTCATTGCCGACGCAATAAAGAGCGTTCTGGCCCAGACCTTCCGCGACTGGGAGCTCATCGTGCTTGATGACGGCTCGACCGACGAGACGGAGGCAGTCGCTAAGAAAGCCGCCCTCGCCGACCGGCGCATCCGCTATAAGCCGAACGGAACCAACCTCGGAATCCAGAAAACTCTGAACCGGGGACTTGAACTCGCTTGCGGCGAGTACGTCGCGCGGATTGATGACGATGACGAGTGGGCCGACCCGGAAAAACTGGCTGCCCAGGTTTCCTTTCTCGACGTGCATGGCGACTACGCCCTCGTCGGCACCGGCGCCGTGGTCGTCGATGAAGACGGCCGCGAGCTCTTCCGATATCTTTTTCCGGAAAGAGACGCCGCGATCCGCAAACGAATACTTTTCAAGAACTGCTTTATCCACTCAAGCGTACTTTTCCGGCGGGCGGCAGTCATGGCGCTCGGGGGTTATGGCGAGGGCGAGACGACGCGCCATGTCGAGGACTACGATCTTTGGCTTCGCTTAGGGCGGACAGCGAAGTTCGCCAATTTGCCGCGATACGCCGTTCGCTTCCGCCTCCGGCCGGGAAATATCAGTTCGCAAAATAAGGCCGAGCAATTACGTCGAGGTCTAGTGCTCGCGTGGCGTTACGGTGCGGATTACCGGAACCGATTCCTTGCGGCGGTGTTTGGCGCCCTCCGTCTTTTCGGGTATCGGATATTCTTATTTTTGCCGATGACTGTCCGGCAGTCCATTCTCCGAAGATACAAACAATTCTAGGCGCCACGGAGCCCGCCGAGCGTTCTTCGCGCCTCGCGGAGGATCGGTTCGCGGAGCAGGACGAGGATGGCGAAATATACAAGAGCAGAAATGGCGATATTAACGACCGTCGAAGCGCCAATGGCGTCGAGGCCGTAGACGATTGCCGCCATGGCGATGGTGGCGGGAATGATCTTTTTGAGGTGTGGCAGAATATGGAAGGGCAAAACGAACTTGGTGACCCGCCAGAGGTAGGCGATGGCGACGAACTGCACGATAAAGGTGGCAATCGCTGAACCGATGATACCGAACGGCGGGATGAGCAGAATATCCAGGATGACGTTCAGCCCACCGCCGATAGCGGCATAAATGATGAGGTAGCGTTGACGGTCGTAGGCGAAAACGACATTGCTTAAGATGACCCCGGCAAAGGTTGCGGCGAGCGTGAGGGTTAAGATCGCGAACGCCGGGGCGGCGGGCGAATAGGCATCGCCGAAAAGTGTTTGAATGATGCCCGGCGCGAGGAGCCATCCGCCGGCCATAATCGGCAGAGCGGCGAGGAATGCGACGCCGAGGGTGAACTCCGTGAGTCGTCGCGCTCTTACGGCATCGTGTTTCGCAGTCCGGGCCAGTGCCGGAAAAATACTCGTGGCGAGCACGCCGGGAATGAGATAGAGGAAGAAAACGACGCGCTGGGCCACCGAATAAAAGCCGACCTCTTCGGCCGTGCGCAACCAGCCGATGAGCAGCACGTCCGTGCTAATCATTAACCCGCCCAAAAGGCCGGAGAGCGCGAAGGGCCAGGCGGAAGCGAGAATCGGCCGGACGAGTTTACGCTCGAAGTGCGAAAAGGGCTTTCGGAGGTGGTCACGGAGCGGTAGAAGGGCCGCCACGGCGCCCAGGCCCGTACCAACCGCATAGCTCCAGGCAAACGAAGTGATTGTGGGCGAGAGGGCGAGAAAGACGAAGCCGAGTCCGGTGATCGCGGCATTCGTGAAAATGAAGGCGCGCGCCTCGAACTCCATTTTTTCGTGCGCCCGGATGACGGCGAAGCCGAAGTCGCGGATGGTATCGAAGGCGAGAATAATGGCGACGATCGGCAGGATGGCGCGCGTGGCGGCAAGCGAGGTGATGACGGGGCCGAAGAAGACGACAAAAAGCATACTCGGCGCGAGAAGAACGACCTTCATGATGAGCGCTGTCGCAAGATAGCGAGTCTGCTCGGCTGGATCGCTGCGCTTCGTGATTTCGCGCGTTAAGATGCTGTTCACGCCGAAGTCCGTGACGATGGTGAGCATGCCGATGAGAGTGATGGCGTAGGAAAAAGCGCCCCACTCGCCGGCGCCGAGAACCCGCGCGGCATAGACGATGATAATTGCCCGCAAGAGACGCCCGCCGACGTTCGAGACGGTGAGCCAAAAAGTATTTTTTGCGAGCGTTTGGCGGACACTCGTATTATGGAACAAAAATGACCTTACCCCGTAAAATCCTCGGGAGATTTTTGCCTTCAGCGTCATGTTCAACTAGCCTTTGTTAAATAGTTCTTGATTAAAACTCCGGTTTTTCAGCACGTAATGATCTACGGGGTTTACTCTTGGCCACATTGGCTTATAATCTCAAGCATTATGAAGGCGGTACTTCTCGTCGGTGGGCAAGGGACCCGGCTTCGGCCGGTGACCTACGAAATCCCAAAGCCGCTTATCACGGTGGGGAAAAAACCGATCGTGAACCATGCCATCGAATTTCTTGACCGGCACGGTATCGATGAGGTCGGCCTGCTCGCCGCTCGCGGCCACGCGGACGACTTCCGGAGGTGGCGGAAGGGCTGGGCGGATGAGTTGCCCGCGGTGAAGATTAACATGTTCTATGAGGAGTCGCCACGCGGCACCTTCGGCGGCTTTGAGGTGCTCCGCGAGTGGCTCGGTAACGAAACATTTGTCGTTTCGAATGGCGATGATCTCAAAGATTTCGATCTCACGGCGATGATCGTTGCGCATCGCAAAAGCGGCGCCGTGGCGACCGTGGCTCTGATGCGCGTGCCCGACCCGGAGAATTTCGGCGTACCCCTTATGGAGGGGAATCGCATCGTTCGTTTTTTGGAAAAACCGTCCAAGCCGCCGTCGGATTTCGTGAACGGCGGTCTCTACGTGATGGAGCCGGCGGTTTTTGACTACGTTGATTTTAAGAAGCCCACCGTGATGATCGAGCGCGACCTTTTCCCGGCGCTTGCCGAGGGGGGTTTGCTCTACGGTTTTCGCGGCGAAGGCGCCCGGTGTTTCGATTGCGGCACGCTTGAGCGTTGGGAACGGGCGATGAACGAGTGGTAAAAAATGACCATTTAGTTTTTAAAAACACCAACACCGCAACGGGATAGTTCCGTTGCGGTGTGAAATTCGGCGCGCCGGCGATGGGCGCCTACGATCAGATGGGCATGTTCCCCGAGAGACACCGGAGGGCCGCCTCGTGGACGAGGCCGTTCGAGAAGATCAGGTTCGCGAAGTTCGCGAACGACCACGGCTGGCCGTAGACACCGGTCACTTTTCCGCCCGCCTCCTCGGTCATCAGGATGCCGTGGATATTGTCCACGGGTTTCGTGTTGCCCATGGCGAGGCAGAGCTCTGCCGAAAGCTTCTGGTTGTTGCTCCCGGCGAGACGCGTGAATGAGATGGCGCACGACATGTTGTTGCGCTTGCGCCTCACGGCGTCCCACAGACGCCGAAACTCGTTCGAGGCCCCGGTGAACTGCGGTGGCCCCTCGAAGAAGGCGAAGCTTTGGTCGAGACGGTCGACCTTGGACACGCGGAGCTTCTTCCAGATGCCTCGGACGCGTTGCCAGGCGCCCTGGCCGCGGATGGCGAGATAGAGGCCGTCGCCGCAGACCTCTTCCTGCCAGGGAACGAGGATGACCGTTGCGGCGAGCTTCCTGTTGGAGATCGCGGTCAGCATGCACCCGAAGGTGCCGAGACCGACGGCCTCGTTGTGGGTGCCGTCCAACGGGTCGAAGACCAGGCAATTCGGGGTCTTCGGCGGCCAGACGTACGCTTGTTCCTCGCTCACGATGGCGTGAGAGGGGAAGCGGCGCTTGGTCATCTTGAGGAACGCCTCCTGGACGGCGATATCGAGTTCGCCGACCTTTTCGCCTCCTTCCTTTTCGGTGAGTTCGCCGTTCCTGAACTTCGGATCGGTGAAAGTGGGTTGCGCCACGTCATCAAAGAAAGCGATGAGCGCACGCTCTTCGCCGCTAAGTTCCGGCTCGAGAGAAGACATCGATCGTTCTCCTTGGTTAGTGCCCTGTGACAAATCCGAAAAAACAATCCGGTAGCTATGAGTACAATGCAAGATAATCTTAAGATAGTCAAGTTCCGTTGCGTGATTTCCGCGCGGGGACGATAATAAATCAATTACGCATGAAGGCCATCATCCTTGCCGGCGGTCGGGGCACGCGCCTCCGACCGGTCACTTATGAGATTCCGAAGCCGCTCGTGCCGGTCAAAAAGCGGCCGATCGTTAATCACCTCATCGAGTTTTTCCGCCGCCACGGCGTTGAGGATATCGGTATTCTGGCGAGTCGGGACCACGAAGAAGATTTTCGGCGCTGGCAGAAAGTTTGGGATGACGAAGTGGTCAAGGGGATAACGATGTTCCACGAAGAAACCCCGCGCGGCACTTTCGGCGGGTTGGAGCCGCTCCGCGAGTGGCTGGGCGGCGAGCGTTTTATTCTCTCGAATGGCGATGAGCTCAAAGATTTCGACCTCGCGGCGATGGAAAGATTCCACGGCGCCCAGGGAGGTACGGGCACGATCGCGCTGGTTGAGGTGCCGAATCCATCGGAATATGGCGTGCCCGTTATGGATGGCCACCACATCAAACAATTTTTGGAAAAACCAAAAGAGCCACCGTCCAATTTCATCTCCTCGGGGCTTTATATGCTCGAACCAGAGGTCTTTAAACACGCTGACTTCAGCCAACCGATCGTCATGATCGAGCACGACATCTTTCCAAAACTAGCCGCCGAGGGTAAGCTCTATGGATTCAAGCCGCCGAATGCTCGTTGGTATGATTGCGGCACACTCGAACGCTGGGAGCGGGCGATCAAAGAGTGGTAAAAATTAGTTCCTAGCTGACTAGTGACTAGCTTACCTAGCCGATTTCACCGTGCTTCTGATTCCGTCGGCAAGTTTTATTTTCGGCGTCCAGCCGAGAACGCGCTTGGCGCGGCGCGCATCAAGCGAGATGCGGTAGACCTCGCCTTTGCGATAAGGAGCGTAGCGCGCTTTTTGCTTGAAGCCGACATGGCGGGCGACGGCCGCGAAGATCTCGTCGTCGGTTACGAGGCGCCCCGTGCCGAGGTTCATGGTTTCGCCATTACCCTTCCGGAGGCCGAGGACGTTCGCGCGCACGACATCGGCGACGTGGAGATAGTCGCGCGCCTTCGTGCCGTCGCCGAAGATTGTCGGCCGTTTCCCTTCGGCGAGAGCCAGGCGGAAGATGGCGACCACGCCGGCTTCGCCCTTCGGATTTTGGCGCGGGCCGTAGATATTGGTGTAGCGAAAAATAACGTAGTCGAAGTCAAACTCGCGGGCATAGAAACGAATGGCGTGCTCGGCCAGAAGTTTCGAGAGGCCGTAAGGCGAGAGCGGGTCGGGCGGTGTCGTCTCGGCGGCCGGGACTTTCTTCGGTTCGCCGTAGATCGCCCCGCCGGTCGAAGCGAAGATAAAACGGCGATGTTTACCCCGGCCGAATTCGCCGAAAGCGAGCAAAAGGTTGATGGTCCCGAGGAGATTGCCGTCGAAGGTCGCGAGCGGTGCGCGCAGGGACTCGACGACCGAAACAAGCGCGGCATGATGGTTGACGACCTCGGGCCGCTCTTTTTTCATAATCCGTTGCATGGCCGCGAGGTCGCGCACGTCGGCCTTATAAAATTTCGCTTTTGGATTCAGATTGCGGCGGTTGCCGGTCGTAAGGTTGTCGATAACGGCAACACGGTGACCCGCAGCCACGTAGGCGTCCACGATGTGGCTTCCAATAAATCCAGCTCCACCAGTAACTAATACTTTCATAAACGTGTTTTTAAGAATTTTCGACCGAATCCAGTTGGTTAATTTATTTTTGATTGATGAAAAACGACTTCAGGGTCTTTAAGATTATGGCAACATCCATGATAAGCGAACGATTCTTGAGATAGTATAGATCGTATTCAAGTTTACGGTAGGCGTCGTCAACGGAGGCGCCGTAGCGGTAGTTGATCTGCGCCCAGCCGGTGATGCCCGGTTTCACGAGATGGCGGATGTCGTAGTAGGGGACCTCGCCCTCGATCACTTTCACGAATTCCGGTCGTTCGGGCCGTGGCCCGACGAACGACAGTTCGTTCCGCAGGATGTTAACGAGTTGAGGCAGTTCATCGAGGTGTGAGGCGCGGAGGAATTTGCCGAAGAACGTCGTGCGCTCATCTTTCGCCCGCGTCCAGGCCGCGCCGTTCGTTTCTGCGGAGCCGTCCGCGGCGAGCGCTTTCATGCTACGGAATTTATAGAGTGTGAATGACTTCGTTCCCTTGCCGATGCGTGTTTGGCGATAGATGACCGGTCCCGGCGAAGAGATCTTGACGCCGAGCGCTATCAAAAGCTCTATCGGCAGAAGTACGAGCCCCAGGCATAGCGCCGCCAGAAATTCCCCGGCGCGCTTCAGGTCGTCGTAAAAATCGTGCCGGCCGAGATGGTGATCGACGAACCACGACTCATCGATGTCGGCGAGCGGAATCTTTCGGAGGACCATCTCGTAGAATGCCGGCAGGTCGAGGATCTCAATGCCGGTGGTGAGCAGTTCATAGAGTGCCCGGCGGGTTGTGGCGTCGTGTTTGAGCTTCGCGGGCACGACGACCAGGTTCACGGCGTGCCGCCCGACGAGTTCCTGGATCTCGCTTGCGAGACCCCCCTCCCAGCCGCGCTCCGGCCAGGCAACGACGGTGTAACCGAGATGGGGGTTCTTGAGTTCCGCGTTAATCTCTCCGGCGCGCGGACTACGGTCGAGGAGGAGAATATTCACGAGACCGTCGCGGAAGCTTAGTCGCATGTTGAATGAATGCCGCCACCAGGCCTCGATGGTGACGAGAATGACGATAAAGAGGAAAAGGTTGGTTTTCGGCGCGATGCCGAATGCGGGAACAAGATAGAACAGGGCGACGGTAATGAGGACATTAACCGCCAGGGCGAGCGATAGCGTTTTCGCGAAATCAATGTTATTTCGCAGGCGGCGCGGATCGTAGAGACCGGCGACGTAGAAGACCAAAAGCCATATTAAGAAGATGAAAGTGAACGGCCGAAAATGATTCAAAACGAATTGGTTGGCGAAGTCGTTCCCATAGCGGAGGTATAGGGCGGCGGCGAGAGCCGCGTAGAGCGCGATGATGTCGCCGACGACGAGAATCGAAATACGAGTGCGTTGCGAAAGTTTCATGAGTGGTGGCCGGGCCGAACGTCCCGCGAGGCGGTGGTGAACGGTTTCCCCGAAAAGAGGACCCAGAGATAGTTTGCCGCGTAGCGGAGCCCTATGGCAAGCACGCCCTCTTCCGCGAGCCGGCGGCCGGACGAGAGCATCGGCAGGCCGAATGTGAACTTCACGGGGCCGAGGCGGGAAAGACGACGGGCGATGTCGGTATCCTCGCCGTAGAAATCAATGGTCGTGTCGAAGCCACCGGCCCGTTCCAGGGCCTCTCTCCGCAGGACGAAGTTGCCGCCCTGCACGAGGGAGCCGCTCCGGAACACGAAGCGGGCGAGAAGATAGAAAAAAAACCCGAACCCGTAAAACAATTTAACGAGGAATCGTATACCGGGCGAGAGATCGTGGTAGATGAGAGGACCAGAAATACACACGAGGCGAGGATGGCGCTCAAACTCCCGGAATACCCGCTCGATCCAGCCGGGAGTAAGCATGGCATCGGCGTCGACGTTCGCAATGAGCTCACCCGTCGCTTCCCGGAAGCCCCGCGCCCGCGCCCAGACGATGCCTTTGTGTGATTCGGCGACGACCCGAACGCCCGGATACCGCCGGGCCACTTCTGCGGTCCGGTCGGTGGAATCGTTGTCAACGACGATAATCTCAACATCGTGCCTTTCTCCGTCAAGCTCCCGCATTATCGACTCAAGGCAGGCGCCCAGGTGGTGCTCCTCGTTATAGGCCGGAATGACGAAAGAAAGTTTCATGGCGTTAGCGCACTTGGGACCACTCCTTGTGATAGGAGCGATTGAAAAACTTCACAAAGAAGGCATTGAGGAACCATTCGAGGAGAAGCCGTGGCCAGCCGATCTGGTGTGCTCGGCGGCCGGTGTGATATACCGTGAGCAATCGTTCGAAAAACGTCCGACCGCGCTTCGCGAGCCGAACAAACATTTCGTTGTCCTCGGCGACGGCCAGATGTTCGCGATAGCCGCCGAGTTCGTGAAAAATGCTCGCGCGGATCATTTGGAATTCGCCCGAGCCGCTACCGGTGTGGGTGACGTTGTTGTTGAACCAATGGGTAAGGTTCACGAAGCCGAAACACAACCGGTCGGCGAGCGTGGCTTCTTCGGGGAAAACGCGAAGTTTGACGGTCAGAGCCACAATCGTAGGGTCGCCCATGAATCGGCCGAGGGCGACCCCGAAGAAGGCGTCGGGATTGGGAACAACCACGTCGGCGTCCACGAACACGAGATACTCTCCCCTTGCCCCCGAGGCGCCGCGGTTCTTGCCCCGGGCGATTCCCCGGGGAAGCTCCTCCGGACGTTGCGCGATTCGGGCGAATTTTTCGGCGATCGCCTGGGTGCCATCGGTCGAGCCGTCGTCCGCGACAATGACTTCGTAGGGATACGCCGTGAGGTGATCGGTAAAGGCCCGAAGCGTTTTCTCGATGGTTTTCACTTCATTGAGCGTCGGCACGACGATGGAAAGAATGGGCTTCATGGGCGTCGGTTAAAAGGCATTTCTCAGATCGCGTTTGCGGAGCGCCCGGCTCACGCCGGCGATCGCCGCGATGACGATGACGACGAAAGCCGCGATTGCCGCCACGCGGAGACCTTCGTTCACCACGAGGTACAATTTGCCGAAGAAGTAGCCGACGCTCATCAGGATGCCGGTCCAGGCCATCTGGCCGACGGCATTGAAAATGAGATACTTCCGGAAGGGAATGCGCACCGCGCCGGCGGTGATGAGAATAACGAGCGCGAAACCGAGCCCCATGGTGATCTTTGAGAGAAACAAGACCTTGTTCTGGTGGCGATGAAATGCCGCCGCCGTTTTTTCGAAGAGTTCTTCTGAGATGTTCACCCAGTGGCCGTATTTGAGGATGAGCGCTCGGCCGCCCCAGTAGCCGACCGCGTACCAGATGACGTCGGCGAGGAGATCGCCGACCATGAGGGTGATGTAGAGCGGCCAGAAGCTGAAGTAGCCGAGTTTGAGAAGGAATCCGCCGAGCGTCATCACGATCGGCCCCTCAAGAACCGCGAGGGGAAAGACGATCGGGTAGCGGTACTGGATAAGCCAAGTAGCGATGGTTTCGAGGGTCATCCGTCTTCGGGGGGTCGGCCCCCGTATCTACTCATTGTACCCCGCCCGGGAATCATTTGATATACTGGGGATACTGTTTCCATGAAGTGGTTTTTCTCGCGTCATGTCGGTTTTTGGACGAGGCGTCGGCTCGGTTCCTTCGGTCTCAGTTTCGCTCTTCTCGTGCTCAGCTTACTCGTGCAGATGAGCGCCGGAGCGGCCTCGGCCCGGAGGGCGCTCTCCTCAAGCGCGGTACACGACATCATCCTCGACAATATTCCGGTCGTCGATCTTAGCTTCGTGATCGTCCAGGGCGCGCTGATCTTTGCCCTGGGGTTTATCGCCACTGGGATCATTCGGCCCCGATACCTCATTTTCGGCATGAAAGCGACCGCCCTCCTCGTTCTCACCAGGGCCGTCTTCATTAATCTCACGAACCTGGGCATCCACCCGAACGAACTCTTCCTGGGCGCGATGGCGTCGGCGAGCTATTCGCTTTACCAGCTGGTTGATTTTCCCGGCAATTATTTTTTCTCCGGGCACACTGCCTTGCCGCTTCTCGCGGCGCTCATCGTTTGGCAAGAACGCCCTTGGCGCCTGGCGTTCCTCGCGGCGAGCGTTTTCTTCGGAGCCAGCGTGCTTTTGGCTCATATCCACTATTCCATCGACGTCTTCGCCGCGCCCTTCATCGCTTATGGGGTGTACCGGGTCGCCGCCAAGCTTTTCCCGGCCGATTACGCGCTCGCGGTCGAAGAAGCGGCGGTTTGACCCGGTAGCACAACGGCGATACCTAAGAAGACGAGCATTTAGGGTGTCCGGGAAACGAAGAGCACTCTGGTCTTCTCTCGCATTGGCAAGGATTTCTTGTCTATTTTGTCGCCGTTGTGCTACCGGGTTTGACATCCGAAAAACGTGACTGGTAGAATGGACGGACTATGAACGAAGAACACAAAAAAGAAGAAATTGCAGAAACAGAAGAAATCATCTCCGCGGACGCAAAGTTTTCGGACGAGGTCGAGTTGGGGAACAGGACGGCAAGCGTCGCGAAACCGAACGACAAATTTTTGCCGGCGAGCATCTTGATTGCCGCCGTCATGATTTCCGGATCCGTTCTCTACGCTTTGGGCGGAGGCGGCCGGACGGCAGGGACGCCGCCGGCGCCTAGCGCCGGTGATAATGTCGATCCAACCGTCGCCCAGGCGGCGCTTCTCGAGCTCCGCCCGCGCGATACGATCTTGGGCGATCCGAATGCGCCAGTCACGCTCATCGAATACGGCGACTACCAGTGCCCGTTCTGCGGCCGGTTCTTTACGCAAACGGAGCCCCTCATCAAGGAGGCCTATGTGAAGACGAACAAGGTGAGGATGATTTACCGCGAGTTGGCGTTCCTCGGACCCGAATCCGTAGAAACAGCCAAGGCGGCGGAGTGCGCGAAAGATCAGAGCAAGTTTTGGGCATACCACGACGCTCTCTTTACGGCCGAGATAAAGGACGGCGCGGAGAATAACGGCAACCTCAACAAAGAACTTTTTGTGAAAATCGCCAAGGACCTCAAAATGAATGTGGGCGATTTCACGAGCTGTCTCGACGCGAATAAGTACGCCGATGAGGTGACGGCGGTGACGGACGCCGCTCGGGCGGGCGGTATCAACGCCACACCCATGACTTTTGTGGACAAAGAGCTCGTCCAAGGCGCCCAGCCATTCGCGGTCTTTAAAACCGCCATTGACAAGGCGCTCGAAGCGCAGTAAATTGATTGCATAACGAAGTTAGCCGACGGCGCGACGATACGTAGGTAGTCCGCTCCGAATGCGCTCTCGTTCGTCAAAGGGCGAAAAACAAGAGAATCATCGTAATGGACTATCAGAATGGACCTCGGCCGGAGCGCGTCATGCACAAGGCCGGTGATGCTGACGGTTGCACCGGCGAATGGGCCTGCTCGAAATGCGGGGCCAAGATCGACCAGCTTCCGTTTGCGCCGGACCCGAGCCGGTTGGGCCAGCTGAAGTGCCGCGACTGCCATAAGGCGTCGATGGGCAACTTCCGCCGCTACTAAGATCCGAAAGTTCGAGATCTTCTCGCAAAGACCCCTGCCTACGCGGGGGTTTTTGGTTTTGACGCCTCGCGCGTCGGCAGGGTAGAATCAATTTCGTGATCGTACCCTCCGTTCATCTCGGTCTCGGTTTATGGATCATGGTTTCGCCATGGCTCCTGGGCTCGAGCGGCAACTCGCTCATGCTTTGGAGCAATACCGCCGTTGGCCTGGGACTTTTGATCGCCGCCCTCTGGGAGTTTTTCGGTCACAAAGACAAGGCGGTATCGGAGATAGAGAATAAAAAGGTCGTTAGTAATTCAAGATGACGCATAATCTAAGCATGGATACGGCAAACGTAAAAAAGGCGAGCGTGAAGATGTACACGACCCCAACGTGCGTGTACTGCAAAATGACGAAAGAGTTCTTTACGAAGAACAAGGTGGAATATTCCGAAGTGAATGTTGCCGAAGATGATGCCGCGCGCGAAGAAATGATCCAGAAGTCCGGACAGCTCGGCGTGCCGGTCATTGATGTGAATGGTGAGATTTTCATTGGCTTTGACAAGAAGGGTCTTTCGGAGGCGCTGGGAATCGCGGGATAAAAGTCGCTCCTAAACCCCAGGTTTCCCGCTCGGGGCGCGGAATATCTCGGGCTTGTGATACGATAACAAAAACGATGTATGAATTACTAATCATCGGCGGTGGTCCCGGCGGCGTTGCCGCCGGTATTTACGCTGCCCGAAAAAGGATTCCGGCGGCGATCGTGGCCGAAAGCTTTGGCGGCCAGTCCATCGTGTCTGCCGACGTGCAGAACTGGGTAGGCACGAAATCCGTTTCGGGCTTTGAGCTCGCGAAGATGCTCGAAGAGCACTTGCGTGCCCAGGAAGGCATCGTGATTGTGGACGAAGACACGGTTTCGGCCGTGGTCGATAAGGGCGATCACTTCGTGGCCACGACGGCGAAGGGCCAGACCATTGAAGCGCGGCGACTCTTAATCGCCTCTGGGTCGCGGCGGCGGAAGCTCGGCGTGCCGGGAGAGAAAGAGCTCGACGGTCGGGGCGTGGCCTACTGCTCCACTTGCGATGCCCCGATCTTTAAGGGAAAGACGGTCGCGGTCGTGGGCGGCGGGAACGCCGGCCTCGAAGCCGTTCTTGATCTTTTGCCCTATGCCGAAAAAATATATCTCCTTGAATACGGCGAATCTCCCAAGGGCGATGCGGTGACACTCGCGAAAATCAAAGCCGACCCGAAGGTGGAGATAATCACCATGGCCGCGACGAACGCGATCCTCGGGGGAAAAACGGTAACAGGCTTGCGCTACGAAGATCGCCGTACGAAAGAGAAGAAGGAGCTCTCCTTGGGCGGCGTCTTCGTTGAGATCGGCGCCATTCCGAACGCGGACTTCGTGAAGGGACTCGTCGAGCTGAACTCTCTCGGCGAAATTATCGTCGACCATAAAACCCAGCGTGCCTCGCACCCGCGCATCTGGGCGGTGGGGGATGTTTCCGACGTGCTTTATAAGCAGAACAATATTTCCGCCGGCGATGCCGTGAAGGCGATCTTGAATATTGCCGAGGAGATGGCCAAGGGGAGTTTGTAGAAGGCGCCGGGGGCGGGGATCGACCCCGTTAGAGGTCGCCCCGCCGCAGGCGTGGCCACGACCACCTCGGGGCGGTCTACCTCTCACGGTGTCAACCCGGTAGTACAACGGCGATGATGTCTTTTTGGAGTTGTTTTGTCGCCGTTGTACTACCGGGTTGACACCGACCGGCAACCCGCCTAAGATGACTTAGCAACCTTAGGCAAGGGTTGCTAATTAGTCGGTTTTTGATGTAATAAAAACACATGAACTTCAAACCATTATCAAATCACATCTTCCTCGAACCGCTTGAGGAGGAGAAGGCGACGAAGTCGGGAATCCTGCTTCCCGAAACGTCAGAGAAGGAGCGCCCCATCCGCGGCACGGTCGTGGCCGTCGGCCCCGGCAAGAAGAACGAAAAAGGCGAACTCCAGCAGATGTCCGTCAAAGTCGGCGACAAGGTCCTCTTTAAAAAATACGGCCCGGACGAGATCGAGCTCGACGGCAAAAAGTATCTGGTCGGCGACGAAGACGATATTTTGGCAATCATTAACTAGGTAGCTAGTCACCAGTGACTAGTAAGCTAATCTGAAACCATGTCCAAAGAAATAAAATTTAACGACGAAGCGCGCGTAGCGATCAGAAAGGGCATCGATAAGCTCGCCGAGGCGGTCAAGATGACGCTTGGTCCGAGGGGCCGGGCGGTCGTCATCGAGAAGTCCTACGGCCCGCCGCAGGTCACCTTTGACGGCGTGACGGTGGCGAAGGAGATCGAACTGCAGGACAAATATGAAAATCTTGGCGCCGAATTCTTAAAACAGGCGGCCGATAAGACGAACGACAATGTCGGCGACGGCACGACGACCTCGGTGGTTTTGGCCCAGGCCATGATCGACGAGGGCGAGAAGGCCATTCACGAGAAGGGCTTCAACGTCATTCACTTGGCCGAAGAACTGAAGAAGGGAGCGGGGGCCATCTTAAAGGCGCTTGAAGACCAAAAAGAACCGATCAACGACACGAAAAAGATAGAGGAGGTCGCCACGCTTTCGTCTAAGGACGCCGAGATCGGCGGGCTTATCGCCGAAGTGATGGAAAAGATCGGCCGCGAGGGCGTGGTTACCATCGAGGACTCGAACACCATCGGCAACGCCTACGAGATGGTGGAAGGCATGCAGTTCGACCGCGGTTATTTGAGCCAGTACATGATCACCAATCAAGAGCGGATGGAATCGGCTCTGGAGGATCCGTACGTTCTCGTGACCGATAAGAAGATCGGTTCGATCCAGGAGCTTCTGCCGGTTTTGGAAAAGATCGTGGCGAGCGGCAAGAAGGAACTCGTTATCATTGCCGAAGAAGTCGAGGGCGAGGCGCTGGCCACGCTCGTCGTCAATAAGCTGCGCGGCGTCTTCAGTGTCCTGGCGGTCAAAGCCCCGGGCTTCGGCGATCGCCGCAAAGAGATGCTTCAGGATATCGCCGTCGTTGTGGGCGCGGAGTTCATCTCCGACGAACTCGGCAAGAAACTTGACTCTGTTGATCTCGAGTCGCTCGGTCATGCGGGTCGCGTCGTGGCCACCAAAGACAACACCATTATCGTCGGCGGCAAGGGCGACAAGAAGGCGATCGCCGAGCGCGTTGCCCAGATCAAGGCCCAGATAAAAAAGACCGATTCTGATTTCGACAAGGACAAACTTCAGGAGCGACTCGGCAAGCTCTCCGGCGGCGTGGCCGTCATCAAGGTTGGCGCGCCGACCGAGTCCGCCCAGAAGGAGTTGAAACAACGCGTCGAAGATGCGGTTTCGGCCACGCGCGCCGCGATGGAGGAGGGCATCGTGCCAGGCGGCGGTATGGCGCTCTTTAACGCGCGGTTGAAGCTCGAACATCACGGGGAAAAACCAGTGAGCGAAACAGAGAAGGCGGCCGGCGAAATATTGAAGCGCGCCATGGAAGCGCCACTCGGCGCCATTATCGCGAATAGCGGCGAGTCGGTAAGCAAGATAGACGAACTGCGCCGCAAGAAAACCGAGTCGAAAGATATCTGGCTGGGCTTCAACGCCATCTCGAACAAGATCGAGGACCTCAAAGCCGCCGGCATCATCGATCCCCTGAAAGTCACGAAGACGGCGTTCCTGAATGCCGTTTCCGTGGCTTCGACCTATCTCGTGATCGGCGCGGCCATCACCGAGATCCCCGAAAAGAAAGGCGCCCCGATGGGCGGCGGGGGAATGGATATGGGCGGCATGGGGATGGGGATGTAGTTTTCTGCTTCGCTTTCGCGTAAAGCAAAGACCCGCATTTCGGTGCGGGTTTTTGATTATTACAGAAACATTCGTGGTTTTCCGAGCAGGGAACCCGCTCCGCTTAGGTTCCGCGCTCGGAAAAGCGCTCACTTTATGGCGAACAAAGAGGCCGCGAGTTTTATCAAGACAACACGGCAGATGTTCGAATCCAAACACGATAATCATCTATAAATAGCAAAAAGCCATATTCAAATAAAACGACTCACCGCACCGGAGAATTCCGGTGCGGCGGATGGTTTGTGTTCGAGCTACGTTGACTAGGCCGGAGGCTGCGAGATGAGCACGCAGATGGCCTTGCCCCCGTATATCTCTTTGGTTTCGCCGTTTATGGCGCTCCAAGTGCCATACCAGCCGCCCATGCTATCGTTCACGAGGGCGTAGGTGATAGGCCCCTTGGCCGCCCACGCGGGCGGGTTCAGGTAGGTCTTCTCAAAGACCATCGATCTCCACTGGCCCGAAACCATGGCGCCCACGATGCGGGCTTCGCCGTTCTCGTCCGTTACCGAGCCGGTGAAGCGTCCATCTCGGTCAGTCAAGATCTCGCCGTTGAAGCGTCCGATGGTCCGCCGGATGTCGTTGATCCTTGGATCATCGAAGGCCGTCACGATGCTGGGAAACCAGAGCCCTATCATCATGTATCGCATTTCAGCGCACCTCCAGCGTTAGGTTCGAGTGAAGCTGTCGGAAGGGTAGAAAAAACCAGGGCGTCTGTCAAACAAAGCGGTCTACTTATAGAGGCGTCTTGGGCGCTCCTTCCCAGCGCGGGTTTTTGATTCTTGACACGGGTGGTATAATACAAGAGTTATGACCTACATACTCATCGCGGTCGTCGTAGTCGCGGCCTGGCTTATTCTCGACTATAACAAGCTCGTCCGACTTCGCGTCCGGGCGAAGGAAGCCGCCTCGGATATCGAGGTCCAGCAAAAGCGCCGCTACGATCTCATCCCGAACGTCATCGAGACGGTGAAGGGCTACGCCAAACATGAAGAAGGCGTTTTCACGAAGGTGACAGAGGCCCGAAGCCGTGCCATGAGCGCGACGAACCCCAAGGAAAAGCTCGCGGCCGAAAATATGCTCTCGAACACGCTGAAGTCGCTTTTCGCGGTTTCCGAAAGCTACCCCGAGCTTAAGGCGAACGTGAATTTCCTGGAGCTTCAACGCGAGCTGGCCGACACCGAAAACAAGATCCAGGCGGCGCGCCGGTTCTCAAACACGAATGTGCGCGACTTGAACACGGCCATTGAAACCTTCCCGACGAATATCATGGCCAAGATGTTCGGCTTCACGGCTCTGCCGTTCTACGACGCCGAAGAAGAAACCGAAAAGCCGGTGCAGGTGAAGTTCTAAAAATATTTTCCAGAGACCATAAAAATGATGAGAGCCCGTCCAACGCATGGACGGGCTTCTTCATGATGTGTCTTTCATGTCGACCTCCTATCGGCCGGTGAGGGCCGAGGAGATCTCGGCGGCGTCGGACGACGGACCGAGCGTGCCCTTGGCCAGAAAGCCGAGGCCGATGAGAATCATCGCCCCCAGGACGATCGCGAGGACCTTCCCGAGAGTGAAACCCGCATCGTGCTCGCCGTGCCGGACGGGCAGGGTGGACATGACGTTCCTCCTTAATGAAGCCCGGAGCGGACTCCTGCTACTTTTAGTGAAGCAGAAAACGATAAAATCGGCAAATCCCGGTCGGTGGATAAAATTTTACCCCGTTAGAAGCAAAATGCCCCGCGGCTTGCCGCAGGGATGAATGCCAATACTACTCTTTGGCGAACACGGGGTTTAATGCCCCGCGTGAGCTTCTAACGGGGTTTACTTAATTAATGAGGTTCTCCGGGCAATTCTTGCCCCTCGTCGGTCGCCTCGGGAGACCTCGCTCGGGACAACTGATTTATACGACCTTGCTATTGTTGCTGAATTAGCTCGTATTTGGGATAATGGCGCTGTTATTCGTATTCCTCTCTCCTCTAGTCTCTAGTTTTCTAACCATCTCATCATTATGACCGCCCCGAATCTTTATACGCAATCCGGTTCGAACATCCGCCGCACGTGGGCGCTCTTTACTTTTTTCTTTGCCGTCGTCATAGGTGTCGGCTGGGTCTTCTCGCGGGTCTACGGCGACCCTGGCATTCTCGTTATCGCCGTGGGTTTCAGCACCATCACGAGCTTTATAAGCTACTGGTGGTCCGATAGCATCGTGCTTCGGATGGCGAATGCGCGGGCCATCGCGATGAAAGACAACCCCGAGCTCTATCGCATCGTCGAGAACCTCGCCATCACTGCGGGGCTACCCATGCCGCGCATTTACATCATTCCCGAACGACAACTCAATGCTTTTGCGACCGGCCGAAATCCGGAGCACGCTGTTGTGGCAGTTACCGAAGGCCTATTAGCCAAACTCGACCGTTCGGAGCTTGAGGGCGTCTTGGCGCACGAACTTTCCCATGTCGGTAACCGTGACATTCTCGTTTCGACCGTAGCCGTGGTCCTCGTCGGTTTCATCTCTCTTATTTCCGATATGTTCATGCGTTCCATGATGTGGGGCGGGCGGCGAAGCAACGATCGTGAAAGCGGAAACGGGGTGATGCTCCTTATCGCCATCGCTTTCGCCATTTTCGCGCCCATTTCGGCGACTCTCATCCAGCTTGCTATTTCACGGCGGCGTGAATCTTTGGCCGACAGCTCCGGCGCGCTCCTCACGCGCTACCCCGAGGGGCTCGCCAAAGCCCTCGAAAAGATCGCCGCCGATGTCGTGCCCATGGCCACGGCCAAGAACACCACCTCGCACCTTTGGATAGACGATCCCTTCACGGGCGACAATCGCAAGTCGTGGTGGCACAGATTGTTCATGACCCATCCGCCCATCGAAGAAAGAATTGCCGCCTTGCGGGGTATGCAAGTTAAATGATCATGAAAATTCTTATTGGCACCAAAAATCAGGCCAAGGCGCGGGAGATGAAGGAGATCTTGGGCGAGGAGTTCGAAATAGTTTCTCTTGCCGATCTACCGAACGCGCCGGATGTCGAAGAGTCGGGGAGGACCTTTGAAGAAAACGCCAAGCTGAAGGCCGAGGCGTATCACGATTTTTCGGGCCTACCGACGATCGCTGATGACGGCGGTTTCGAAATCGATGTTTTGGGCGGCGAACCAGGCGTTTTGAGCCGTCGCTGGCCTTCTATGGCCGAAGTTATCGAGGGCAAACCATGGCGTGAAGCGACCGACGAAGAGCTTGTAGAGATGACGCTCGAAAAACTTTCCGGCATGCCGAGAGACCTGCGTTCGGCTCATCTCACGACCGTGGTTGCCTTTTTTGATGGCACGCGGATGCTGACCGCGCGCGAGAGCGTTGATGGTTTCGTTGCCAATAAGGCCGCGCCGATCAAGGAGAAGGGATTTCCGTTCCGGGCGCTTTTTCTTTTGCCGCAATTCGGAAAGCTGTATCAGGATCTCACCCCCGATGAGCACAAGGAAGTGAATCATCGGCGGCGCGCCTGGTTGAGGTTGCGAGAGATGATCAAAGCGCCGGCGGCGAAATCCGTCGAGGGTGCCACAGTATGAGGCCATCCGCTTCGAAAACCATCGTTATCGCTTTCGGCGGTTCCATTCTCCACCCCGACGAAATAGACGTTTTATTCTTGAAGCAATTTGCCAAGTTCGTGCGCGGTGCCGCCCGTCGCGGTCGTCGCCTCGTGCTTGTCGTCGGCGGCGGGCGACTCTCGCGCCGCTTTCAGGATGCCGCCGGACGGGTGGCTCGCCTCACGAACGAAGATAAAGATTGGATCGGTATTCATGCCACGCGCCTTCACGCTCATCTTCTGCGCACCGTTTTCCGCGATATCGCCGACCCGGTGGTGATAGACAAGCGGCACCGTCTCAAAAAACTGACCCATCCGGTCACTATCGCTTCCGGCTGGCGGCCGGGCTGGTCCACCGATTACGTGGCCACCGCGCTCGCGAAGGACTTCGGCGCCCGCGAGTTCATCGTGGCCGGAAAGCCGGCGCACGTGTACGACAAAGACCCGGAAAAACACACGGACTCCAGGCCGCTCAAAGAGATTTCCTGGGCCCACTATCGCAAGCTCATCCCGGCCAAATGGGCGCCCGGCTCCCATGCGCCGGTCGACCCGGTGGCCGCGCGCCTGGCGCACGGAGCGCATCTTGCCGCCATCATTATAAATGGCAAGGACCTCAAGAATTTCGCGCGCCTACTCGAGGGAAAGCCGTTTGTCGGAACGACTATCAAATAATATCGCCATCGTTGGACAGGCGAGTGGCGCGGATGGTATCGTGGTTTCGTAAAACCAGCGCTGGAGGGGTCGCATAGCGGTCTAGTGCGCACGCTTGGAAAGCGTGTGTGTCGAAAGGCACCGAGGGTTCGAATCCCTCCCCCTCCGCATTACCAAAGAACGATGCCCCTTGTGGGTATCGTTCTTTGGTAATGCGGTATTCATTGTACAAAGTTCGAATGTATTTTGCTGATAATCCTGATGCCGA
>ERZ1292623.451-Hain-H51-01um-R1-451-length-44520-cov-6_pt1 | contig 44520 bp, 42 predicted proteins | sample MGYA00564398_ERZ1292623 | MGnify/ENA primary metagenome ERZ1292623 (study PRJEB36523, sample SAMEA6512633) | groundwater metagenome | collected 2019-01-07 | study: AquaDiva: Metagenomics assemblies of 32 groundwater samples
AGGCAGAAGAGATTCGATCTGGCAAGAACAAGTACTTTACAATGCTTGAAGTTGTAAGAAAACTCTCAAGTTTCGTTGATAAGAAGAAGCAACCAGCAGGCCTTGACTTGGCAAAGATGTTTGGTAATATTTTGATGAAAAGATCATTTGGCTCTGTTGGTTCATGGCATGTTAAAGGACTCTTCTTGGGCATGATGCACTTCCAAGACAAATACAACGAAGACTTGGAAAGACTGCAAAGATGTGATATTCACTATGTGACACCAGACCTTAGAATAATTCCATTCTGTGCCTTTAATGTAATCCCAGAATGGTATAGAGATAGAATTCAGAAGAAATATTCTACCACAGTTGAGGAATGGGAGGCAAAAGTTGGCGCTAAACTAGAAGATGGGTTGTATAGAGGAATTATGCGAAGAGGAGCAGGAGACGAACTTGCTGCAGGCTGTGCAAAAAGCCAAATGTTCCATGAGGCATCACAAGCCTTATCCTAAATTATTACAACATCCTGTGTTATCATAACACCTTAAAAACACCACAATTCACTTTGTGATTGTTGAAGATACTGATTATCTCTCCGACACAGAAGGGCATTGGGGGTACCGCTCAGCATGTGCAAGGGCTTTCTAATTTTTGCAAGCTATACGGTCATAACATCGACATCATATCGTCAGAGAATACTTTTACGGTTCCAGTTAAAGGATTGAAAAATCCAAGCTTTATGATTTCAGCATTTTTTAAAACCAAGTTTAAAAAGGGATATGATATTGCACATGCATTTAACCTTCCTGCCGCACTCCCCATGAAACATGCATCAGGAAAAAAAGTGCTTACCTTGACGGGAGTTCATCCTGATCAAGTTGAATTATTACATGGAAAAACCGCAGGTAAACTTTCAAGAAACTTTGAAAAAGACGCGCTTGAATGGGCAGATGCCCTAACAGCAATGTCAAAAACGCTATGCGATCATTATGCCAAACTCGGATTCAAGGTTAACCATATACCAAACGCAATAAACTTTTCATCCTTATCACAGGGAAAAGACAAAAAATATGAAAAGCAGATAATTTTTGCTGGTCGTCTCTCCAAGGAAAAAGGAATCCTTGATGTGCTAAAAATGTCTGAAAAATTACCTCAGGATATACATCTTCTCGTATTGGGTAGTGGACCAGAAGAAAAAAAGGTAGGTGAAGTCTTTGAAAACAAGACAAATCTTCATTTTCTTGGATATCAAACCAAAGAAAGAACAGTTGAACTAATACGAGGATCGGATATTCTTATACAACCATCTCTATTTGAGGGCGGTTTGAGCTCTACATTACTTGAATCAATGTACTGTAAAACACCAATCATATCCAGCAATATAGATATAAATAAAGAAATGTTACGCCATGTGGAAACTGCATTTTTAGTAAATCCTAATTCTCCAGACGAAATACTAAATGGAATACTTGAATTATTATCAGATAAACAAAAAAGAACAACATTGGCAGAAAATGCGTATAAAGTTGCAAACAAATATGATTGGTCTGTAGTTGGTAAGATGTATCTAGATCTTTATTCCAAATTATGTTCCGCATAAATTATCACAAAAATTTAAAATCATATAGAAATTTTATAACCTATTTTGAGGAGAGACATTTCTCACAAAAACAGTCATCACCAAGTGATTTTAACCGCGAAAGTTTTGCATTTTTAATTTCTATTAAATTACACCAGCATTCTTCATTTCCAAGACATTGAAATTTTTCACCACAACCTTGGCAGATCTTTTCCACAGAATCTAAAGACAATTTGATACTTTAAAAGATTACAAATCTATCGCAAGTCGTTCTACACCAATACTTGAGGTGGAAATCTCAAAAAATGACCCTTGTGTAATGTCTATAAATTCACACAGTTTTATATGTAGATTAAGCATCTGGTATGTAGATACTATGAAGGTAAGTCTGGTCAGGGCGCGATATCCAAGTGTATGGGAACCAACTAACCTAATGTACGTATCATCATTTATCAAGAGCCGTTACAAAGGAAACCTTGAAGTACAAATTCTTGATGCATATTTTGATTCAGATAAAGAAATTCTAAATAAAGTAGTTGACTCAGATTTTGTCGGATTTAGTGGAACAACCCCACAAGTACCCCATCTGTTGCATCTAAGCAGATTGGTAAAATCAGAGAACAAAAAAATAAAGACTGTAGCAGGTGGATATGGTCCATCACTACAACCCCACAAAATTCTGCAAGAACCTCCCATAGATTATCTTGTAATGGGAGAAGGCGAACAATCTATGTTGGATATACTTAATGGCACAGCTTCTGGCAGAATAGTTAGTAATCAACCAATTGCAGATGTTGATAGCATCCCAAATCCAGACAGAGATTCGATTGATCTTAACCGATACATCTCCATAGCTGAAATAGAAGAAGGTAGACGTGTGACTTCTATAATGACAGAGCGGGGCTGTGCATTTGGTTGCACATTCTGTGCCGAAGGTCAATTTGGAACAATATGGCGTAAGGCAGATTTGGTAAATGATGAAATCAAATATGAACGACCAATTAGAGTGCGTGGTAGAAATCCAAAACTAGTTGTACAAGAAATGATTGAAGTACGAGATAGATTCAACATAACGTTTTTCAAGATGAACGATGCGGAAACAAATCCATCAAGAGCACATTTTTTGAATTTGTGTAAGGAAATGGTAGCACAAAGGCTGGATGTTCCATGGGGATGTAACATGAGATGTGATAAAATGGACGATGAGATATGTGAATGGGCAGTAAAGGCTCGTTGTGAAGAATTTTGGATGGGGCTAGAATCTGGCTCGCCTGAGATACATCGTGATATTAACAAAGGAACTACTGTAGAAATGATAAGAAAGGCATTCATAGTTGCTAAAAAATATGGCATAAAAAGAAGAACATACTGTCTTCTTGGCACGCCCCTTGAATCATATGAGACCATAAAACAAACTGAAGCACTAATTGACGAAGTTGATCCGGAAATAATCGGATTCTCTATACTAGCTCCCTATCCAGGAACAACTTATTGGACAAAAGAATATGACGAGATGGACTGGTCTGATGTTGATGAGTTTTCTAATACAGTGTGGCGTTCTAAACATCTGTCAAATGAAGAGCTCAGAGCTGAGCAAGCTCGTTTAATTGAAAAGTACCATGATAAACTAGCACCGATAATTAGAAAGAAGCAAAAACTGGGAATAGGTGGAGCTCAGACATTAGATTCTATGATGGGTGGAATGTCCTAACAACCTATACAATGTAAACATAAAAAATTAGAAGTTAAATACAACTGGAAAATAGCGTTTGATATGATAGAGAGGTTTGGCAAAGAAGAAATTAATGCAGTTACCAACTCTATAAAAAATGCGTCATTTCTATCCGGTTATACTAACAAATACTTGGGAGGCGAAGAGATCCAAAAGTTTGAAGAAGAATTTGCTAAATATCATGATTGTCGTTATGGAATTGCCGTTAATTCCGGTACTACTGCTTTGTTTGTAGCACAAAAATCTGTTGGTGTAAAACCTAAGGAAAAAGTTGCTGTGCCCTGTGTAACTTTTACGGCAACAACATCACAAGTATTGGCTTGTAACGGTATTCCTCTCTTTATTGATATAGATAAATTATCATATTGTATGAATTACGATTTTGACAACAACAGCCCAATAAAATATGCTATACCTGTTCACCTCTTAGGTCATCCATGTAAATATGAAATGATTACAAGAATGAAAAAGGAGTATATTTTTGTTATTGAAGATTGTGCCCAAGCGATGGGTGCAAAATACAAAGGAAAGGTAGTAGGTTCAATGGGTGATTGTGGAATATTCAGCTTCCAAGAAACAAAACATATTACAACTCTTGGCGAAGGTGGAATGATCATTACTAATAATGAGGAATTTGCAGAAAAATGTAGAAGAATTCGTAACCACGGTGAATATTATAAAGATGATTCAATGGTTGGATATAATTTCAGAATGACTGAAGCTCAGGCAGCATTCGGACGAGTACAGCTACGTAAACTAGACAAGATTCTAAAGACTTTCAGAGATAATGCTGGTTACATAATTAGAAAACTCCCCGATGCTATAACTCCGCCTGTAATATCAAAAGGAATTGAACACTCCTTTCTAATATTGGGCTGTAGATTTAATGAAAAAATTGCAAAGACTGATCGTACAACGTTTCTAAACAAATTGACTAAAAATAGGAAAAAAATACTTGAAAACGAATCTCAATCTGACATAAAAGGTATTAATTTCAGACCAGGTAAAATAATTGGTGCTGGGTATCGTTCAGTACAGTACGAAATTCCATTATACAAAAAATATGCCCCAAAAAAGAAATGTATAGTAGGAGAGGATTTTATCAAGCATGGTCTATTTATTGACATTCATCGATGGAGAACCAAAGAAGAAATAAACGAAGAATTAGCGATAATGGAAAACACGGTAAGGGAATTTACTAGCTGACTGTCATTGTTCAATAATGTTTGATATAATAACCAAAGTCTTCTAGTAAACAATTTATTGACATGTAAGTCATACCTGCTAGTACTAATGGTTTCTATTCTAAGAGGAAAAAATGTCCTAGTTACAGGTGGAACTGGTTCAATAGGTGAGGCAATAGTACAAAAAGCCTTAGCAGATGGGGCCAGAACTGTAAAAATATTCAGTAACGATGAAAATGGCTTGTATGAAATGGAAGTTAGCTTTCATGAAAATAAAAAACTCGAATTTATAATTGGAGACATCAGGGATGAAAATACAGTTAATTCTGCAGTTAAAGGAACGGATATTGTTTTTCATACTGCAGCACTTAAGCATGTTGACAGATGCGAAGTTCATCCAATGGAAGCTATTGCAGTAAATATCATTGGAACCAATAACATAGCAAAAGCTTCTCTACGAGAGAAAGTAAAAAAAGTAATTTCAATAAGCACTGACAAAGCTGTTAATCCAATTGGTGTTATGGGGGGAACTAAATTACTTGCAGAAAAATTGATATCTGCAGAGGCATTTCGTCATAATTCAACCATTTTCAGTTCTGTTCGTTTTGGTAATGTTCTTCATACACGAGGATCCATCCTGCCTAGAATTGAAAGACAGATCAAAAAAGGTGGACCAATTACTTTGACAGACAAAAGAATGAAACGCTTTTTTATGACAAAAGAAGATGCTGTCAATTTGATTATGGCCGCAACACAAATTGCAAAAGGAGGAGAGATCTTTGTTTTGAAAATGCCAGTTATAAGATTGATAGATCTGTTTGAAATGATGAAACAAGTACTTGCACCAAAGTATGGATTCCATCCTTCACAAATCAAGACCAAAATCATAGGTATAAGACCAGGAGAGAAGTTACTTGAAGATCTGCTAAACGATTTTGAGATGGAACGCGCTCTTGAAACAAAGGATTTCTTTATTATTCCACCTCACTTTGAGGTAAGAAGGACAAGCGATTACCCAGATGCTAAGAAACCAAAAGATATCAGAAAATACTTGGGAAATATAAAACCTCTTGAAAAAGAACAAATTTTGAAAATGCTTAAGCAAATTTATTAGAAACGATTTATTAACATTTCAAAATGTTATAATGGATAACAACTTTATTCCATACGTATTGCCACATATAGAAATTATTGAGTCATACTTTTAGAATTTTTATGATGCCTTTCACTTTTATTTTGTTATGGAATCAAATCTCTCATAATCAATTTTATAGATTTTTAAATGATATTTGTAACCATGATCCCACGAGTCATAGACTTTTGTTAAATATGGATATTTCTCTTCGTGATAAAATACATCATTCAAAAAATATGAACGGTATTTAGAATTTTCTTTACCATCAAGCACCAGATGAGTTAAGTCTTGTTCTTTACCAAATTTTATGTATTCTTCTAAGGAATTGAAACCCGTTGTTGCAATGAGTTTTGGTTTAACTGAAATCATATTACTTAAAACTGGGAAATTTTGTTCTGATATGGCGGGTATAGCAAGATATCCAGATTCAAGAAGATATGCATTGATTCCAGATGTTGTGTTACTAACGTGAAATGCAAGACTTAGCGCTTCTTTTTCATGTTCAATATCTGTATTTCTGAAATTAAGAAAAAGCCAAGATGATAGTAAGATGCCACCAATCAAGAAAATCAAAAATATATTACGATTCCTAATCTTATTTACCAAAACCCTTACAGTGAATATTGATACAATACAAAGCAATGGATACAGAGGATAAAGATACCGTGTATCTGGGTTAAATGAAAGTGCATAAAGTGCTGGTACAAGCATAATTATTATAGTTAGTATTATTGTTGTGTTGTAGTAACCTCTGTTTTTAAAAATTAAGAAGGTACCATAAGGAACAAAAAATACAAAAAGGGGGATCATCGACCATCCGACAAACTTGATTGGATTTTCTAAACCTTTTACCCAATAAAGAAATAGATTTGATTCAGTGTTATTTTCTGATATAGATGAGAAAATATGCGTCGTTTCCATTGATATACGTCCGATTAATGCGTCATTACCGTTAGTTTGTATTCTTATTACTGCCATTGGTAAAAGTAATAAAATAAAGATAATTGCAGAAAGAGCATATTTTTGTACGACTTTTTGTTCTTTTCTATACCGTACAAAAAACATTACAGATATAGCAAGAAACAAAAACATAGCTTCAGCTCGTACAAGAGAAGCAAGTGCAGTTATGCCAAATGAAGCATAGACTGCTTTTTTGCTTACACTCAAAAACAAAACTAAGACACTAGTTACGAGAATGATGTAGAGAGGTTCAGTTATTCCCAATAATGAATTTTGGATGATACGAGGTTCAAACGCAAATAATGATGCTCCAACCATAGAACATGGTTTATCAAAAAATCTGTTGCATAACAAATAGACTGGAATTATTGTTAATACTGAGATTGAAATGGTGATAATGCGTTGTAGAACCATATAGTCCATGAAATTGTTAAAGTGAAAAATTGAAAAGAAAATAGATAAGAATGCAGGCCACCCATTATTAGCAAAGCCATATCCGGTTGGGAACTGTCCTAAAATGCTCACGTCGTTAGCATACCAAAAATAAACTAATGCATCCTGCGTAATTGGGAGATTATAAGGCAAATAGTATAATCGTAGTAAAAGTGCTATGATACATATTGTTAAGAGAGAAAGAACTGCATTTCTTGCAAAAAGATCTAATTTCTTTTCAATAACGCCAATAATTAATGGTATACTCATTTTCTAAAAAAACGATCCACACTGATTAGATATGTAGCTTCTGAAGCTGATGCTAAAACCACAGAAAAGGATACACCAGCTATACCATAAAGTTGTCCAAGAGTTATGATACTCAAGATTTGAACTAATAAGTATATTCCAGATCCTCCTAGGACAACTTTGCTTTTTCCATTTCCTAGAAATTTCGAAATGTAAACCAGATTTATAGAGATTGGGATTATGGCCAAACTTATAATTTGAATTACCTCGATTGCCTCTTTGAATTCTGGAAATAGTACTGGCAAAACTATAGGGGAAAGTGATATTCCAAGAATTGCAAGAAAAACCGACACAAGTATGGTTGCTTTCTTTAGTTTTCTGTTGGCGTTTCCACTAGCATCTTGTGGTAATATGTACTGATATACTATGTTAGGCAACAAGCTTAAAAGAGAAAGAAATTGTATTCCAAGCTGGTAGTTTCCAAGCAAGGCAAAACCAAGCATTGGTGCAACGATTAATTTATCTGTCTGACCACTAAATGCCCTAGAAAGATCCAACACATAACTATTCATCATAAAGCCAAAGTGTGGTTTTATCACTGACATACTGATTTTTGATTCTTTGAATCCCTTGTAGAGTCTAAAGGAATAGGGGAAAAACGATAGTGCAAAACCCAGAATTACTCCATGTGGACCCATCAAGTAGTAGAAAGCAAGGGCAAATCCTATAAATAGAATTTTTTGAGTTATAAGATACTTTGAATAATCCTTATACAATTTTCGACCAAGAATTTCTGCAGTAGCAAGTCCAAAAATTACATAACCTAGAACATACAAACTTACTCCTAAATTATAAAAAATAAAGAATAGTACAATAGAAGTAATTAGACCAGAAATAATAGTAATGAAAAAAATTGGCGATTGTATTTTTTCCCCTTTTGCTGTGTAAACTATAATAGTGTTTCCCGCTCCTAAGAAAGAAATTGTAGATGCTATACTAGCAATTGCAATGAAATAGCTTACTTCACCATAATGTTCTGTTCCTAGCAAAGCAGCTATATAAAACCAAAATATTCCAGAAATTGCAGAGGATACTACATTTGCAAATCCTATAGTTGTTAAATCTCTGAATCTTTTAACAATACTCTTGATTTTATCCAATTTATTTGCCATACTGGAATGATTTTTTTAAATGATGGACGCAATAGGTTAATCACTACGACGTTCTCTTACTACATTAACTAAAGAATAAAGCATTATGGATGTCACTGTTAACATTGTTCCCAGAATTATAGAACCTATTCCAATCAATGAGATATTTGTTATAATCTGGCGGCTCTCCGTAAATACCTGAATAGTCCATACTATAAAAAATAGGCCTATTGCCAAGAACACTATTCCAGGTATGCCATAAAATTTGAGAGGGTGTTCTATTGATATAAATTTCATCGTACCAAGGAGTACTGAGACGCCGTGAGATACTGGATGGTGGGTAGAGGTACTGCCCTCATACAGTATGGTTATTGGAACTTCTTTTATTTTGAATCCCATTTTGCTAGCTTTTATCAAAATTTCCGTCGAAACACCCATTCCGTATTCAGAAGGCACGATATCTTTTAGGGCTTTGTTGTTATATGCTCTAAAACCACTTTGAGAATCAGTTAACCTCGTTTCTGTTGAGGTATTAGTAATGCTTGTTATTGCCTTAATACCAGCCTTCCTGTATGTGGGAATGTTTACATCATCATCTTCGTTTAGGAATCTAGAACCAATAACTATATCCGCTTCCTTTTTGATAATTGGTTCTAAGACTGTTTTGATATCCTCAACTCTATGTTGACCATCTGCATCAAACGTTACGAGTATTTCTGAATTCAACTCTTTTGCTTTAAGAAATATACTCCTAATCCCTGCACCATATCCTAAATTTTTAGGATGATTTACTACAATAGCTCCCATTTTTTCTGCAATAATACCGGTTAAGTCTGTGGAACCATCATTGCATACTATAACCGAATATCCCTTCTGTATTATTTCTGTGATTATACTCGCTATGTTTTTTTCTTCATTGAACGCTGGTATCCCTACTACTATCAAAATCGATAAATTATCTATGCTAGCGAGATATAAGTATACCCGACTTGTCAAGCATTAACTTCTGAAGTGAATTAATACAATGCGTGATTTTATTACAAATTAATGTAAAGAATAAATGAAACATTACAAGGAAATATCCTATTCATGTTTCTAGGTATGACTCCAGTTAGAATCAGTTTTGCTGGTGGGGGCACTGATATGCCTGAGTATTACGAAAAAAATGGCGGGAATGTTGTTACTTCAAGCATAAATTTATTTACATATGTAATAATCAACCTACGTCGTGACAATTCATTTCAAGCCTTTTCATCTGATTTTCAAACACATCACCAGACAACCAGTTACGAAGAACTTCAACCAAAACAAGGAATAGAAATAGCTGTTTCTGTCGTAAAACTTCTTAATTACAAAACTGGCGCAGATCTATTAGTTTGTAGTGATGTCCCTCCTGGTTCTGGACTAGGTGCATCAAGTGCACTTGCAGTTAATTTTGTGAAAACATTATCAACATTAAAAGGAGAGAACTGGACAAATGAAAAGATCGCTGAAACCGCATATCATGTAGGACGTAATATTCTGAAGTGGCCAATTGGTAAACAGGACGAGTATATTTCAGCATTTGGTGGATTTAATTACATAAAATTTGAAAAAAACAGTGTTGAGGTTCAACCAATCGCAATTAAAAAAACTTCATTATTAGAGTTGCAGCAAAATTTACTTCTGTTCTTTGTTGGAAATACAAGAAATAGTGCAACGATCTTATCTACACAAATTGATCGAATAAAACAGAACCAACCTGACATAATGGATTCCTTACATTATGTGAAACAGTTAGCAGAAGAAATGTATGTGTCTCTAACTAAATCTGATATTACAGCTATTGGTGAGTTATTGCACAAAGGTTGGTTGGCAAAGAAGAAATTTGTAAAAGGTGTGACCAATGAGCAGATTGATCGAGTATACGAAACAGCGCTGAAGTGTGGAGCTTTGGGTGGAAAATTAACTGGAGCTGGAGGAGGTGGTCATATGTTATTTTACTGCGAATTATCAAAACAACAAGCAGTTATAGAAAAAATGGAGAGTTTAGGGTTAAAGCAAGTCAAGTTTGGTTTTCATAACGAGGGTCCTAAGGTTCTAAACTTATATGACTTCAGTAAATAATAAAACTTGATGTCAAAAACAAAAGACGTTGTCGATTCTTTTCTAAAACATCAAGAGTCATGTCTTAAAAAAATTTCGAATCAAACAAACATTATTGTAGAGATAGTTAATGCCTTGATTAATGCACGTAATAATGGCAACAAGGTTTATGCAATGGGTAATGGAGGTTCTGGATCTACAGCTTCCCACTTTGTGTCAGATTTACTTAAGACATCAATTACAAAAGGAAATAAACGCTTTGCCGCAATATCACTAGTTGATAATATTCCAGTAATGCTAGCATGGTCTAATGATGTGTCATATGAAGATATTTTCGTAGAACAATTGAAGAATTTTCTTTCTAAAGGTGATATTATTTTTGGCTTCAGCGGTAGTGGAAAGTCAAAGAATGTAATAAAAGCAATGAAGTATGGCAAGAAAAAAGGAGCATTTTGTATTGGCATTACTGGCATGTCTGGAGGATACCTTCCTAAGATTTGTGATATCTGTTTCATAGTTTCAAGTAACGATATGCTTGCCATAGAATCTACTCATGCTATGCTATGTCATTGCATTGTGGCTGCCATTAGAAAAACTGGCAGGCCAATGTTCAGATATGAGTGAATTGCACAAAGCAGTCTTTTTTGATCGTGATGGAGTTATCAACAAAGAGAGAACTGATTACGTAAAGACAATAGCAGAATTAGAGATATTACCAAACGTAGCAGAATCAGTTAGGCTATTGAAAGATGCTGGCTTTCTTGTGGTTGTAATAACTAACCAATCAGCAGTGAACAGAGGTTTGACGAATCATAACAATATTAAAGAAATACATTCAACCATCCAAAAATACTTGAAAAGAAATGGAACCCACATCGACGGTTTCTATTATTGTCCACATAGACCCGATGAGAATTGTGACTGTAGAAAGCCAAAACCAGGATTATTATTGGAGGCTGCACGTGAATTAAAAATAGACCTAAAATCTAGCTGGATGATAGGAGATAAAAAATCTGACCTGCAATCAGCGAGGTTAGCAGGTTGTAAAGCTATTGTCATTAGTGAAGATATGGGGTTGGCCACTGCTGTTCAAAATATATTAAACTCGATTCATTCTTAACAATTCTGAGATTTGAGGTATAATTAATTGAAAATACTCGTAACAGGTGGCGCAGGCTATGTTGGATCTGTTCTGATACCAGAGTTAATCAAGGGTGGTCATTACGTAAAATGTCTAGACAGGTTCTTTTTTGGAAGCGAGTACCTATCTGGAAAGCAGTTCGAGAAAAAAATTGAATTAATCAGAGATGACATCAGATGGTTCGATCCTATGATACTTGATAACGTTGATGTGGTTATAGATTTAGCAGCTCTATCAAATGACCCTGTTGGAGAACTAGATCCGGAAAAGACTTATGAAATAAATCATCTTGGGCGATCTAGAGTAGCTAATCTAAGCAAGAAAGCTGGTGTTGAACAATATATCCTAGCTTCTAGTGCAAGCATTTATGGTCAACAGAAAGATATTGTAAACGAAGATTCCAAAGTAAATCCTTTGACTGTTTATTCAAAGGCCAATAGAAAGGCCGAACTTGATGTTTTGCTCCTCAACGACAGTAACTTTACTGTTACCGTACTTAGATTTTCTAGCATTTATGGAATTTCTCCTAGGATGAGATTTGATCTAGCTGTAAATAGCATGGTTTTAGAATTATATAAAACTGGCAAGATAATAGTGAGAGGCAAAAATAACCGTAGACCTTTTTTGCACATAAAAGACTCTGTAGAAGCTTACAAGATGATCCTAGGTGCAACAAGAGAAAAGACAGCAGGTCAAATTTTCAACGTAGGTTCTGATGAGCAGAATTATGAAATCTTCAAACTTGCAGAAGAAGTTGCAGGTTCTATTGGAAGAAAGTATGATATTGAGATTAAAGACACACCTGATCATCGCTCTTATACTGCATCATTTAAAAAAATTAGAGAAACACTTGGATTCAAACCTAAATTTGGCGTTAAGGATGGTTCTGCAGAGATTTACCAAGCCTTAGAGACCGGTGCACTGGTCGATTCAATAAAGACGATAACATTGACATGGTACAAACATATAATATCAAATAGTAAACTTTTAGAAGAGCATAGTTTGAGAGGCAAAATTCTTTGAAATATTGTTTCACCTCCCCTCTAATGTGATGAAAAAGCTAGCTTTATTCGATCTTGATCTCACACTTATTAACGAAAGTGGTGGAAATCTACACCTAGATTCATTTGATTATGCTTTCAAAAAAGTGTTTAATCTAGATACAGATATCAGAAATGAAATAGATTATAGTGGCAAAACAGATTTGGGTCTAATCATAGAAATGTGCAACAAACATGAAGTTGCCAAAGAAACCATACAAGACAACATTTCTGAATTCATAAATGTCATGTCAAGTCATTTTGAAAAGAACATTTGCAACATTTCTATAGCTCCAATGCCAGGATCGATAAATCTCCTAAAATATCTCTCCAGTTTAGCAGATACTATGCTGGGTATAGTAACTGGTAACTGTAGCAGCATAGCAAATGCTAAACTAAAAAAGCTGAATATGGACGAATATTTTGATAATAACCTTAAGGGCTTTGGAGATATCTTTGAAAGGAGAATTGACATAGTAAAGAATGTCATGCTTAAAGCTACAAAATACGAAAATAAAATAGCCGCATTCGTTTTTGATGATACGCCACGAGGTATGGAAGCAGCTGTTGGTGCAGGAATCAAATGCATAGCTGTAATGACTGGAAAATACAAAGACAAATCTATCTTCTCTAAATATAAACCGGTTTTGATTTTAAACAACCTAGAGGAAATAGAAAAAATCAAAAATATATTTACATGACTTCGTGATGTCTAATACTAAAACTAGCTCAAGTAAAAAGTTGATAGCTTCTAAATTTCTATTTTTTTGATATCTTATGTATAAATAGTCTAGTCAAATCAATCAAAAATGAAATCATGCCCTCAAAATTTAATTGAATAAAAAAATCTAGGTTTTTCAAGAAAATTTTTATGCCTAGGTTTTTTATGCACCAAGCAGTAATTGGATACCACGGGAAAACTATCCCATGAAAACCCTGATTAAAGGAGCGTGCCAGATTGATAATTCCCTTAGATTCCCTTCCTCTTTCAAATCTGTACAAAAAAACATCATCAACCACGTGAAAATCACCATGTTTTAAAATATTTAACATAATGGCCCAATCGTCTGCGATAAATGATTCAATAACTATACTTTCCCGTAGCTTGTCTGTTCTGAATACTCCATATATTATTGCGCATGTTGACTTTTTCAAGTAAAATCTTACTTTTTTTTCATATGCACCAGAAATAGACCAGGTGCCAAAGGATTTTGATTTGAATGTAGTTCTCAGTTTTTTTTTAAAATTTCTAAACGCGGAATCAATTTCATCGTGTTCTGAATCATTATCGTTTGTATCAAAAGGTTTTACTTTCCCGATACTACCTACAACATTTTTGTTAGATTCAAGAACTTTGACATTTTTCTCTAAAAAGTCAGGTGACAATAGATCATCTACGGCAGCCCACACAAAATAGTCAGATTTAGCTTCCTCCAGAACAAAAATAAAATTCCAGATTGCGCCCTTATTCTTTTCTTGGCGAATGTACCTGATTCTTTTGTCTTTTTTTGCATATTCTTCACAAATAGCAGAAGTAGAGTCTGTTGATGCGTTATCAGATATAATCAATTCAAAATCTGTAAAAGTTTGTTCAAGCAAAGAATCAAGTCTTTTCCGGATAAACTTTTCACCATTATATACGAATAAACCAATACTTACTTTTGGCCTACCAGCCGGTCTTGTTTTTAACTCATCATAAATCATTTTTTATTTGAACATTTTTTCATATAAGAGATAAGATTCTTTTGTGATTTCCATTGTGTTAATGTACCTTTCACCAAAATCACTTTCTGTTTGTAGTAGTGTTTCCTCCCATCTCCAACCATCTTCAGTAAAAACGCGTTTACACGGGATTGTTCTAACCGTTAACATATGGCATCTTTCATACAAATTAATTGCTTTGTAGAGATCGCTTGAAACTTTTAGCAAGACTTTTGATAATTTGAGATCTTCAAACATCCATCTTATTACGGATTTTGTAACTTTTTCCATTAATCCTGGAGAGTTGTTTCTAACTCCCCTAAGAACATTATCTATCTCTGCCGTGTTGTTAATTTCATCATAATTAAATACACCTATGTGCCCAATTTTTTGATTTTTTAAAATTATCATGAAAAGAATCCTATCAGGATTATTCATGATCTGATTTCTGATATATTTTCTTGTTTTGTCTTCAGTGGCCTTGAACTTTGTACGAAATACATGTCCGTATTTGTTTCTCCATTCAGTCATTAAATGAACTGTTTCCTCTGATTCGTCTACTGGTCGTAAAAAGACTAGTGTTCCATCAACATCCACTTTAATAGAATCTACTGGACCCAATTCCTTTATTTTTCGAAGCTGGTCACGGTAATGAGATATTGCCATATCTGCCAATAATTTTATACATAACCAACTGCATGATCTATTTTATTCTGATTGAAAAGTAACATCACCTCTTCTTGAGAAAGCTCTACAATTTTATTCCATTTTATTAAGCCAAAATCTAAATTGCGCAACATGTTTTTCCTAGCGACACTATCTTTTAAAAAAACTTAATACACCTTCAATAACACGTTGAACAAATTCCGATTTCATATTGGAATGTAAAGGCAATGTCAACACTTCTTTAGACACTTTATCCGTTACAGTCATGTCACTACGCCTTGCATTTGCAAAATAAGTTTTTTTATGAACAGGCATAAAATGAATCCCAACATCTACATCCAAGTTAGCTAAATGTTTTATAAGTAATTCCCTCTGATCGTTCAAAACTCGTAGACTGTAAATAAAAGGAGAAACATTAGAAAAGTCTGTTTGAGGTGTTTTGAGTCCATCAATTCCTTCAAATGCTTTACTATATGCCTGACAGACTTTTCTTCTGCTTTGAATAAACTCCTCAATTCGTTTAATTTGAGATATTCCTATACTAGCCAGAATGGTATTCATGTGATAACGAAAACCTTCGCCTACCACATCATAATCCCACCCCCGCGTTGAGTCACCTTTTACACGGTCGATCGGATCGGTATCAATTCCTAGCAAACGTAATTGGTGCAGATGTCTTGATTCCTCTTTTGTATTTACAACGACACAACCTCCATCTACAGAAGTAATTATCTTTACAGGATCAAAACTAAAACAGGCGATATCACCATAACTGCCAATTTTTCTTCCATCAATGGTTGTACCAAATGCATGGGTCGCATCTTCTATTACTCTCAAACTGTATTTCTTGGCTAACCTGTACACACCTTTATGATCGCATGGAATTCCTGCGAAATGAAGCGGAATAATCGCTTTCGTCTTTTCGGTAATCAAAGTTTCAGCTTTTTCACAATCTATACCCAAGTTATCATCGCGTATATCACACATAACAACTTCAGCTCCTGTCATCTGAATTGCTACCTGATCTGCTACAAAGTTAAACGATGTAGTGATGACCTCATCTCCAGATCCTACACCTGCTACAAGGAGAGCAGCATGCAACGCAGATGTCCCAGTGTTAGTAGCCACTGCATACCTGTCCTTCAAACCCAAAAAATCTGAAATTCGTTCTTCAAACTCCTTGGTTGCTTTACCCATGCCAAGCCAACCTATCTCTAACGTATCGGTAACATGTTTTTTGGTGTGCTCATCTGTGATAACAGGAGCAAACACTGGTATTTTTTCCATGGCTGGGCTTCATTATTTTATACATTTAAGGTATCCGCCAGGACACTCAGTAACAAGTAATTTATTTTCAATCTCCCTATCGACTTCAAAACGATCGTTGGTTTTAAGAAATTCCAAAACTGCCGTTTTTGGATTATTCCCTTTGCCCCATGGATGATTGTTAAAAGCAGATTCTGGTAAATCCTCATCAGCTGTATCAAATACTACCATATAACAATCCTTTTTGACCAACGGTGAATACAGCTGCATTTCCTTTAACACATGTTCATGACTGTGATTAGAATCTAGGAATACTAACACGCGCCTTTTGCCTTTAGCAAATTTGTAGACCTTTTCTATCACATCTCCATCAACAGAAGAACCCTGAATCATAGTAATTCTCTTGTACATAGGGTGACGTTCAATTTCTATTCTGTTATGTTCACGTATGTCAATATCAATTCCCAAGACCTCACCTTTTCCAATCAATTCCAAAATAGATGCGGAGAGTATAATTGATCCTCCGTGGGCAATTCCAGTTTCAATAATCAAATCTGGTCGTACTTTCCAGATAATTTCTTGTATTGCAATCATATCCTGAGGATATTGAATAATTGGGCGTCCCAACCACGTAAAGTGATATGAATATTCGTACTTGGAAGTAGTAATAAACCATTTACGAGTTAATTCTCTAAGAGATTTATCGTTGTTCATCGATTTTATATACTCTTTATTTCTTTTTTCAAATTCACTATTTTTTGCCATTAATAATTCTCTAGATTATCATTCCACATTCTTCTATACTTAGACATTTCGTAACCTCTGTTAAACAATCATCTATGAAAAAGCATAAGTAACAATAGTATGGATTTTTTATGTTGCAAAATAGAAAATTGGGCAGAACAAATCTTTCTGTATCAGAAATAGGTTTAGGGTGTTGGCCACTTGGTGGTCTCACTACAATAAATGGAATTTCAATAACTTATGGGGATCTAGATCAGACAACTGCATCGAATATAATAAAGACTGCATTAGAATTGGGAGTAAATACATTTGATACAGCTGATTCCTACTCATTAGGAAATAGTGAAAAACGACTCGGAAAGGCCCTAAAAGACCATCGAGAAGACATACATATATTTACAAAAGCAGCAGGGATTCCTTCCTATAATGAGCCCATGCCAATGGAAATAGATCTTTCTTACCACCATTTGATGGCTGCACTGGACAGAAGTCTTAAACGATTGGAGACAAATTATGTTGATTTGTTTCAGGCTCATAAAGCTCCTCAATCAGAAAATGATTTTCTTAGTCTTGAAAAAACATTCAAGGAGATTAAAGCTGAAGGAAAGGCTCTCTACTGTGGTGTATCAATCGGATTAGAATACGAGAAGGGTATTGAATTAATAAAAAGAGGAAGGTAGATACTATACAACTTTACTTTTCCTTGCTAGATTTTAGACCTATTGAAAAATTACTTCCACTTGCAAAGAAAAACGGAGTTGGAATAATAATAGCAGAACCGCTTGCTCAAGGATTTCTAACCGATAAATACAAACAAGGTCATTCATTTTCGAAAACTGACATAAGAAGTGGTTATGACGCAATTGCACTACGAACAAAAATAGAAAGAAGTCAATACTTTCAATTCCTAGCAAATGAGTCAAGGACATTAAACGTGGCGGCCTTAGCTTATGTCCTTGATAGAGATGAAGTTTCCACATGTATTCCTGGGGCTAAATCAGTTGAACAACTGCGATCTAATGTTAGTGCTTCAGAAGCTCGTCTTACTAATGATGATCTTACAAAAATTGTGGAAATTCAGCAAAAATGGTTACAATCATAATGTATCGATAACCTCTTTACAATTAAAATTATTTGAACATCTGAAACATTTTTCTTTTCATGCAGTTATCCATCTTTATACGAATCGCTCTGTTGGAATTTTTGTATTTTTAATAATTCGTCTGTCAGACCTTGACCCATACTATATTCATATGGTGAAGCATGACTACCATGTCCTCCTTCACCAGGTGGAAAAACGTATCCAAGTTTTTCCCTACATTCCTTCTCTACCTCATCTCTTAATCTAACAAGCTCTTCACCTGATAATGATGATGTCCTAACATACGACTTCCATTCTTTTTTTCCATACGTACTATGCGATACTTGTTCTTTCGCATAATCAATTTCACCAAATTCTAAATCATACTTTTCTCTGTGATCGTATTCCGGCGCACCTGGATATGGTGTATTAATTGAAATAGTAAAATAATCAGGTTTAGCGTCCAATATCCATTTCTTTGTAAGCATAACGTCCTCATAAGTTTCTCCTGGTAAACCTACAATACAGAACGCTTTTGCTTTGATACCGTATTTGTGACATAATTCCACGAATTTTTTGTTTATTTCATATGTAGTTGATTTTTGTATTGTTTTCAAAACCTTGTCGCTACCAGATTCGACTCCAGTAGAAAGCTCGTATGCCCCACCTTCCGCCATTGCCTTTGCCAATTCATCATCAAATAAGTTTGTCTTGATGTATGCCCTGAACCGGTACTTCCTTTCCTTGAATTCCTTCATCAATTCAAGAGTACGATTTTTCATTATGTTTATTTCATCATCATATACCATAAAACTCTCAAACCCATACTTATCGTGTAACATGTCTAATTCTTGCATGACATTAGAAACGCTTCTTAAACGCATTTTTCTATATTCTTGGATATCTCTTCCACAACAAAATACACAGCCATAAGGACAACCAAGCTGTGTCATTACATTAGTTGATCGTACGCCACCAATATAATACTCGTAACTATCCATATCGATTAGATCTCGTGCTGGCCAAGGCGCATCATCAAAATTCTCAAACATAGGTGCAAAGATTAATTTTTGACTTGATTCATCTTCTATTGCCATTTTAGCGCCTGTCCAACCGTCACCCTGAACAATTTTATCAAAATTATAAGGCATACATGTTTGTGGGCCAACAGTAGCATGCGGACCTCCTAAGATTACTTTATTTTTGGGGCTAGCTTGCTTGATTAAATCAAGTATCTGTACAGCTTGTCCAAAATCTGGACTTGTTGCAGTAATACCAAAAGCATCATATCCTTTTGTAGCAACATTCATCACATCTTTCTCATAATCCTTTTTACCAGTCAAGTCGAGCACTTCTACTTCATAACCTTGTTGTCGTAGCATACTTGCTACGTATAATATGCCAAGTGGAACAATTGCTTTATCAGATAATAAGTACGGCGATGGCGGAGTGATTAATACTATTTTTTTCAATTCTTCATCTAACTACCATGTTACCATCTAATAACATTTGTTCGTTATAAAATTCAATCTGAAGCTATCAGAAAAGACAACATTCACCACATTTCATGAAATAAAATCATGCCTCATCAGCTCATTTTTCTAGAGGTTGGTACGACAAATCCTTCTTTGAAATCATCGTTGGTCTTAATGGCCATGAAATTTTCAAAGTTGTATCATCCCATGGTATCCCACGAGCATATTCTGGCATATATGCTTGAGACATTTGATAAAATACTTCAGTGTTATCTTCCAATGTTTGAAAGCCAAGTGCAAATCCTTCAGGAACATAAAGCATTCTGTAGTCCTCGGCACTTTGCTCAAATCTGATCCATTTCCTGAAAGTTTCTGATTTTGGTCGCAAATCTATCACCACTTCAAATATCTTTCCTCTGGTACACCTAATTAATTTGGTCTCCTCATAAGGTGCTATTTGATAATGCAATCCACGTAACGTTCCTTTCTTTTTACTAAAAGAGACACTGCATTGAACCAATTTTGAACTCAAGCCGTGTTCGTCAAATATTTTCTGATCCCATGAACGTGCAAAAAAACCTCTTTCGTCTTCCAGTTTTTCTATTTCAATAATGAATGCACCCTTGAGTTTTGTTTCAGTAAAAATCATGAATAGATTTTCACCTCAGGAATAAGAACCACAAATTTTCCTCCCCAATTACGAATGTAGCTCATCTGTGTCATGACTTCATCCTTCAAATTCCATGGCAAAATCAAAAGATAATCTGGCTTTGTTTCGCGTATCTTGTCTGGAGACTTGACAGGAATATGTGTGCCAGGAAGGTATAATCCTTGTTTGTGAGGGTTGATGTCTACAGTATAATCAACAAAATCAGAACCTATGCCACAATAATTCAATAAAGTATTACCTTTTGCAGGTGCACCATAACAAACTATCTTTTTATTTGCATTCTTTGCATCAATAAAAAAATTCAATATGTTTTGTTTAACCATGTTAACCCGTTCTTGAAAATTTGTGTATGTGGCTATATCTGTTAAACCAAATTGATTTTCTTTTTCTATCAAATTATGCACACTCTGACTGACCGAAATAGCATCATTTTCCGCATGTTTGACGTAAATACGCAAGGAGCCTCCATGAATCGGCAATTCTTCCACATCAAAAACTACCAATCCGTGAGAGGAAAGAATTTTTTGTATTGACAACAATGAAAAATAAGAAAAATGCTCATGATAAACTGTATCAAATTCATTTTGCTGAATAAGTTGTAGTACATATGAAGAAAATTGTGCAGATATGATACCACTTGGCTTGAGTAAAATTTTCATACCAGCAATAAAGTCCTTCAAATTAGGAACATGCGGCATAACGTTAACAGCTAATAAAAGATCAGCCTTTTTGCCTTCAAGTACTAGATCCTTTGCAGTCTCTGTTCCAAAGAATTTGATTATTGTTGGAATTCCTTTTTTTTCAGCAACTTTGGCTATATTAGCTGCCGGTTCAATTCCCAAAACAGGAATGTTTCTTTTCTTAAAATGTTGCAATAAATATCCATCATTACTTGCTATTTCAACAACTTGGCTTTTCTTATCAAATCTGAATCGCTTTATCATTGTATCAACATAATCTTCAACATGTTTTAGCCATGTTTCCGAATACGAAGAAAAATAGACATAATTGGTGAATATATGTTCTGGGCTTTCATATTCCTCTAACTGAACGAGCAGGCATTCATTACAGACAAAAGCACGTAGAGGATAGAAAGATTCCATACGGTTAAGCTCATTGGCATTAAGAAACGAATTAGCTAATGGCGACATACCAAGGTCTACAAAAACTTGAGTCAGTGCGGCATTACAGAATCTACAATTCATCGCCAGACTTTCCAATACGCCTTACCTAAATTCCATAACTGTTCCAAGTTTTTTTTATCTTGAAGAGTATCCATGGGTTGATAAAGTCCCGTATATCTATACGCAGAAAGTTGACCTTCTTGAGCCAATTTTTCTAAAGGTCCACGTTCAAAAATGGTTGAATCATCTTTAAGATAATCTAGCACATCGGGTTCTAAAACGTAATAACCACCATTAATCCAGTTAACATAACTTACAGGTTTTTCTTTAAAATCGATAACTTTGTCATTCTTTAACTTTAGGATTCCAAATTGTGCAGGAGGCTGTACCGCAGTTAATGTTGCTAGTGTTTTTTTATTCTTATGAAAAGCAACCAACTTTGAAATATTAACACTTTTCAGATCATCTCCATATGCTAGGCAAAAAGTACCATCATCAAGATACTTTTTGACCCTTTTAAGACGACCTCCTGTCATCGTTTTCAATCCAGTATCAACCACTTTCACATTCCAGCGTTCTACAAATTTTTGGTGTATTTTCATCTTGTTGTTATTCGTGACAGATTTGATGTTAGACTTTGAGATAAAATGGTTAGCAAAATAATCTTTGATCAAATCCCCCTTGTACCCACAACAAATGATAAAGTCGTTAATATCATATGCCGAATAGATCTTCATTACATGCCAAAGAATTGGCATTCCGCCAATTTCTATCAGAGGTTTTGGTTTTAGCTGTGTTTCCTCACTTATCCTTGTACCAAACCCACCAGCTAAGATTACAACTTTCATTAAACCCCCCCATACAAACTGCGTTTCAATATATCATTAAGCTTTGTATACTTCACCAAGTATCCAAGAACTTTATGCATAAATTATCTTGGGTTAGCAGAATGAATATAAAAAGTGACTGGAATCGATTGGTATCAAAGAACTAATCAGGGGCATTCATCATTGGGAGCATTTTAAGGAAATAGATAAACTTTGACGCTTTTAGTGCTAAATTATTAAATAACATTAAATTCAAAAAACAAAGTCGTGTTTACTTATTTATTAGAAAATTCATTTTGGGTGTATATATGAAAATCATGATCACTGGTGGTACAGGATTTGTAGGAAGTCACCTATGTGACGAACTGATTAAAGATAAACATGAAGTCATTTTACTGGCCAGAAATGACAACAAGAAAGAGAATGTCATTCATAACTTGAATAAAATAAGGTTAGAATATGTTGATGTCACACAATTTGCCGATCTGGAAAAAAGTATTGAGGAGAACAAACCGGATGTTATATTTCATTTGGCTGGTGAAACATCTCACAAGAAATCATTTGAAAATCCATTGTATGACATTGACACCAATTCAAAATCCACTTTGTGCATTCTCGAAAAAATAAAAAATCTTAATATAAAATGCAAATTCATACTTGGAAGCACTTTTATCGTGATAGGAAAACCCGAAAAATTACCAATTAACGAAGAGACTCCATGTAATCCCACTACCATCTATGGGGCAAACAGATTAGCAAGCGAGCACTACTGTAAGATTTATCATAACGTGTACAATTTGGACACGATATCTTTTCGAATCACTAATTCTTTTGGACCTCGTGAACAATATGCAACACCTGTTAAAAACGCCCTAAATTTCTTGATCTATAAAGCTTTCAAGGGTGAGGATGTAACAATTTACTACGAAGGGAAATTCTTTAGAGATGTTATCTATATTTCTGATGTGATTTCAGGTCTTAAAACTATAATGTTAAAGGGTAAACCTGGCAATCTCTATTGGATATCTTCTGGTAAAAAAACATGGTTTTATGAAATAGCAAAATGGTTAGAAGAATTAGTGAGTGCAAAAATTAGGTACATAGATGCTCCAGATTATACTGAAAAAGTCGATGTGGGTAACTTCCTCGTAGACAATTCGAAATTGAAATCATTAGGATGGGATGTAAAAACATCAGTGAAAGAAGGGATTGAAAAGACTCTAGAGTATTTTAAAGATAAATAATACATTTACTTATTTTTGGTAATCAATAACTCGCCTTGAAATATTAGAGAGAAATTTTAGTGCCTTCTCCAAGCAGAAATATCTTGTTGATTTGATTTTCTTTATAAAGTATCTCTGAATTAAACGCAATTATGCTATGACTTATACTGATATTGCCATCTACATTGCATCCGCTCATTATTATCGAATTTTCTATATGGCATCTTGATAACTTTGAATTATCACCAATACTTGTATTTGGTCCAACATACGTATTAGAATCTATTATACAATTTTTACCAATTATTACAGGTCCTTTGATTTTTGCACCTGATTTAATGATAGAATCTTTGCCTATCATAACATTACCCTCTATCTGCGCCCCATCTTCTTTAATTCCTTCAAAATATGGTTTCATCCCCTCCAAAATTATCTTATTTGCATGAATGATGTCATCTGGAGTTCCTGTATCTTTCCAGTAATCAGTTACCATGTAATAGCTAATCTTATTTCCTTCCTCTAATAGCATTTGTAATGCGTCAGTTATTTATAACTCGTTTCTCCAAGACGGTTTCAACCTGTCAATGATATCAAATATTTTTGGCGTAAGAAAATAGATTCCAGTAACGGCAAGATCGGTAGGTGGATCCTTTGGTTTTTCCATGATTTTTTTAATACTGCCATCTGGATTGACATCTGCTATTCCAAACTGACTTGGGTTCTTCACCTTACATAGTAAGATTGAAGCGTCTACATTGGTATTTTTGAATTCTTTGGCATAATCTGAAATGTCTCTTTTTAGAATGTTATCGCCTAAAAACACTATAAATTTTTCATCATTAATAAAATCCTTGCAAAGTCTTATGGCATGAGCTATGCCTCGAGGTTGATCCTGGTAAACATAAGTTATTCTAACTCCAAAATTTTCGCCGTTACCATAATATTCTTGTACTTTATTTGACGCCGGTCCGCCTATTATTATAGCAATTTCAGAAATTCCGGCTTTCTTTAACGCTTCAAGACAGTATTGTGACATAGGTTTGTTAGCTATTGGTAGCAATTGCTTTGGACCTGTATGAGTTAAAGGTCTTAATCTAGTGCCATGTCCACCATGCAGAATGATTCCTTTCACAACCCATTTGATTCTGCTCGGTTTAATAAATTGAAACTAAATTTTCCAAGGCATTTGGTCTAATGTTTTTCCATCAAGGTTTTTCCACAAGTTTTTGTTTGTAAGATACCAATTAACAGTTTTTTCAAGCCCTTCAGTAAAATTAACTTTTTGAGACCACTTGAGATTTTTTCTTATCTTTGATGAATTCAAACTATATCTAAAATCATGACCGGGTCTATCTTCTACAAATTCGATTTGATCGGCAGATTTATCCATTAATGTCAAGATTTTTTTAATTATTGTAATGTTGTCAAGTTCATTGGATGCGGAAATGTTATACGATTCTCCTGATTTCCCTTCTAAAAGAACTTTCATGATGGCGTCGCAGTGGTCGTCTACAAAAATCCAATCTCTGACATTTTTACCACTGCCATAAACTGGTATTTTTTTATTTTGATTTGCTAAAATAATTGTTTTAGGAATTAATTTCTCTGGATACTGTCTTGGGCCATAATTGTTTGTACACCGTGTAACCAGAACGTCGGATCCATAAGTAACGATATAAGAATTAATCAAGAGTTCAGCTGACGCTTTTGAAGCTGCATAAGGGCTAGATGGGTTTAACCTAAAGTTTTCATCAGCACTTTGAGACTCCAGACTTCCAAACACTTCATCAGTGGAAATGTGTACCAGTCTTTTTTTCTGTTTTTTAAGAATTTCAAGTATAGTAAAAACGCCAATAATATTGGAATCTATGAAAGGTTTTGCGTTAGAGATACTTCTATCAACATGTGATTCTGCAGCAAAATTTACTATAACGTCGCATTCAGAAACCAGCCTATTCATCAAATTGTAATCAGTTATGTTGCCTTTGACAAATTCATAATTTTGTGCATTATTTACCTCAGCTAAATTTGCATGATTTGAACCATACAGCTCATCATCAACGTTTATTATCTTAAACTGCGGTTGATTTTTTAACGTATTTAAAATAAAATTACTTCCTATAAATCCGAGTCCGCCAGTTACTAGTAATTTCATAGGATCCACAACAATTTTTTGTTGAAATAGAACTGCATCTTTTATACAATCATTATGACATTTGTTTTTCTATTTAATATTATCCAACGTTACTTTCAATTTTGTTTAATATGATTAGTTACGTGTATTAAAGACTTTTAATTGGTAGACATATTCTGAAACATTAATGGAAGATGAAACCATTCGCATTATAAAATTAGAAAAACATCTTACAAAGGATATAACTGATCAACATGTAAATGGGTTCTTAACCGTAGTTTGGCGAGATTGGGATAACATAATAACAAATCATCCAAAAATGGTGTACATAAGCTCAGTTAATCCAAGAGAAATCAAAGGGCCTCATCTTCATACTAGACGTGATAGCTATTTTGTTTGTATACATGGAAAAGTTGTTTTTATTGTTAAAGATAAAAATGGAAAATATAGGGAAATAGAATCAAGTGAGGATGAACCTGTATTGGTATATATTCCGAAAAATTACCCATCAGCTCATCTGAACTTATCTACAGGAATTTCTAGGGTATTGGCGCTTGCTGATGTTGCTTGGAGACCAAACGATAATGAAATGAAAAATGTTACCTTTGATGACTATGATTGGTCAAAATGGGCAAAATAGGATCATCACAAAATTGCTATCATTTAGTTAAGATGATATTTTTACTCGAATGATCAGCGAGAATCTATTTTAGAATAAATTACCTTGTTTGTTAGTTATTATGCGTTTCATCTATGTGTTGAGAGATAAAACGGCTAAATGACGTGAATTTAAATTTCTTTATTATTGCATCCATGCGAGAAAGTGTTTTTCCTAGGTTATGATATGTTATGAAATTATCCATAAATGATAATGGAACTTTTGGCATAAATTCTGGTGTTAGTTCCCAAGAATGAATATACAAGGTGGCTGGAATATCATTTTTATTATTAGTATTAATAGCTCGTTCAATTAGTTTCAAAGGCAATGTTCTGATGTAAAATCCACCAGCTGCCGGAATTGACCATCCAAGGATCTTAGTAGTAAGTAAAGGAAATTCTAACATTTTTCCATTAGGATCGTTTCTCTCAAGCATTGAACTAGTGATCTTATAGGGTTTTAATTCTGCATTAGGTAATCCATAGAGGAAGGTTTTTGCAGGCACAACACTACTATCATACACGTAATCATTTTCAGATAATATGTCGATTGCCCACGACGTGGAATAGTTTAATGAAAAAGATGGTGCTCTAAACCCTTTAGACTTTTTAGATGTCATGTCTTGAAATTTTTTAATTTCTTCATCAAATTTTTCATTGTAACCTGGTGAATCAAGTCTAGTATGATACATTGTATGAAATGCAATTTCGTTGCCTCCGGCAAGTATTTTATCTAACAGCTCTGGTTTGAGTTCTAATAATTCTCCAACCGTAAAAAACGTGGCATATGTCTCATTTTTTCTTAACCAATCTAATATCTTATCAATTCCATTTATCACGGTTGCATTATTTTTTTTTGTGGTAATATAGCGTTGAATTAATTCGGGGTGAAACCAATCTTCAAAATCAATGCCTAATAGATTCAATCCAACCCATCTTATCAAACATGATTAAGCTTATATCTTTACTTGAAAACTCAAATATTGATATTTAGAACTACAATTCAACTAATATGAAAATTTCTGAATGGATTGATTCCGAGAGCGAGAAAACCTCAATTTTAGATTTAACAAAAAAAACATATGGTGACTCAGAGATTTCATCTCCTTCTTATTATGATTGGTTATACAGGCAAAACCCACAAGGCAAGCCCATTATATTTTTAGCTAAAGATGAAGAAAAAAATGATTCTGTGATTGGCATGGAGCCTATTGTACCTATGAAGTTAATAATAGATCAGAACGTCATTACATCATATTTATCCTGTAATTCTATAGTGCATCCTGATTACAGAAAAAAAGGTATTTTTTCAAAATTGCTCTCTTTGATATTAGACAAGTCACTTAGAAATGAAATCTCTTGCGTTTATTCTGTACCTAACGAAAGGTCCTTTAATGCATTTATAAGAGGAGGGTTCACCGAAATAGCAAAACTACCACTTCTGGTCAAACCGCTAAGATTTTCTAAATATTTTGATGAACCTTTAAGATCAATAATTCGACCATTTGATAGTATTTGGAAAATAAACAATTATTCGAATATTGAGCCTTTTACAGATAGATATAACACAGATTTCGATAGTCTAGCTAATAAAGTTAGCAAAAGAGTATCAATAATTCAGAAAAGAGATAAGGAATTTTTGCAGTGGAGATATGCAAATCATCCAACTAGAAAGTATCAAACTTTCGTCCTAAGAGAAGATTCTGTTTTGAAAGGATACATAATAACAAGGGAGACGACCATAAAAGAAAAAACGATAGGCGTAATTGTAGATTTTATGGTGGATGCAGAAATTAAAGACCAAAAAAAACTTAAAGACCTTGTAAATGCTGCTTTGGCGAACTTCTGGAAAAATGATGTTTCATTGGCAATTGCAACATGTAGAACTGGCTTATTAGAAAATAAAATACTGCACGAAGCAGGATTTCATACAATTCCGAAATTTCTAAAACCTGAATCGCTCCATCTCATAGTATTATCATCTGATTCAGCTAATTCTAGTTTAACAAAATTAAAAGAATTCAATAATTGGTTTTTTTCCTTTGGTGATTATGATGTCTTTTAATCTGTCATTAATGTAAAATATTTGTGTATGATAAGAATTCAAACATTTTCTAAATAAAATGTTTGGTTATTTTACTTAAATTCGAGAACAATAAATTAAAAATTCTGTTAGTGAACGTGCTGGCAATTTCCTCTGATCCAAAGAAAATCTCATCCGGTAATGTCCTTATCAAATCCCCATCTGAAATTATTTTTTTACCTTCTAACTGACGATATTTTTCCGATACACGCTTTCTATTTTTGATGATGTCTATATAGGCCTTAATTTTCACTTTTATGAAGCCTTTTGACAAACAGAAAAAAATTACCATCATCTCAACCATTATGAGTGCTGGTAGCATTTTGTAGAATGTTTTTTTTGAATAATGTGTCAGTAAGCAATAATGCCTATTCCTTTCTAACCAAAAAAATTTTCTAGCTTTCCATTTGTAATTATAACTTCCTGCATGATATATTATAGCAGACGGGATGTAGTATGATTTTATTCCTAACTGAGCTGCTCTCCAACCTAGGTCAAGATCGTCATGATATAAGAACAAAAAAGGATCGAAAAGACCTATCTGAGTTAACAGTTTTGATGAAGTGAATAGACACGCTCCAGACGCATAGCCGATTTGTTCTGGTTTGTCGTATTGACCAATATCGATAATACCTCTACCTCTTGGATAACCGAAGCCAAACAAATGTAGCATGTTACCTGCACTTTCAAACATTTTATCTTCAAAAGCAAGTATTTTTGGTTGATACAAACAACCTCCGTATTCAGTATGTGCCTTGATTAATTCATCTAACCAATCTGGGTCTACCTTTGTATCAGGATTTAATATTGCAATGAAATAGCCTTTTGCTTCTTTGATACCGATGTTATTTCCTTCACAATATCCTACATTAGTGCTATTTTCAATTAGTTTTATCTTGGGAAATTTTTCCTTACACTTTTTGTGGCTGTTATCAGTAGACGCATTATCAACTACAATCAGTTCGTATTCACAATTTTTAGTTTTAAATAATGATTCTATACAATCTAACAAAAGATCACCAGCATTATAATTTAATATCACTACGCTTGTCAAATTTTTCATTTGGTTCAATTGAATATAGACGTGAAAAGAAAAGATCTATTTATTATTTCTATAATGTGTATTGCTTATTTTGTTAGTACTTATAGTATTTTCTAACTAATGAATCCTGTTTCCTAAATTATTGCTCATCTGTTAAAATCAAATTTATTCGTGATATCAGTCACATTTACAATTTAGTCGTACAAAAATTTGATTATAAATGTAGAAATCTTAAATTACTCGACAAGAATCCATGACATGGGTTTAGTTATTGGTTGATTCTTTAGTCTTGATAGAAGGTTCATCAGAAATCAACGAAGCTATGTCCAAAATCACAGATTATAACAAAAATAAGGTCATTTCTTTTGATATGACTGCACATAGCGCATTATCCAAATTAGGAATAGTACATGAAAAAGTGGAAAACTATATCGACATAAATGATCAGAACTTAATTGACAAATTAGTTATAGATAAATCTCATGAGTGGTATAAGCAAGAAGGAATTTCAGATTTTCTTCAATTTGAAAATTTAAATTTAGGTTCATTATTGGAATTAGAAATTACTTCATACTTCCTTCCAATAATGAAAAACTTTGTTGGTGTAATAAGAATAATTGAACAAGAAAAACCGTTGTTAATTTCGGCCTCTCCCTTACTTGCATCTATGATCAAGATCATTGATAAAAATAACAAAATAGTGGTCCAGTCACATACGGCAAAAATCACTGCCTCATTGGTTTTAGATCGTATAGCTATTTCTATCAATATTGGGGGTAAATTATTTACTATTTGGATTTCACGTAATCTTGCAATCAAAATAAAAAATATTATGGAATCTCTAACAAATATGATTTTTAATATTAAATTCAATCTGCATTCTGCCTCTAATAAAAAATCCATCATGCTCATTGATTTCAATCCAATGTTGTATGGTGATCTTTTAAAAGAACTTTTAAGATTAGATAAAAATGTAATTTTACTAAACGAACGCAGACCAGCAGTTTGGAATCTTCAAAGTCTTAAAAATGTTAGACAATGTAAGTGTAAAGTACTACGACTGAAAGATTTTCTTAATCCAAAATTACAATCTATAATAATAAACAAGCAGAATGAATTACAAACTAGAATTAAAGAAATGTCTTTAAATAATAAGCTTGAAGAATACTTCTCTATAGCTGGTCATTCTTTTTGGTCATCTGTTAAAGAAAATTTTGTTAGTATGTGTTTAGAAAGATTTAATGAAGCAATTGAAAGATTTGAACTTTCAAAAGAATTATTTGAAAAAATTGATGTTGCATGCATGCTAATCTTATATGCGGTTGCACCTGAGGAAAAAGTAATTATCCACGTTGCACAACGGTTTAAAATTCCCGGACTTATATTACAACACGGTGTATATCCTCAAATTCAAAATACGGAAAGATCCAGAATTTTATTTAACATCATTCCATTAACTGATATAAAACATGTCCTTTGGGGGAAAGAAACACAAGAGTATTTTCTTCAATTGGGAGTAAAGGATGATGACATAGTCCTAGTTGGAAGTCCTCGGCATGATGAATTTTTCAGAATAAAAATTAAATGTAAAAACAGAGGTTTTATTTTACTTGCCTATGGCTATATATCAGAAACCTATTTAGGAATTGATACTAACGCCCTCAAACAATATGAAAATTTACTTAGAGAGGTTTGTAAAATATCAGTCAATATTCCTAATAAGAAACTAATCATAAAGATGCATCCAGGTCAATCAATTGCATATGATCTTAACCATATAATACATGCTGTAAATCCCTCAACACCAATCTATAAAACTCAATACATTCTTGATTTGATGAAAGACTGTGATGTATTAGTATCACTTGGCCCTTCTACCATACTTTTAGAAGCAATGATTCTAGACAAGCCCACGATAACCTTTGCTATAGATCCTCAGTGGTATTATGACGATAAAATTTTTAAAAGTGGTGCAACTCTTCTGGTTAAAACGCCAAAGGATTTTGAAGATGCTCTTAATAATGTATTATTTAACAGTGAATTTAGAAATGAACTTCTTCAAAAAGGAAAAAAATTTGTAAACGAATATCTTATAAATCACGGAAATTCATCAGAGTTTCTTGCAAGTTTCATAAATGACCATTACCTTTAAAGTTGTGTTATCACATTAACTATGATATAATCAATATCTGAACGAATTCTTTTTTATTAAAGGATCCCAACACTAAAAATGCTGTCTACATCTTCACGTTAAACTCTAAGAAATAAGAGTCAATATATCCTTATAAGCGAATTTTTAATTGACAAATTCATGCATACAATGAAAAAATCAAAAAAATTTTTGCGTCGGGCTAAGAATCTTATTCCAGCATTATCACAAACCTTCAGTAAGGCACCTTATAGTTATGTTGAGGGGGTATATCCAGCCTATCTATCAAGAGGAAAGGGAAGTCGTGTATTTGATGTAGATAATAATGAATACATCGACTACGTTTTAGCATTGGGACCCATTATTCTGGGTTATAGCTATCCTAAAGTCGATAACGCTATCAAGAGACAATTGGAAAACGGAATATCTTTTTCGATGCCTCATATCCTTGAAGTTGAGTTATCAGAAAAAATACGATCAATAATTCCTGGTACAGAAATGGTTCGCTTTTCAAAAACAGGTTCAGATGCTGGCACCGCAGCAGTTAGAGCAGCTAGATCTTTTACCAAACGTGATAATATAGCTTATTGTGGCACAGGAGGAGTATGGCATGATTGGTTTACTATTTTAACAAGCAGAAATAAAGGAATACCAAAAATTTTAGCTAAAATGATTAAAAAATTTAGTTACAATGATATTGAATCTTTGAAAATTTTATTTGAAAATTGGCATGGTGAGATAGCTGCAGTTTACATCGAGCCAATAACATTAGAATATCCAAAGAATAATTTTTTACAAAAAGTTAAACAATTAGCTAGCAAACACGGCACGGTACTGATATTTGACGAAGTTATCACAGGATTTCGATTTGCAAATGGTGGTGCACAAGAATTACTTAAGATTGAAGCTGATCTTGTTGTATTTGGCAAGGGAATTGCTAATGGGATGCCACTTGGTGCAATAACTGGTAAAGCTAAATTTATGGAAGAATTCAACGAAGTTTTCTATTCTACTACATATGGGGGAGAAACATTATCGCTTGCAGCTGCATCCGCTGTTATTGATGAACTAAAAGAGAAACCAGTGATAAAACACTGTTGGAAATTAGGCAAGCATCTCAGTTCAGAATTTAATAAATTAGCTAAAGAATTAGAAGTAAATGTAAAAATGGAAGGCTTTCCCGTGAGATCTTCCATAGTCTGTAAAAACGCTAACAATGAACCATCATTACTTCTTAAAAGCTTGTTTTATCAAGAAACACTAAGAAATGGTATTCTGTTTGGGCCCGGCGCCGTATTTCTTTCATACTCTCATTCCGAAAAAGATATTGAAAAAACTTTAGAGTCTTGCGAGGCAAGCATGAAAATTTTGAAAAATGCTATTAAAAATAACAATGTGAAAAAATCATTACAAGGACAAGTAATGAAGCAGGTAATGACATTTTGAGGAATGATCAATCAAAGAAATGAAGAACCACCTTAGTAATATGAAAGGTCTAATAATTGGCTGTGGTTCAATAGGACAAAGACATTTACATAATTTAAAAAAAATTGGAATTAAAAATATAGCAATTTCTGACAAGGATAAAAAAAGAGTCAACGAATTATCTAAAAAATATAATGCGCCCAAATTCTATGACCTTAACTCCGCATTATCATTTGAACCAGATTTTTCTATAATATGCACTTATCCTAATTCACATCTGCAAATAGCTTCTGCATGTATTGATATGAACTCACATATTTTTATTGAAAAACCCATATCGTCTGATCTACGTGGTGTTGAAACGATGTTGAAGAGAGCTCATGCAAAGAGATTACAAGTTGCAGTAGGATACAATTTGCGATTTGATCCGGGGTTGTGTCTACTTAAGAAAAAGTTAATGAAATCTGAGATATCTACAGTGTTATCAATTTTTAGTCAATGGGGTCACAATATTAAATTATGGAGGCCAGGGACAGATTATAAAAATCACTATGTTTTGAAAAAAGGAAGCGGAATAATTTTAGATGATTCACATGAATATGACTATATACGCTGGTTACTTAATGATGACGTTGAATCAATTTATTGTCAGACCAGAAAAATTACATCGATAAAAACTGAAACTGAAAGTCTTGCTGCTATAATATTGAAATTCAAAAAAGGAACTATTGCAAATTTAGTTATTGATTATGTCAGACCAAAATATGAAAGAACATGCCAGATTATAGGCGAAAAAGGTGACATGAAATGGGAATATGCTGTTAAAGAGAAAAATTGGAAGAATTATGGTGTGCTAGCAAATTCCACGGTAACGACCAGTTTCGTAGGTAGCAAATCAGCCATACGTAAGAATTTTGCTGTTAAATCAAATGAAATGTATATCAATGAAATAAAAAATTTTATTCACTCAGTTATAGAAAATAAGAAACCAATGGTAGATGGGTGGGAAGGATTTAAAACTCTAAGAATTGGTATGGCGACATTACAATCTGCTAAAAGAAACAAAATAATCAGACTATAAAGTTTTCATTATTTTATTTCTTGTTGTTTCCTAACGATTTAAAATTACCTTACTCTTCTAACTGTTCCAAGACGGAATTAGTAATAATTTGTTTAAGTTCATCCTTAGCAATTTTATCTACACAATCTGATGAATAACGAGTCAAATTTTCAGTTTTTTTTATCTTTGGATACAAGTTTTTTATTTCGCTTTCACTGTGAGTTGGGGTGAATACAACATACTTGTTATCCACTTCCCAAGTATAACGCATCTCATCTTCATTAATCAAAGTCTCATGCATCTTTTCTCCTGGTCTTACTGGAATGTTTTCCTCTCCTGTTTGGCCTAGCAATTCTTGTAGTGCTTGTTTTAAATCCGTAATAGAATATGCTCTAAGTTTTGGCACGAAAACCTCGGAACCTTTGCCAATAAGCGTAGACTCCAATATGAAATCTAAAGCCTTATTCATAGTGATACTAAATCTAGTCATGTTAACATCTGTTATCGTAATTTTTTCTTTTGCTCGTATTTGTTTTATAAATTTTGGAACAACTGAACCACTACTACCAAGCACGTTGCCATAACGAAGAGCTAAAAATCTAGTTTGGTGTCTCTTTTTATCCAAATAATTATTTGCAGTTACAAACAGCTTTTCCATCAATAATTTGGTTGCACCATATGTGTTAAGTGGCGATACGGCCTTGTCTGTACCTATTCCAACAGCAATTTCCACATTTTCATGTAAACAAGCATCAATTACATTCTGAGATCCAATCACATTGGTTTTAATGGCCTCAAAGGGATTGTATTCTATTACAGGAACATGTTTCAAGGCAGCTGCATGAAAAACTATGTTTACATCCTCTAACGCTCTTGTAAGACGCGGTAAATCTCTTACATCTCCTATAAAAAATCGTAATCGATCGTCTTTAACATCCTGCTCCATGGCAATTTGCTTATGTTCATTTCTACTGAAAACTCGTATTGTATCAACATCTGTTTTCAATAATCGTTTTGTAAGAGCTTGACCTAGAGAACCAGTTCCGCCTGCAATTAGTACTTTTTTATTTTTGAACATATATCGATACGTGTGTACGTGGTAAATAATCTTACTGAAGTAAAGACCTGTTCTTTTTTACAAAATTAGATCTTGTTGAACTACATTTTTGGACGCAAATTCTACTTGAGATGTTAATGATCACTTATACCACCTACAGTAAACCATTTATTGAATCCTAGTTATCATGTCTGCAATTGAAAAATGAACTTATTTTCTAAAAACAGAATCTTTGTGATAGCAGAAATGGCTAATAGTCACGAAGGCGATCTTTCACAAGCCAAAAAAATAACGGCAAACGCTTCTAATAGTGGGGCTGACGCTATTAAATTTCAAAAGTTTACGGCTGATGAGCTAGCTGAACCAGACCACGAATATTACAACCTCTATAAGAGTCAGGAAATGACTATCAAGGAATGGAATGAGCTAATAACATTTGCAAAATCTCAAAATCTAAAAGTCTTTGTGGACGTCTTTGGGATTAAGAGTGCTAAAACAATCTCAAAATTGAATGTTGATGGCTATAAAATTCATTCAGCAGATCTTAGTAACCTACAGCTGCTCAAATTTCTTTCTGGTGTCACTCGCCCAGTATTAGTTTCCACCGCGGGATCTTTCCTAAATGAAGTTGATGAAGCTCTAAAGATTCTTCTAAAAACACCAAAAGAGATTGTACTTATGCATGGTTTTCAAGGATACCCAACACAACTTGAGGATCTTAATCTTTTGCGTATATCAGAACTGAAGAAAAGATACAACATGCCAGTTGGTTTAATGGATCATTTATCAGGTGATTCAAAAATGACATTAATAGCTCCTCTGATTGGAATAAGTTTAGGCGCAACAGTTGTTGAAAAACATATCACCTTGGATCGTTCAAAGAAAGGTGAAGACTACCATTCCTCTCTTAATCCTAATGAATTTAAAGATCTTGTATCCCTGATTCGTTCAACAGAAAAGTCTCTTGGTTCAACTAATTTCGAGTTATCCAAAAATGAGCTCAAGTATAGACTTGAGCATAAGAAAAACACAATTTCCAAAAAGTTCATAAAAAAAGGAACAAAATTATGCGAAGGAATGTTTGAATTTCGTAGAACAAAACAAAAACGAGAGTCTGTACCTTTTTATGATTTTAACGGGAAAAAATGCTCCGTAAACATTCCAGAAAAAGCAGTCTTGACACATTCTATGATAAACAATAAACAACGGAAGGTTGCTGCAGTTATTGCTTGTAGAATTAATTCAACCCGTCTATTTGCAAAACCTCTTCAACATCTAGGCGAATATTCAATTTTAGAATTTTCCATAAATCAACTAAGAAAATCTGCCCTAATTGATGAAATAGTTCTTGCAATTAGTGAGCATCCTGGTAACGAAATCTTTGTCAATTTTGCAAAGACACACAGTCTAAAATTTATTTTAGGCGATGATAAAGATGTATTGAAACGTCTCATAGACGGCACAAAATATGTAAATGCGGACATAGTTTTGCGTCATACCCCAGACGATCCTTATCTGTACTGGGAAGGAATTGATTCTTTAATAAAAAAACACATTGATGGCAATTTTGATTTTTCATATATGCATAATGTTCCCTTAGGAAGTAGTTTAGAAGTAATTAATCTTCAAGCCTTAGAGACATCACATAGAAATGGTGGTCAAAAACATAGGAGTGAGCTTTGTTCTCTTTATATTTATGAAAATAAGAAGAAATTTAAAATTTATAGATTTATACCTGAAAAGTTCTTGCAAAGACCAGAATTAAGATTAACAGTTGATACCCCACAAGATCTTTTCGTAGCTCGATTGATATACAATTCACTTGGCAATAGCGGTAAACCGATACCACTAAAAAGAATCATAAAATTCTTGGACGAAAATCCTGATGTGGCAAAAATTAATTCTGATGTTCCTTTAGGTGTAAGCAGAATCTGGAATTGATTCAAATAACGACTCGCAAAATATGATGCAGATATGCTAAATCTTGAAAATCCATATCATATATTTATAATTGCAGAAGCTGGTTCCAATTGGAAATGTGGTAGTTATGAAGAAGATCTGAAAAGAACAAAAGAGTTGATAAAGGCAGCTAAAAAAGCTGGTGCTGATGCAGTAAAATTCCAAACCTACCGGCCTGAAACTATATACGTTCAAGATGCTGGAAAAAGCAGTTATCTTTCAGAACATGGCACAAACGAAAGTATCAACGATATTTTTGCACACTTATCAATGCCATATGAAATGATTCCTGAGCTAGCACGGTATTGTAAGCAAGAAAATATCATGTTCATGTCAACACCATTTTCAATTCAAGACGCGAAAAAGGTAGACCCACATGTTCAGATTCACAAAGTAGCATCTTTTGAGATAAATCATGTAAGACTACTTGAATTCTTAGCTGACACAAGAAAACCTATTTTGATCTCTACCGGCTCATCTACCTACGAAGAAATCGATTTTGCAGTAAATCTAGTAAAGAAGAAAGGAAATAGTAACATAGGATTGATGCAGTGTACATCAAAATATCCATCCCCTCTAGAAGCATTGAATCTGTCAGTAATTCCGCAAATGAAATCCCGATATAATCTCCCTGTAGGGCTATCTGATCACAGCATGGAACCAATACTTGCGCCGATTTTAGCTATAGGATTAGGTGCTACAATGATAGAAAAACATTTCACATTAGACAGAAACCTGCCAGGTCCCGATCATCCTTTTGCATTAATTCCAAGTGAATTAGAGTTAATGATTAAATCTATTAGAAATGTTGAATTGGCAAAAGGGAGTGGTAAAAAAGAAATCCTCAAAGAGGAGCTAGAGTTAAGACGTTTTGCAACTAGGTCGATTCAGGCTATAAGAAATATCTCAAAAGGAGAAGTTTTACAAGAGGGAATAAATTTCGATGTGCTTAGACCAGGAAACAGAATTAGAGGAATGGAGCCACGATTTCTTGAAACTATTAATGGTAAAAAAGCTATAAGAGACATCAAAAAAGGAGATGGAATAACAGATTACGAATGATGTATGCTTAAACTTGCTATGAGAGCTGATTGGTTAGTTTTATTATTTTATCCACACCGTCTTCATCCAAATTTGGATGTAGTGGTAGTGATACAATGTTTTTAGCTACCTTTTCTGTAACAGGAAGTTTAGATTTTCCTTTATAGAATTTCATTGTATGTATTGGAATATAATGAATTCCAGTTTCAATATTGTTCTCTTGCATTTTCTTCATAAAGTCATCCCGTTTTCTGACTTGAATCCAATAGAAGTGATATGAACATTCGTTATTAAATAGCATTTTTGTATCTAACCCAATTTCTTGTGAATATCTCTTTGCTATCTTCTTTCTTATGGAATTCATATGATCCAATTTTTTTAATTGTTCAATTCCAATTGCTGCGGAAAGCTCGTTCATATAATAGTTCCAACCAAGATCTGTAACATCATATTTTACACCTTTTCTGTCTGAAATTCCACACCACCTTCTAGATCTAAGAATGTCTCTGAATTTGTCACTATCTTTACCATTTAATGTAATGGCACCACCTGTAGGCATTGCCAGATTTTTAACAGGATGAAAACTGAAACATACTGCTATACCATGATTGCCAATTTTTGTATTTTTATATGATGCACCTGCAGCATGTGCAGCATCCTCAATTAGAATAGCGTTGGATTCTTTGCACAAACTAGATATCTTACCTAAATCACAAGGCATGCCTGCATAATGAACTGGTAAAATCACTCTAGTTTTTTTTGTTATAGACTTCTCTATCAGTTGAGGATCTATGCATAAAGTATCGGCATCTACGTCTACAAAAACTGGTTTTCCGCCATTATAGATTACTGCGTGGGCTGTAGAGACAAATGAAAGAGAGGGAAGGATTACTTCTTTATTTCTAACATCTGCAAGTGATAATGCTAAATGTAATGCCGCTGTACCACTGTTTACGGCAACACATTGATCAGATCCTATATACTTGTTAAATCCATCTTCAAATTCTAAGACTTTGCCAGTACCACTACCTGAAGCCCAAAAGTGACTCTTGAGAATTTTTTTTACAGCCAGCTCTTCTTCAATTCTAGTTACAGGATCAAATAGTTTAATTTTTTTTTTCATATTATAAGACATTCATTTTAGGATTTTGTTAACTCATAAGTATGTTGTATCAGCTTGAATCTATTTTTTTTAAAAAACTTGATAGACCTTGTATTTCTTGGATTAACATTAGCAAGATATCTGGCTCTCGGATTATGTTTAATTAATACATGCAATGCTTTTTTACCAATTTCTCTATTCCGCATTTCTTTTTTGATAAAGATACCAATTTCATTTTGATTTGTTAGATTAATTGAACCAGATTTTTGGTTTTTATAATATATAATATACCATTTTGAATATGGTTTAGACATTACAAATTCTACATGTTCCTCATAAGTTGGCATCTTTTTATGTGATATGTTAACACTAGGATCTCTTTCAGTAAGGAGCTCATATAGAAATGGGCAATCAGATTTAGTAACTTCTTTTAATATCACTGTATGAGCCTTCTTTCTCACGTTAAATGATTCTCAACATATTGTATATCAAGATGTCTTTGATAGCTACTCAAAGGTTAAATGATTATATCTGAAGCAATTCAACTATATTGATCATAAATTGAGTATGCCATACAAACTAGTTTTCGTTAAATACACAGACTGCCAGGACGTGGCAAATGCAATAAGAACACTAGTAAGAGGCGCTCCTGCTATTGGAGTCTTAGGTGCACGGGGTCGAAAAAATTATGGATGTTGCTTTGCCTATTTCTCTGAATTATTTTTGCAAGTAGAAATTTTATTCAACTACCGAAGATAATGTAAGCCTATACTCTTTGTGCACGTTGTAATCTTTTAAAATTTTAACTGGGAACTTTTTCCACCTTTCAGCCATGTGTATAGTCCAAGATTCATCACTTCCTCTGTACCAATTAATCTCGCGTTCTATCTCATCGTAAGCTTCTATATTTAGAATATATTTTTTTGAGACTCTAAACATCTCATCAAAAGCTTGATTCAATAATTGCGGTTTTATGTGTTGAATTACAGCACATGAAAACACTAGATCAAATTTTTCTTGTAATGGTATTTTCAAAACAGAACCATTTAGAAATCTTATATTAGGATATCGCTGTTTTGATATGTTAATAACATATTCAGAGATGTCTATCCCAACCTTGCGGATAGACGGATTTAATGCTGCCAAGTTTTGCCCAAAACCACACCCTATTTCTAATGCAGATTCTATCTCTAATTCCGAGGCTACCTTTCTGATATTTTGAGTAAACTCGTAAGGTTTATCGTTTTCTTGATGATACTTCCTCCAAAATTCTTCATTACCACTCAATTTAAACTGACAACCACTTTTTTCTCATATGAATTCTTTATAGCCATCCTGAAATTTTGACTCATGGTTATTTACTTATTATCATTTCTACTAGGAATTCTAATGGTATCTACTTTTGTCTTTAATAGTCGCTTTGTCAAAGCTTGACCAAGTGAACTAGGTCCTACAGTAATCAGTATCTTCTTACCTTCAAACATAATCACACTAAATTGATAAGGTGTACAATAATCTTCCCCTATTACGTTATTGATAACTTGTATACACAAAAAGATATTAAATAGATTTAGTGGACTGGAAAATAACTATGAAATATACTTTTGAAAATAAGACGTTTTACTAATCTTGTTTTATGATGTAACTAGGAGTCATCGAAAAGCCAAGTTTCCTAATTTCAATATTTTTGTCTTTAAAATATTCTTCCACAGCTTTTGTCTCACCAGGGAAAACACTATAATCATCAAAAATGACTACTCCACCCCTGACTACTCTTGGATATAAATATTTTAGAATCGTTACTGCAGGTTCATAAATATCAGTATCTATATTTAAAAGTGATATTCTCAACTCAGGATGCGAATCAACGTAACGTGGTACGGTTTTTGTAATGTCTCCTTTTACTAGTTCAATATTCTTGTTTATTCCTTTATGATTTAAAACCTTCATCAACTGTTCTTTTGAGATACTTTGTTCACCTGCAGTATTGATCAGTTTTCTTCTGAATTCTTTGTCTTGTGTAAACTTTGTTTTTGGAAATTTACCAAAAATATCAAAACCAATTATCTTTTTAGAAAACGAGTTTCCAAATAGATCTCTAAAGATTACAAATCTGATAAGGGAATTTCCTTTGAAAACACCACACTCCACAATGGCGCCAGGAATCTCATTTACCATTTTATATAACTCATAATGAGAAAGAATCTTACTTATTCGTGTAATGTCGCACGATAAATAAAAATTATTTTCATATTCGAAAGCTTTGCCAAAATTTGGTATCTTAATCATTTGATACTTTTTGGGTGATTGAAGATCTTAAAATGTATAACTATGAAAATAATTCAAAATAATCTGTATGAATTTGGTCTTTTACTAATTATAGTAATACAACTAAACTTTAAATGATATTATGATATTTAGTCAAACAATCTAAATTATGAAAAAATACAAAGAGGTTGAATCTACCAGGCAGGAATATCATAAGGATCCGAACATCAACTCCGTTCATCGTTCCTCTTTAATAGTGCCTGAAATACTTGGAACTGAGGTAGATATCAGTTTTCTTAATCATTTTTTACTGAAAAGAAATTACTCTAAAGTAGCATGCAAAATCACACCTATCGATAATTACGGTCAAAAAATTGAATCTCGTCTGTACACTATTGATAAACCTATTGTGTATAAAATTCCTCTGACAGGAATGGTAGATAAACCTGTTTCAAGTTATTTGGTAGAATTTTTTGCAGCAGATAATCTCTTTATTCCATTTCCAGCCGTAATGATAAATCACAAAGGCAAAGGTTTCATTAATCAAGTCCATTCTTATAACAGAGTTCTTAACGACGTCTTCGAAGACGATGTTATTAATTCTACCCAAGTGAGTGAAGCATCAATAGATCTCATACTGGAAAATAACACAGACACCTTTTTGTTATTTTCTGCAGGTCCTACACACATTCGTGGTCCTCTTGAAATTGAAATACTTACTGATAAGGAAGAGACTCTCAGAAGGATCCACAATGTTGATCTTGTAAGATTTGGTACGAAGAAAATTAGTATGCGTGAAACTTTCAAGGATATACCTAACGGTGTGAAAGGTGTGCTTAAGGTAAAACAACCACGGCAATTCCTATTTTATGGAAGGATGCTGGGTGGTCAGTATCTTAATGATGGAGCATTTAGTGCGAATCATAGTTATTACGATTCCTCAACAGTCCCTGATTATTGGGATGACAATAAATCTTCCCAGAGGTTCTATCCATTTTTTTGTGGGCTAAACAATATAATTCGAATGTATCCTATCATGTCTCCAAGTAATCTCAATCTTTCTGTTGGCCTTTACGCCACGGATGGTTCATTATTAAAAGAAGTCCCTATAGGAGTTTTGACCAGTCCAGGCAATCATTATCTGAATGTATTAATTAATTCTGTTGCCAAGCAGGAAAATATAGATTCAAAACAAATCTGTTCCTTTTCAGTATCTGCCAGAACAACTACCAACGGAAAGATGCCTACCAGAGTTAACCACCAATTAATTTACGGAAATGGAGGATTGAACACATCGATCAATATTTCCCTGAACAATCCGAATGTATTTGTACCAAAGGATAAGAAGAGCTTCAAGTGGGGTCAGACTATAGTCGGTAGAGACTATGATACATTTGTAGGTATAGTTGCTGATCCTAGTGAAAATGTAAATATAAAATATCATGATGTCATAGTCAAGTTTTATGGTTCAGAAGGTGAGATCGCCCAGAGAAACTGGCATATTCCTAATGGTTCTTCGATTAATTTTGAGGTGGGAAAGGAACTACTAATGGAATTAGAAAAACTGAAGATCGATACACCTCAATACATCTGGTGTACAGTTGAAAGCGAAAATTATGGGATAAACTATGTTACTACGACATATAACAAAATTACAAAACACTGTTCCGGTGAACACGGATTCTAATCAACGACCTTTAACATATTCGGATTAGTTGAATCAAATTCTAGTACAAAATTGGAGATTTTGCCTTCAAAAATAAACTAACGGTTAATTTAGGAGTCAAAGCAAGCTTCTTCTGTTTTGATCAAAAAAGATGTAGTTGTAGGACGGAGAGATTGCCAGAAATGTCGTATTTATTTAGAGTATCTAGACTAAGCAACAATTTAGATGAATAATAGTCTCAATATAATGCTCAATCTTCAATTGCTTCTAGATTTGCTGTAATTATTAGATGAATTATTTGAAATTTCTTTCATTATAAATATGGGATATCAAATATGTACCTCAAATTGGCCAAACACACAACAAAAATTCATTCAAGTCTAAGAACCGTGGAATGGAAAAATAACTCGGTAACTATGATAGATCAAACCAAGCTACCTAACAAACTTGTCTTTGTAAAATTTACTGATTACCAAGATGTAGCAAATGCAATTAGAACTCTTGTAGTAAGAGGCGCACCTGCCATTGGAGTTTCTGGTGCTTTTGGTCTAGCTTTGGCAGCATTACATAGTAAAGCAAAAACAAAAGAAAAACTCTTGGCAGATCTTGAAAAAGCAAGAAAAATTCTTTTTGAAACTAGACCCACTGCTGTGAATCTAGTATGGGGACTCGAAAAGATTATGAAAGTTGCAAAAGATGGTACCAACGTTTCTCAAATTAAAGAATCAGTTATAGAAACAGCAAAACAGATGGCTGATGAGGATGTGAAAACAAACATGAAGATGGGAAAGTGTGGTGCAGAATTGTTTGAAAACAACGACACAATAATGACACATTGTAATGCTGGTGCATTAGCTACTGTAGGATATGGAACCGCACTTGGAGTTATTCGTGCAACCAAAGAGAGTGGAAAACAGATCAAAGTAATAGCAACAGAAACAAGGCCAGTAATGCAGGGTTCACGCCTTACTGCATTTGAGCTAAAACATGATGGTATTGATGTTAGTCTTATTCCGGATACTGCAGTGGGATATGCAATGTCAAATGATTTGATAACTAAAGTAATAGTGGGCGCTGACAGGATTTTACGAACTGGTCATGTTTACAACAAAATAGGAACATATCAGATAGCACTATTGGCAAGGGAACATAAGATACCATTCTATGTAGCTGCTCCACTCTCTACCTTTGATCTAAAAAGTAATCCTGAGGATGTTATTATAGAACAGAGAAAAGCAAGTGAGGTTACCTCAGTAGCAGGTAAAAAGACGGCTCCTGATGATATTGGAGTGATAAATCCAGCCTTTGATATGACTCCACCAGAACTTGTAACAGGTATTATAACAGAAACAGGTATTGCAAAACCTCCCTATACAGAATCTATCAAAAAACTGTTTGAGCAAAGTTTGTAAGGTATTTATTTCATGAAT
>ERZ1292623.453-Hain-H51-01um-R1-453-length-44484-cov-50_pt1 | contig 44484 bp, 55 predicted proteins | sample MGYA00564398_ERZ1292623 | MGnify/ENA primary metagenome ERZ1292623 (study PRJEB36523, sample SAMEA6512633) | groundwater metagenome | collected 2019-01-07 | study: AquaDiva: Metagenomics assemblies of 32 groundwater samples
AAACAGCCGAAATCACCGCTGAAGATTTGGAAGTGGAAGACCCGGGAATGCTTCCGACAAGTCCATTTTATTTTTTGAAAAACTGGACAAGAGGAATCAGGCGGGTTGTCACTCTTGACCCGACAAAAAAAGCCGAATTGGAACTGGAAATCATTAATCAGCAAGCCGCGGAAATTAAAAAAGTTGAAGAGATCGCGCCTGACCGCATAAGTTCTATTTCAAAAGCGATTGGCAATTATCAAAATAATGTTGAGCGGCTAAAAACCCGCCTGGAAGCGATTGGCGAAACCAGCCAAAATCCGAACATTGACAAAATGATGGACAAACTCGTTGACCGTTCAATCAAGCACCAGGAACTTTTTGACGGCTTAAAACAAAAATTTGAAGGCAGAGAAGATTTAATTCAAGGATTAGAAAGCGCCGGACAAGCAGTCGGCAATGTTATGGCTGTTGTGCCGCGGCAATTTGACCGGCCCGAAGCTTTTCAAGAACGGCTTGAACGAGTAATTGAAAAAAGGCCGGATAATTTATTCAAAGAACTGCGGGCCACGGAAATTATTGACCGCATGGACGATAATTTGACTGAAGAGCAAAAAGAAGCGGTTCAAAAAACCAAAGACGCTTTTATGGAAAAATTTGAAGAAAGAATAAACGCCTTGAAAGAATCGGATAAAATAAGCGTTCTTTCGTCGGAAATTTTAAACAGATTGCCCGGCGACGAATTTCATCGCATGAAAATTTTTGAAGAAATGGGGCAGGGAACCGACAGCGCCAGCTTTAGAAAACGAATTGAGGCTGTTGGCGATAAAATGGAAACCAGCGTTGAAAATTTAACCAAAGAAAAAGTTGAAGCTACAATCAATGAAGCCGCCAGCGCGATTTCCAAATTAGAAGAAAAAATCGCCGCTTCATCGGCTGTTCCCGAATATCGCCTGAAAATCGCCAAAGACCATTTGGTAAAAGCTAAAGCCAATCTTGATGAAGCCAAACAAAAAAATTCAACGGAAAATTGGCGAGAAGCTTTTGGAAAAGCCACTTCAGCTCTGGTAATCGCCAATAACGGATTAAGGGCTTTAATAGAGAAACAAATAATGCCGATGATGCCGAATGGAGCTACTACTTCTTTGCCAACTGGAACAGGAGTCACCAATGAAGATGGAAGAGTTTGCATTCAAGTAATTACTCCGGCTGTTTCTCCTGATGGTGTTTGCAAAGAATTCCCAACTCCTTGCGATGTGCCGACTGGTTGGAAAAGAATTGACGCTTGCCGCAACGCAATAGAACCGAATGAAAACATTAATTCAGGAGAAGGAAATGATGGCATTGAAAGTCTGCGAGAAGGAATAAAATCCATATTAAATTATTAAATGAGTTCGGAAGAAATTCGCCGTAAATTTTTTGAATTTTTTCAAAAGAGGGGACATAAAATTGTTCCCTCTTCGTCTTTAATTCCCGACGACCCGTCAGTGCTTTTAACCACCGCCGGAATGCAGCAATTCAAAAAATATTTTACCGCTGAACTTGACGCCCTAAAAGATTTTGGCTCGCGAAAAACCGTTTCCATCCAAAAATGCTTCCGCACCAGCGACATTGAAGAAGTCGGCGACAAGACGCACCTGACTTTTTTTGAAATGCTCGGTAATTTTTCTTTTGGCGATTATTTCAAACAATCCGCCATTCTTTGGGCTTATGAATTCGTTACGAAAATCTTGGGAATTGACGCCAATAAAATAACGGTATCTATTTTCAAAGGCGACTCTTCGGCAGGCTTAGGACAAGCTATTCCTTTGGATGAAGAATCCTATAAAATCTGGAATGAAGAAATCGGCATTCCGAAAGATAAAATTATTTTAGGCGAACGAAAAGATAATTTCTGGGGGCCGACCGGCGACGAAGGCCCATGCGGGCCTTCAAGCGAGATTTATGTTGACGGAGTTGAAATCTGGAATTTGGTTTTTAACGAATATCATAAAGAAAAATCTGGAAATTTTAAAAAAACAAACGCGCCTGGCGTAGATACCGGAATGGGACTGGAAAGATTGACGGCAATAATGCAAGGTGTTGACGATGTTTTTGAAACTGATTTGTTAAAACCGCTCTTTTTAAAAATTCAAGAACTGGCTCCCACGGCCGGAGAAAAAATTTCAAAAATTCTAACCGACCATCTTCGCGCTTCAATTTTCTTGATTGCCGATGGCGTCCGGCCTTCAAACAAAGAAGCCGGCTATGTTTTGCGCCGTTTATTGCGCCGAATTCTGGCTTATCAAATAAAATACGATGTTCACGCCGACCTTTTCCCGGAAGGCGCGGAAATCATCAAAGAAAAATTCGGAAAGATTTATCCGGAAACCAAAGAAACTAAAATTATTTTGGAAGTTATGGAAAATGAAGCGCAAAAATTCCAAGCAACAATCGCCAATGGAATCAAAGAAATTGAAAAATATAAAACCATTTCCGGCAAAGAAGCTTTTTACCTTTACGAAACATTCGGCTTGCCGTTTGAATTAGTCAAAGAATTGGCGCCTGAACAAGCGATTAAAAATCTGACAAAAGAAAATTTTGACAAAGAATTTGAAAAACATCAGGAAGTTTCCCGAGCCGGAGCTGAAAAAAAATTCGGCGGCCACGGACTGATTTTGAACACCGGAGAATTAAAAGCCAAAGACGAAAAAGAAATGAAAAAAGTCATTCGGCTTCACACCGCCGCCCATTTGCTCCAATGGGCTTTGCGCGAGGTTTTAGGAAAAAATATCGGGCAAATGGGTTCGGATATCACCGCTGAACGGATGAGATTTGATTTTTCTTTTGACCGAAAATTGGCTTCCGAAGAAATCAAAAAAATAGAAAATCTGATCAACCAAAAAATCAAAGAAGATTTGCCTGTTTATTTCAAGGAAATGCCAAAGGCCGAAGCCGAAAAAACAGGCGCGCTGTCGTTTTTCAAAGCAAAATATCCGGAAATCGTGAAGATTTATTATATCGGCCCTTCGGTAGGTTCAGGGCAAGCTCCTATCAGCGCTGAATTTTGCGGCGGTCCGCACGTTGAACGCGCTTCCGAAATCGGAGAATTCAAAATTTTGAAAGAAGAATCTGTCAGCGCCGGCATAAGGAGAATCAGGGCAACCGTTTATTTTTAACTGAAAATATACTAATATATACCAAATGGCCAATGATAAAAAAATAATCAAAATGGTTGATATTGTCGTTCCTGAAGAAAACAAGCCAACGGAAACGGATTTAAGAAAAGAAATTTTTAAAGAAGAAATCAAACAGCCGCCGAAAATAGAGCCGCCAAAAGATGTTGCGCCAGCTAAAAAAGAAATTGCCAAGGAAATCAAAGAAATCAAAAAAGAGCCTGCCATGAGCCAGCCGAAGGGGCCGGATATTAAAAAAATCAGCCAAACCGAAAGTTTTTCTTTAATCGCAAAAAAAGATAAAAAAGATAAAGATATTGAAGAAGACCTTTCGTCAATTAAACCAAAAAGCAAATTCAAAAGATTTTTGTTCTGGCTGATAGTTTTATCCACATTGGGCGGTTCTGCTTACGCTTCAATTGAATATCTGCCGACAGCGGAAATAAAAATTACCGCCCAAAAAATAAATTGGAATTTCGGCGACTGGATTTTGGCTTCTAAAAACGCGCCGGCCGTTGATACTGCGAAAAAACAGATTCCGGCTGAAATTTTCTCCGATAAAAAAAATATCAATCTGGCCTATGCGGCAACCGGCAAAAAATTCGTTGAACAAAAAGCCAAGGGCGAAATCGTCATTTACAACGCTTACAGCTCAAAATCCCAACTTTTGGTTGAAGACACGAGATTTGCCGCTCCGGACGGAAAAATATTCTATCTTGATAAAAAAATAACCGTTCCCGGAGTAAAAGTTGAAGAAGGAAAAATCGTTCCTTCAAGCGTCAAGGCCGCAATCACGGCCGAATCCGCCGGAACGGAATACAATATCGGACCGATTGAAAAACTTTCAATTCCCGGATTCAAGGGCTCGGCAAAATACGACAAGTTTTACGCAACCGCTCAAAATCCAATGGCCGGAGGATTTACCGGCGAAATGACTTATCCGACCGAAGAAGACATTAAAAACGCCCGCGAAAAAACAACGGTCAGCCTTAAAGAAAATCTCTCATCTTTCCTTTCGGCGCAAATTCCAAAAGATTTCAAAAAAATTGACGGCGGAGAACAATTATCCATATTAAACGAAAAAATCAGCGATGGAATAGACGAGAACGGCAATTTTTCCATTTTTCTTGAAGCTGAATTGAAAATCATCGCCTTCAAGGAAACCGACGCCCTGAATTTGATAAATGATCTGGCCAAGCAAGCGCTTGGGAGCGATTACGAAATTAAAAATTATAAACTGGATTATCAAACTTCGCGGCCTGATTTTAAAAACGGCGAATTGTCGTTTTTGGCCGCTTATCAGGGAAATTTTTGGAAACCGATTGACATTGAAGATTTCAAAGCCGCGATAATCAAAAAAAATGAAAGCGATTTGAAAATCGCCGTTTTCGCTTTGCCGGGTGTTGAACGGGCAACGGTTTCTTTCTGGCCTTTTTGGGTAAAAAGAGTTCCTGATAATTTAGCCAAAATAAAAATTGAAATAGAGTAGGGAAGGGTTGACATCAAACGCTCAATCCGTTATTATCTTTCCACATGTCTAAAAAAGACAAAGAAAAGCCGGTTGAAGGAATTATTCTTGAAGCTCTGCCGTCGGCAACTTTTAAGGTAAAACTTGCGAACGGCAATGAAGAAATTTTGGCTTATTTAGCCGGCAAAATGAGATTGTATTATATTAAAGTGCTTCCGGGAGACAAAGTTCTGCTTGAATTAAGTCCTGACGGAAAAAGAGGAAGAATAATCAGAAGATTATGAAAGTGCGTTCTTCGGTTAAAACGATTTGCAAAAACTGTAAAACTGTCCGGAGAAACGGACGGCTTTATATTATTTGTAAAAAAAATCCAAAACATAAACAACGGCAAGGATAACTATGCGTTTAGCGGGCATCAACATTCCTGATAATAAAAGAATAGAAATTTCTTTAACCTATATTTACGGCGTAGGCCGTCATTTAGCGCAAGATATTTTGAAAGCCGCCGGCATTGACGCCGCTAAAAAACCGACGCAATTGACACCCGAAGAAATAAGTAAGATTAAAGAATTTATTGAAAAAAAATATAAAATTGAAGGAGAATTGAGGCAATTGATTAAAAGCAACATCAAGCGGTTGAAAGAAATCCGTTGTTATCGCGGTTCCAGACACGAAAGAAAATTGCCCGTAAGGGGACAGCGGACAAAAACCAATTCTCGGACGATTCGCGGCAATGTCAGAAAGACAGTCGGCAGCGGAAAAAGAAAAGTTGATTTGAAATAATATTTTTATGGGACAAAAAAAAGTAATTCAACAAACAAACGAAGAGGCGTTAAAAGAAACCGAAAAACTGGAATCAGCGGCTTCAAAAGCCGGCCAAGTCAAAAAGGAAAAAACCGCCGGCAAGAAGATAAGCAAAGGAAAAATTTACATTAATGCCAGCTATAATAACACTATTTTGACGGCTGCCGATGAAAACGGCAATGCTTTGGCTTGGGCTTCAGCCGGCTCACTGGGTTTTTCCGGACCCAAAAAAGCGACGCCGTTCGCCGCTTCAAAAATGGTTTCCGCCATATCGGAAAAACTCAAAAAAATCGGATTTGAAGACATTGAAATAATTATTAAGGGAGTGGGCAAGGGCCGCGATTCAGCCATCAAATCATTGGCTAATCAGGGTTTTAATATCACGACCATTAAAGATGAAACGCCGATTCCTCATAATGGAACGCGTCCGCCAAAAGCAAGGCGCATATAAAATAATATTATGTTATTAAGAGCTAAAGAAAAAAAAGAACGGGCCTTGGGAATCAAGCTTCAGTTGAAAGCCGAACGTTGCGCCGGACCAAAATGCGCCATGACCAGGCGGCCTTATCGTCCCGGCATGCATGGCGGAAAAAGAAAACGCAGCGTTTCCGAATACGGACAGCAATTGATTGAAAAACAAAAGGTCAAAATTATTTACGGATTGCGGGAAGCGCAGCTGCGCCGGCTTTTTAGGGGCAATTTAAAAACCGGTTCAATCGGCCGCAATATTATGACAATCCTGGAACGCCGGCTTGATAACGTTGTTTTTCGGCTTGGCTTGGCGCCTTCGCGAATTGTCGCCCGCCAATATGTCAACCACGGCCATTTTACGGTTAACGGCAAAAAAGTCACTGTCCCGTCTTTTTTGGCAAAAACCAACGACATTATTTCCATCAAACCGAATTCAAAAGAACTTTTGATTTTCAAAAATTTGCCGAATACCATTAAAAATTACAACCCGCCGGAATGGCTGGAAATTGACAAAGACAAACTTGAGGGTAAAATAAAATCTTTGCCCCAAGGCGCGGAAATGCCGTTTGATATAAATTTGGTCGTAGATTATTATTCAAGATAAAGAAATTAAAATTATGGAATACGCAAAATTAAGCGAAGCCGTAAAAATTAAAAAAATTTCCGAAACCGACACCGAGGGCGTTTTTGAAATTGAAGGTCTTTATGTCGGCTATGGATTGACCGTTGGCAACGCCTTGAGGCGAGCGCTTCTTTCATCATTGCCCGGCGCCGCCGTTACTCAAGTAAAAATCAAAGGTGTTAAACATGAATTCTCCGCCGTCAGCGGAATAAAAGAAGACGTTATTGAAATTATCGCCAATCTTAAGCGCGTCCGTTTCAAATTTTTCGCCGATGAACCGCAAACATTAACGCTCAAAACAAAGGGCGAACGCGACGTCCAAGCGAAAGACATTGAAACTAATCCCTTGGTTGAAATTATCAATCCCGAAGCCCATATCGCCGCTTTAACCAATAAAAACTCGGAACTGGAAATGGAGCTGGTTATTGAAAAAGGATTAGGATACGCTCCGGTTGAAAGCCGAAAAGCGGAAAAACTGCCGGTGGGAGTGATTGCCATTGACGCTTTTTTCACGCCTGTGCTTAACGTGAATTTTACCATTGAAAATATGCGCGTCGGAGAACGAACCGACTACAATCGGCTGATAATTTCCATAAAAACCGACGGCAGCATCGCGCCGTCAAACGCCCTGCACAAAGCCGCCAATGTTTTACGCGACCATATTGATAAAATTTCGGCAATTGAAGTAAAGGAAATAAAAGAACCGACTAAAACGAAAGAGCCGAAAAAAACCAAAAAAGAAAAGGCGGAAAAGAAAACTAAAAAGACAAAATAAAATGCGCCACTTAAAAAAAGGCAGAAAATTCCACAGAAAAAAAGGACAAAGAAAAGCGCTGATTAAGGGATTGCTTAATAATTTAATCTCTATCGAAAAAATAGAAATTACCGAAGCTAAAGCGAAGGAAATCAAACCGCTGGCGGAAAAATTAATCACTCTCGCCAAGCGCCAAAATTTGGCGTCATTAAGAATTCTTTTGTCGCGGCTCAACAAAAATTCCGCCCAAAAATTGTATTACCAAATCGCGCCGCGCTATCTTGAACGAAAAGGCGGCTATTTAAGAATAATTAAAACCGGGAAAACGAGAAAAAACGATAAATCGGATATGGCAATCGTTGAATTTATTTAGGGGTTGACATTGAATAACTATTTGATTATCATAAAAATTGTCGTTGAATAAAACATAAAAAAGTCGTAAATCCAGCTTTTAGATTTTAGGTTTTAGCTTTTGGATAAATTATTTCTAACAGCTAACAGCTAACAGCTAACAGCTAAAACAAATGGCAGAAAAAGAAAAATTCGAACGAACTAAGCCGCACTTGAATGTCGGCACCATCGGCCACGTTGACCACGGCAAAACAACTCTTACCGCGGCCATTACTCACGTCCTTAAATTAAAAGGTCTTATTGATAAAGAAGAATCTGTTGACCAAATTGACAACGCGCCGGAAGAAAAAGCCAGAGGCATCACTATTGCTTTGCATCATTCCGAATATCAGTCGGAAAAAAGGCATTACGCGCACGTTGACGCTCCTGGACACGCGGATTACGTCAAAAACATGATTACCGGCGCCGCCCAAATGGACGGAGCGGTCTTGGTGGTTTCAGCCGCCGACGGCCCGATGCCGCAAACCCGCGAGCATATTTTATTGGCGCGCCAAATCGGCGTGCCATCCATCGTCGTTTTCCTTAATAAAGTTGACCAAGTTGACGATAAAGAACTTATTGACTTGGTTGAAGCAGAAGTGCGGGAACTTTTGAAAAAATACGAATATCCGGGCGATGAAACGCCGATTATCAAGGGTTCGGCTCTCAAAGCTTTAAACGCCAAATCAGCCGATGAAGAAGACGTTAAACCGATTTTGGAACTCGTCAAAGCTTTGGACGAATACATTCCTGAACCGGTCAGAGAAATTGACAAGCCGTTTTTAATGCCGATTGAAGACGTTTTTTCAATTGAAGGGCGGGGAACTGTCGTTACAGGACGCGCTGAAAGGGGAATCATCAAAAACAACGAAGAAATCGAGATTGTCGGATTGCGTCCGACGCAAAAAACCACGATTACCGGCATTGAAATGTTCAAAAAACTTTTAGATGAAGGCCGGGCCGGAGACAATGTCGGCATCCTTTTGCGGGGACTTAAAAAAGAAGACGTGGAACGCGGCCAAGTGGTGGCAAAACCGGGCAGTGTTACTCCGCACACCGAATTTGAAACTGAAATTTATGTTTTAACTAAAGAAGAAGGCGGCAGGCACACTCCGTTTTTCAAGGGCTATAAACCGCAATTCTACATGCGCACCACTGACGTTACCGGCGAGGTGATTTTGCCCCAAGGCGTTGAAATGGTGATGCCTGGCGATACCATTAAATTATCGGTTAATTTGATTATGCCGGTGGCTTTGGAAGAAAAGCAGAGGTTTGCCATCCGCGAAGGAGGAAAAACCGTTGGCGCGGGAGTTGTCACCAAAATTATAAAGTAATCTCCGAACCACTCTTTGTTGCGCCCGGTAGTAGAATTTCAATATGACAAAAACAGTCGAACAGCAATCAAAACTCAGATTGAGGATTAAATCCTACGACCATCGATTGATAGACAATTCGGCGAAAACGATTATTGACATGGCGACCAGAAACGGCGCCGAAATAGTCGGTCCGATTCCTTTGCCCACCGAATTCAGACGCTATACGGTTAATCGCTCCACTTTCGTCCATAAGCCGAGCCGCGAACAATTTGAATTGCGGGTGCATAAGCGGCTTATTGACATCTTAAATCCCAACCAAAAAATCATCCAATCTTTAAGCAGTTTGAATTTACCGGCCGGAGTGGAAGTGGAAATAAAAATGAAATAAAATAACAAAAAACGCCTCAAATAAATTGTGGCGTTTTTTGTTATTGACATGCCCCGCGCTATTTGCTATCTTTATTCCAATGGTTTTTTGACCAGTCAAATAAAAAAAGAGCGGGTTTAGCCAAAAACAGCCGGTTAAATCTGGCTGTTTTGTTTTAATAAAAATGTCATTCATATTAGGTAAAAAATTAAAAATGTCCCAGATTTGGAAAAACGATAAAGCGATTCCCGTAACGCTGATTCAAGCCGGTCCGGCAAAAATCACCCAAATCAGGACAAAAGAAAAAGACGGCTATAGCGCCGTTCAAATCGGTTTTGACGCGACAAAAAAAAGATTAAACAAACCGCTTCAGGGCCACTTGAAAGATTTAGGGAATTTCAAACACCTGAAAGAATTCAGAATTGACGACGAGCGACAAGCAACAAGCGACAAGGAATATAAAGTTAGCGATATTTTGGATGTCAGCCAATTTCAAGAAGGCGCGAAAGTTAAAATCAGCGGATTAGACAAAGGCCGCGGTTTTCAAGGCGTTGTTAAAAGACACGGATTCCACGGCGGTCCGCAAACTCACGGCCAAAAAAACCGCTTGCGGGCTCCCGGCTCTATCGGCAGCACCGCGCCGCAAAGAGTTATTAAAGGAAGAAAAATGGCCGGACACATGGGGCAAGAAAGAACATCCGTTAAAAATCTTGAAATTGTAAGCATTGATAAAGATAAAAATATTTTAATGGTCAAAGGAGCGGTTCCCGGAGCAAGAGGAACATTATTAGAAATTAGTAATTAGTAATTTTATGACTACCGACGTTTTCAATAAACAAAATAAAAAAATAGAAACAACGGAATTGCCGGAAAAAATATTCGGAATAAAATGGAATCCGAATTTGGTGCATCAGGCTTTAATGACCCAATTAGCCAACCGCCGGGAACCGATTGCGCATGCCAAAGGAAGGGGCGAAGTCAGAGGCGGCGGCAAAAAGCCCTGGCGCCAAAAAGGCACCGGCCGCTCCAGACACGGTTCAATCCGTTCGCCGATTTGGAAAGGAGGCGGCGCCACTCACGGTCCGAATAAAGAAAGAAATTTCGGCAAAAAAATCAATAAAAAAGCGAATCGCTTGGCGATTTTTTCAATCCTTTCAAAAAAACTGGAAAATAACGAATTCAAATTGATAGATGATTTGAAAATTGAACCGGCAAAATCAAAAAACGCGGCAATGTTTTTGAAAAAAATATTCGGCGACAAACCGAACGCGCTTTTAATCGCTTCAACCGATAATCGGAAAATCAAGCAATTGGTTTCCAATATTAAAAATATTGACGCTATCGGCGCGAAATCATTGAATATCTACGATTTATTGAAATATAAAAATATTTTATCCGAAAAAAAAGCGGTAAAAGAAATGGAAGAATGTTATATATGACCAATTCAAGCGCGATAAAATCCATCATTAAACAAGCTTGGACAACGGAAAAAGCCGGTGATTTGACGCGCGCTAAAAAATATATTTTTATAGTTGACAAAAAAACAAACAAACCGGAAGTGAAAAAAGCTGTTGAATCGATTTATAAAGTTAGGGTGGCTTCGGTTAACATTGTTAACGCGAAAGAAAAGCCGAGGCGACTGGGAAGAACCATGGGCAAAGTGTCCGGTTTTAAAAAAGCGATTATAACGTTAAAAGAAGGAAAAATTGACGTAATGCCGACTTAAAAGAGCTGAAAAGCTTAAAAGCTGAAAAGCATTATTAAAGTTTTATGAAACAATATAATCCGACAACTCCATCAAGAAGACAAATGACCACTCCTATTTATCGGGGCGTTTTAAGCGCGGTTGAACCCTATAAAAATCTTACTTCAAAAATTTGCCAGCGCGCGGGCCGCAATAATCAAGGCCGAATCACCACTCGCCACCAAAGCGGCGGCCATAAAAAACTTTATCGCTTAATCGATTTCAACCAGAATAAATTAAACGTTCCGGCGCGAGTTGAAACCATTGAATACGACCCTTACCGCACGGCTTTTATCGCGCTGATTTTATACAAAGACGGCGAACGTTCTTATATTTTAGCTTCAAAAAATATGAAAGTCGGCGATGAAATTATCGTTGCCGAAAACGCGCCGTTAAAAGAAGGCAATCGCTTGGCGCTTAAAAACATTCCGATTGGTTATTTTATTTATAATATAGAAATGAAAAAAGGCGGCGGCGGAAAATTAGCCCGTTCAGCCGGCTCTTACGCCGAAGTTTTGGCCCAAGAAAACGGCTGGACGAATTTAAAACTTTCTTCCGGAGAAATTAGAAAAATCGACTGGAAAAATTTCGCTTCATTGGGACAAATTTCCAATCCGGATTGGAGCTTGACGGTTATCGGAAAAGCCGGCCGTTCAAGGCATTTGGGCATCAGGCCGACGGTCAGAGGCAGCGCCATGAATCCTTGCGACCATCCTTACGGCGGCGGCGAAGGAAGAGCCATGAGGGGGACAAAGAGGCCGAAAACCAGATGGGGAAAAATTACCGGCGGAAGAAAAACCAGAAATAGAAAGAAATGGAGCAATAGGGTAATTATAAAACGCAGAAAGTAAAAACATGAGCAGGTCATCCAAAAAGGGTCCGTATATTGACCCGAAATTATTAAAAAAAATAAGCAAAATAAAACCCGACGACAAAACGGTTGTTAAAACTTGGTCAAGGGACTGTTCAATCGCTCCGGAAATGGTTGGTTATACGTTTGGAGTTTATAACGGAAAAAATTTTATTGAGGTGAGAATAACCGAAGAAATGATAGGCCATTGCCTGGGAGAATTTTCGCCAACCAGAAAATTCGTCAGGCACGGCGGAAAAATCCAGAAAGAATTGGAACAAAAAGCGGCGGAAACGCAAAAATAAAAATCATGAAAACCCAAACAGCAAAACTGAATCATCTTAGGATGGCGCCGCGGAAAGTGCGGCTAATCGCCAATTTGCTTAAAGGATTGCCGATTGACGAAGCCGAAGCCCAGCTAATGATAAATCCAAGAAAAGCAACCGAACCGTTGCTGAAGCTTTTGCGTTCAGCAATAAATAACAGCAAACAAAAAGAGCTGAAATTGGGAAACCTTTTTATTAAAGAAATCAGAGTTGACAACGGGCCTATTTTGAAGAGATCAATGCCTCGAGCGCAGGGAAGAGGCGCCATGATTCAAAAAAAATCAAGCCATATTACTTTAATTCTGGCGGAAAGCGAAAAATTAAAAGAGCCGAGATTCAAAATTAAAAAAACGGAAAAAATTTCAAAATTACGCGCGGAAAAAATGGAAAAAAATAAAGAAAAAGAAGAAAAAGAAAGGCCGACTGAAAAATTCTCAGCCAAAAAATCGCCCGGTAAAGGATTTTTCAAAAAAATGTTCAGTAGAAAAAGCATATAAATATGGCGCAAAAAATAAGACCGGATTCATTTAGATTGGGAATAATTAAAGATTGGAATTCCAGATGGTTTTCCAAAAATTTCAAACCTTTATTGGAGGAGGATGTTTTGATTAGAAAAATCATCAATAAAGAAATCAGCAGCGCCGGAATTGACAAGATAGAAATTGAAAGAATGGGCAATAAATGCAGAATCTCCGTCAAAGTGGCGCGGCCTGGATTGGTCATCGGCAGAGGCGGCAAAGGAATTGAAACCCTTACAAAAAAATTAGAATCAAATTTGAAAAAATTAAGGGCTAAAAAAGAAATCAAAGAGTCTCCGGCAATAAATTTGAATATTGAAGAAGTAAAAAGGTCTGAAGTTTCAGCCGCGGTCATCGCTCAAAATATCGCTTGGGACACGGAAAAAAGAATGCCTTTTCGCCGGCTTATTAAAAAATATCTGGAATCAATAATGCATAATAAAGAAGTCAAGGGAGCGAAAATAAAAATTGCCGGCCGATTAGGCGGCTCTGAAATCGCGAGAAGCGAACATTTGGAACAAGGAAGTCTTCCTTTGCACACTTTTCGGGCGAACATTGATTACGGACAGGCAACGGCTTTTACGACTTACGGCACGATTGGAGTAAAAGTTTGGATATATAAAGGCGATGTGTTTAAAACGAGCCAACAAGCTTAAAAGCTGAAAAGTTAAATATGTTAATTCCTAAAAAAGTAAAACATAGAAAATGGCAAAAGGGCAGGTCCAAAAACCGCCAGGTTGAGATTAGAGGAACGGCTTTAAGTTTCGGCAATTGGGGATTGCAGTCATTGGAAAGCGCTTGGATTAATTCAAGGCAAATTGAAGCCGCCAGAAAAACAATTTCTCATTTTACCAAAAGAGGCGGCAAAGTTTGGATAAGAATTTTTCCCGACAAGCCGATTACAAAAAGACCGCCGGAAGTGACAATGGGCGGAGGAAAGGGCAGCGTTGACCATTATGTATTTCCGACAAGACCAGGCAGAATTTTATTTGAAATTGACGGCATAAGCGAAGAAACCGCCAAAGAAGCGTTAAGAAGGGCGGGCCATAAATTGCCGGTCAAAACAAGAATAATATCAAAATGAAAAAATCTGATTTCCAACAATTAAAAACAAAACCATTGCCTGAATTGGCGAAACAATTGGAAGAATACCGAGAAAAATTAAGGACTCTTCAATTTGATTTGGCCCAAGGAAAAGTCAAAAATGTTTCAGAAATAAAAAAAATAAAAAAAGCGATCGCGAGAATATTAACCATTATTAATAAAATATAAACATGAAAAGACAACTGCAAGGAACTGTTATTTCCGACAAAATGAATAAGACTCGAGTGGTGGCGGTGAATCGCTTGAAAAAACATTCAAGGTACAAAAAATATTACAAATCAACCGTTAAATTCAAAGCCCACGACGAGAAAAATGAATATAAAACTGGCGATAAGATAATTATTGAAGAAACAAGGCCGATGTCAAAAGAAAAAAGATGGAAAATTGTCGGTAAATTATGATTCAAGAACGGTCAATTTTAAAAATTGCGGATAATTCCGGAGCGAAAATCATTCGCTGTTTTAAAGTTTTGGGCGGAACAAAACGCCGCTACGCCGAGATCGGCGATATAATCGTCGCTTCGGTGCAAAAAAGCGAACCGAGAAAAGCCGTAAAGAAAAAAGATATCGTAAAAGCCGTGATTGTCAGGCAGCGAAAAACTTTTTGCCGGCCTGACGGCTCCTGCGTCAGATTTGACGAAAACGCCGCGGTCTTAATTGACCCGAAAAAAGAACCGCAAGCCACGAGAATTTTCGGCCCGATACCGAGAGAGCTTAAAGAAAAAGGCTTTGAAAAAATCGTAACAATGGCGGAAGAAATAGTATGAAAATTCATAAAGGAGACACAATAAAAATAATCACCGGCAAAGACAGCGGAAAAACCGGCAAAGTTTTAAAGGTTATCCCCAAAAAGGACAAGATTTTAATTGAGGGGCTGAATTTATTTAAAAAGCACGTTCGGCCTAAAAAACAAGGCGAAAAGGGCCAAACGATTTTGGTTCCGCGGCCGATTAACGTTTCAAACGCAATGATTCTTTGCGCTTCTTGCGGCCAAGCGGTTAAAATCGGCTATCGCCTGGAAGGCGAAAAAAAAGAAAGGATTTGTAAAAAATGTAAAGCGAAAATATGACAAATTTATTCCAAAAATATCATAAAGAAATTATTCCCGCTATGAAAGAAAAATTCGGCTATAAAAACAGCTTGATGGTTCCGCGATTGGAAAAAATCGTCGTCAATGTCGGCGTCGGCCGATTAAGCCAGCAAAGCAATTTTGAAGAAAAAATCCTGCCTGAAATAATAAAAGATTTATCTATAATTACGGGACAAAAACCGGCTAGCGCGAAAGCCAAAAAATCAATCGCCGGATTTAAAATAAGAGCCGGTCAAACTGTCGGATTAAAAACCACCTTGCGGAGCAAGCGAATGTACGATTTTCTGGAAAGATTGAATTCCGTCGCTTTTCCCCGGGTCAAAGATTTTCGGGGCATTAATCTTAAAAACGTCGATAATAACGGCAACTTGACCGTTGGCTTCAAAGAACACGTGATTTTTCCGGAAATCAATGTTGAAGCTTCAAAGATTGACTTTGGCTTGGAAATCAGTATTGTAAGTAATGCTAAAAAAAGAGAAGAGGCGATTGAGCTTTATCGGCAATTGGGATTGCCGCTCAAAAAATCCTAAATTTATGGCTAAACAATCGGTAATAGCGCGAGCTTTAAAAAAACCAAAATATTCAACTCGGATTGTCCGGCGTTGTTTTAAATGCGGCCGCAAAAGAGGTTATATCAGAGATTTCGGCTTATGCAGAATTTGCTTCAGAGAAATGGCGAGCAAAGGCGAAATCCCGGGAGTGAAAAAAGCCAGCTGGTAATATGTCCTATATAAATTTATTGACACAACTGAAAAACGCTCAAGCGGTTAAAAAAGAGAATATAAAAGTTCTTTTTTCAAAAATTAACGAAACAATCGCGAAAATTTTAACTGCCAACAATTTTATTGATTCCGTTGAAAAAAAAGGCAGGGGAGTAAAACGCATTTTGGATATTAAGCTGAAATATGAAAAAGGAGCCGCGGCGATTAAAGGCATAAAACTTATCAGCAAGCCGTCCCGCAAAATTTACATCGGCTACAAAAACATCAGGCCGGTAAAACAAGGTTACGGAATAATGGTCATCTCAACTCCAAAAGGAATAATAACCAATAAAGAAGCGAGAAAATTAAAGGTTGGCGGAGAAGTGTTGTTTGAAATTTGGTAAATTAAATTAATTATGAGCAAAATCGGAAAAAAACCAATAATAATTCCCGAAGGCGTTGAAGCGCAAATCAGCGAAGAAACGATAAGAATCAAGGGCAAAAACGGCGAATTGTCGCTAAAAATTCTGCCTCAAGTTAAAGTTGAATTAAACGACGGGAAAATTATCTTCAACGCCGCCAATAAATCAAAAAGCTCATGGGCAAATTGGGGAACGATGAGAGCGCTGGTTAATAACGCCGTTCTTGGCGTAAAAGACGAATTTTCAAAAATCCTGGAAATTGAAGGGGTTGGTTATCGGGCCACGATGGACGGCAAAAATTTATCGCTGGCTCTCGGCTTTACCAATCCAATAAAAATTTCTCCGCCTGAAGGAATAACGATTTCCGTTGATAAAAACACGATTAAAATTTCCGGCGCCGATAAATTTTTGGTCGGCCAAATCGCCGCCAAAATCAGAGAACTTAAAAAACCAGAACCTTACAAAGGAAAGGGTATTAGATACCAAGGTGAAATCGTCAGGCGCAAAGAAGGAAAGAAAGCGGCCAGCGCCACGACATAATTAACATGAACAACAAAAAAATATTAAACAAAATAAAAGAGCGAAAAAAGAAAAGGGTTCGAAGCAAAATATTCGGCACGTCTGAACGGCCGCGGCTTTCAATTTTTAAAAGCAACCGCTATATTTACGCTCAACTGATTAATGATGACGAAGGCAAAACTTTATGCAGCGTTTTCGCAAAACAACCGACAACAAAAGACAAAAAACAGTTGGGAGAATTAATCGCCAAAAAAGCCGTTGAAAAAGGCATTAAGAAAGCTGTTTTTGACAGGGGAAATTATAAATATCACGGTCGAATAAAAGAAATTGCCGAAGGAGCCAGAAAAGAAGGATTGCAATTATAAAAATATGAGAGAACCTAAAATTAAATCGGAATACAAAGAAAAAGTCTTGGACTTAAGAAGAGTAACTCGCGTCGTTGCCGGCGGCAAACGATTCAGATTCAGAGCCACAATTATTATAGGCAATGAAAGAGGAACCGTTGGCGTGGGAATCGCCAAAGGAGCCGATGTCGCTCAATCTGTCAACAAAGCCAAAGCTGACGCCAAGAAAAAATTAATCAATATAGAAATTAAAAATAAAACCATTCCTTACGAAGTTAAGGCGAAATTCAGCGCCGCTCAAGTGATAATCAAGCCCGCCAAAGAAGGGCACGGCTTAAAAGCCGGCGGCGCCGTCAGAGCGGTTTTGCTTTTGGCAGGAGTGCGGGACGCCACGGCGAAATGCCTGGGAAGAACGAAAAATAAATTAACGAACGCTTTAGCGACCATAGAAGCGTTAAAACAGCTTAAATAAACAAAAATGCAACTTCACCAACTTCAACCAACAATTAAATCAAAAAATAAGAAGCGCGTCGGCAGAGGCGGCAAACGCGGCACTTATTCCGGCCGAGGAACAAAAGGACAAAAATCCAGAGCCGGCAGGCGCATTAAACCGGGCTATTTGGAAACAATCAAAAGATTGCCAAAATTGCGCGGTTTCAGAAATAAACCCCTTAAAGAAAGGCCGGCGATTATTAATATTGCCGATTTGGAAAAGAAAATAAAAAATAATATAATTAACAGGGAAGAATTAATCAGAGCCGGATTAATCAGAAAATCCGACAAAAGAGTTAAAATCCTAAGCCCGGGCGAAATTAAACGACCTCTTCAGATTGAGGGAATAGCGGTCTCCGAATCCGCCAGAAAGAAAATTGAAGAAAAAGGCGGGAAAATAAAATAATGCGCAAAATCATCCAAATCTTCAAAATCAAAGAACTCCGCAACAAAATTCTGGTTGTGGCTTTTTTGCTTGTCTGCTTCAGAATTTTAGCCGTAATTCCCATTCCCGGAGTTGACGCCGGAAAACTCAATGAATTCCTTTCTTCAAGCCAATTATTCGGATTTTTAAGTTTGTTTTCCGGCGGCGGTTTGGAAACTTTATCATTCGTAATGCTCGGAGTGGCGCCTTACATCACAGCCACCATCATCATGCAGCTTTTAACCATGATTTTTCCACGAATGAAAGAAATTTATTATGAAGAGGGAGCCGCGGGACGGGCGAAATTCAACCGCTATTCAAGATACCTTACTGTTCCTTTGGCAGCGCTTCAAGCTTACGGTTTTTTAAATCTATTGGCTTCGCAAGGAGTAATTGAAACTTTCGGCTGGTTCGAAATTTTAAGAAACGTGTCTTTAATCTCCGCCGGTTCAATGATTCTAGTCTGGCTCGGAGAATTGATCACCGAACAAAAAATCGGCAACGGCATTTCTTTGATTATTTTTTCCGGCATTGTCAGCGGCCTGCCGTCAATCGTCCAGCAATTATATTTTGATTATCAAACCGGCACCATGGAAATTGATAAAATCATGGTTTTCATTGTCATAGGGCTTATTGTCATTGCCGGCGTGGTTTTCATCCAAGAAGGGGAAAGAAAAATCCCGATTGCTTACGCCAAGCAAGTAAGGGGAATGAAAATGTACGGCGGCGCTTCCAGTTATTTGCCGATTAAAGTGAATTCCGCCGGCGTCATTCCGATTATTTTCGCGATTTCAATTTTGCTTTTTCCGCAATTTATAGCTCAAATTTCAGGAGTATTCTCTGAAAGCTTGTCGTTAAAGCTTAATGAATGGGTAACTCGCTTATTTAATTCCCAAAATAATCCTTATTTTTACAGCTCGTTTTATTTCTTTTTAGTGGTAATTTTCACTTATTTTTACACGGCTGTAACTTTTGACCCGAAAGAAATTTCCAAAAATCTCCAACGCGCCGGAGGATTTATCGCCGGCATTCGGCCCGGAGAATCAACCACATCGGCTTTGTCAAAAATTATCAGCCGTTTAACTTTCAGCGGCGCCATCTTTCTTGGATTAATCGCGATTTTGCCGAATATTACGCAAATTATCACTGGCATCCAAGCCCTAACCTTAGGCGGCACCGCTTTGCTTATCGTGGTGTCAGTGGCGCTGGAATCAATGAAGCAAATCAACTCTCAACTGGTGATGAGAGAATACGAAGGAATATAAAAATGATAGCCATTATCATCTTCGGCCCTCCGGGATCAGGCAAGGGAACGCAAGCCCAACTTTTGGCTGAAAAACTTAATTTAGTTCATTTTGATTCCGGCAGTTATCTCCGGCAAGTTTATTACAATCCTAAATATAAAAAAAATAAAATTGTTCAAAAAGAAAAGCGCTTAAGTGAATCTGGTAAATTAAACACGCCTGAATGGGTTTTAAGAATTATTACCGATAAGACAAAGAAAATAGAAAAATTAAATGAAAGTGTTATTTTTAGCGGCTCACCGCGAACGCTTTTTGAGGCCTTTGGCGATAAAAAACATAAAGGCCTGATGAAAATTCTGGAAGGATTTTACGGCAAGAAAAATATCCGCGTTTTTATCTTAAATATATCGGAAAAAGAATCTATCAGGCGCAATTCAAAACGGATTATTTGCTCAATTTGCCGAACGCCGATGTTAAGTCAGATGTCAAATGCCGGATGTCAGATGTCAAACTGTCCTTTTTGCGCCGGGCCGCTGAAAAGCCGCTTTGACGACAAAAAAGAAATTATCATTGAAAGATTAAAAGAATATCAAATGAGAACTTTCCCCATTATTAAAGAACTAAAAAAGAAAAAGTATAAAGTTATCGGCATTAATGGCCGTCAATTGCCGTATAAAATCCATAAAAAAATAATGAGTTTGGTATAAATTTAATTGCCATGATAAAATTAAAAACTCCGGAGCAAATAGAAAAAATCGCCCAATCTGGAAAAATTTTATCCGAAGTTTTCCGAAAAACAATTGAAGAAGCGCGAATCGGAGCGAGTTTGAAATACTTGGATGATTTAGCTTATCGACTTATCAAAGAGGCCGGAGCAGAACCGGCCTTTTTGGGCTATAAGCCGTCCGGCGCCAAACATCCTTATTCCGCGACCATCTGCGCTTCGGTTAACGACATTATTGTCCACGGCTTCCCGAATGATTATAAATTAAAAACCGCTGATGTTTTAAAGCTTGATTTTGGAGTTAAATATAAAGGATTTTATTCCGACGCCGCCGTGACCGTCGGCATCGGCGCGATTTCCAAAGAAGCGGAAAATTTAATCAAAGCAACGAAAATCGCTTTGGAGGAAGCGATTAAAATAATGAAACCGGAAAACACCCTGGGCGACATCGGATTCAGCATCAGCCAAACAGCTAAAAAATACGGAGTAAAAGCGGTTAAAGAACTTACCGGCCACGGAATCGGATTTGAACTTCATGAAGATCCGACAATTTATAATTACGGCGAAAAAGGGAAAGGGATTAAATTAAAACCGGGAATGGTTCTGGCTATTGAACCGATGTTCGCCATCAGCACGGATAAAATCATCCAGAAAAAAGACGAAAGCTGGGCAACGGCGGACAAGAGCTTATCGGCCCATTTTGAGCATACGGTAGCAATTACCGAAGAAGGCGTTGAAATATTAACAAGATAGGTTATTATTTATAAATTATGAAACCTTATTTATCGGTTATTATTCCGGCTTATAACGAAGCCAAACGGCTGCCATTAACCTTAATTGACATTGACAAGCATCTCAAAGAAGCTGATTTTTCTTATGAAATTATCGTGGTTAACGACGGCTCAAAAGACGCCACCCTGGAAATTGCCCAAAGATTTTCGCATTTGATAAAAAATTTTAGAATAATCAATCAAGAAAACACCGGCAAGGGCGGAGCGGTGAAACGCGGAATGCTTGAAGCTAAAGGAAAAATTCGGCTGTTCACCGACGCCGACAATTCCACTTCAATTGACCAATTCAATAAAATGATTCCGTATTTGGATGAGGGATACGGCGCGATAATCGGCTCAAGAGACGCCAAAGGAGCGAAACTTGTTCCGCCACAGCCGTGGCACAAAAGAATTGCCGGCAATCTCGGCAATTTATTTATTCAAGCATTGCTGTTGCCGGGAATTTGGGACACTCAATGCGGATTCAAAGCTTTTACCGAAGAAGCCACAAAAAAAATATTTCCCTTGATAAAAATCAATCGCTGGGGTTTTGACATGGAAATCCTTGCTTTGGCGAAAAAAATGGGCTATAAGATAAAAGAAATTCCTGTGGTTTGGGTCAACAGCCCTTTTTCGCATGTCAGCGCAACGGCTTATTTGCAGGTTTTATGGGAAGTGGTGAAAATTCGCTGGTGGCTAACAACCAATAAATACAAATTATGAAACAATACCTTACCAAAGAACGCTTGGAAGAATTAAAATCCGAGCTCCAAAAATTAAAAAAAGAAGGCAGAGCCGAAGTGGCTGAACGGCTCAAAAAAGCCAAAGAGTACGGCGATCTCTCTGAAAATTCCGAATACGCCGACGCCAAAGAAGAACAAGCCCGCATTGAAAGCAATATTTTCAAATTGGAAAATATGATAAGAAACGCGGCTTTAATCAAAAAATCCGGAGCTAAAGACACGGTTGACATCGGCTCAACGATTGAAATTTCAAAAAAGGGGAAAAATTTCAAATACACGATAGTCGGTTCCAACGAAGCAAGGCCGGAAGCCAATTTAATCTCCAATGAATCGCCCTTGGGAGAAGCTTTTTTGGGTAAAAAAACAGGCGATATCGTCAAAATAGAAACTCCAAACGGAAAAACGGAATATAAAATAATAAAAATAGAATAATTATCATGTTAGATGATATTATCAAAGAGAGACGCAAAAAACTCAATCAGCTTTATGAAGCCGGCGTCAATCCTTACCCTTCAAAAATTAAGCGGACGATTTTAATCAATGAAGCTTTAAAAAATTTTAACAAATTGTTAATTGCTAAAAAATCAATTTTTCTTGCCGGTCGGGCAATAGCTTTGCGCGATCAGGGTAATTTGATTTTCATTGACTTAAAAGACGAATCCGGAGAAATTCAAGGAGTTTTTAAAAAGGATAATCTTAAAAATTTTAAAATATTAAAACAGAATTTGGATGTCGGCGATTTTTTGGAAATTAACGGCCCGCTTTTTAAAACTCAAAAAGGCGAAAAAAGCATTGAAGCAAAAAAGGCGGAAATTATTGCTAAAAGTTTAAAGCCGTTGCCAAGTCAATGGTACGGCTTAAAAGATGTTGAAGAACGGTATCGCAAACGATATTTAGACATCATTCTTAATCCTGAAATAAAAGGAAAGATATTTCAACGCTCTGAAATTATTCAGGAAATAAGGAAAAGTTTATTAAGGGCGGATTTTTTAGAAGTGGAAACGCCGATTTTACAACCGTTGGCCGGCGGCGCTTTGGCGCGGCCTTTTATTACCCATCATAATGCTCTGGATTGCGATTTTTATTTAAGAATTGCGCCCGAGCTTTATCTCAAAAGGTTACTGATTGCCGGTTTTGAAAAAATTTTTGAAATCGGCCGGGTTTTCAGAAATGAAGGCATTGACAGGGAACATAATCCGGAATTTACAATGCTGGAACTTTATTGGGCTTATCAGGATTGGGAAGGATTGATGAAATTCACGGAAAAACTTTTAAAAAAATTTATTCCCGGTGAATGGCAAAAAATGGCTTATAGCGAAGCGATAAAAAAATATGCGGGCAAAGATTTAAAAAATATCAAATCCGAAGAAATTGACGAAATTTTTAAAAAACAAGCAAGGCCTAAAATCATTGAACCGACTTTTATCACTCATTATCCGAAATCAATTTCGCCTTTGGCAAAATCTTGCCCGGATAATCCGGAACTGACTGAAAGATTTCAGTTAATCGTAGACGGCATGGAAATTGTTAACGGTTTTTCCGAGTTAAACGATCCGACTGAACAACGTAAAAGAATGGAAGAACAGGAAAAACTTTATCGTTCCGGAGACGCCGAAGCCAGCCGGCTGGACGAGGATTTTTTGGAAGCGTTGGAATACGGAATGCCGCCAGCCGCCGGTTTAGGCATCGGCATTGACCGGCTTGCGGCGTTAATCGCTAAAAGCCATAACATAAAGGAAGTAATTATATTTCCAACGCTTAAACCTAAATAAAAAACAAATCATTAATTTATTTAATATATGCTAGATATTAATTTTATCCGTCAAAATCCTGAAAAAGTTAAAAAGAGTATTTCAACGAAAAACATCAATCCTAAATTGGTGGACGATTTTTTGGCTTTGGATGAAAATTGGAGGGAATTAGTGAAAAACATTGATGATTTGCGTTCTCAACAGAAAAAATTAAGCCAAGAAAAAAATATAGAAGAAGCGAAAAAATTAAAAAATAAAATCCAAGATTTGGAAACTGATTTGAAAAGCGTTGAAAAGCGGCGGGAAGAAATTCTGCGCCTTTTTCCTAATCTGCCGCTTGAAGAAGTTCCCATTGGCAAGAATGAAAAAGAAAACGTCGTTGTTCGAGAAGTTGGTAAAAAACCGGAATTCGATTTCCAGCCGAAAGATTATCTGGAACTCGGCCAAAAACTCGATTTAATCGACATTGAACGGGCGGCCAAAGTTTCCGGCAGCCGATTCGGCTATTTGAAAAACCAAGCGGCTTTGCTGGAATTCGCTTTAATAAAATTGGCTTTTGAAAAATTAATTTCCAAAAAATTTATCCCCATTATTCCGCCGGTAATGGTTAAAAGCGAAATGATGAAAGGAATGGGTTATATTGATTCGGAAAAAGACGCGGAAGAGCGGTATTTTTTAGAAAAAGACGGCCTTTATTTAGTCGGCACTTCGGAACAATCAATCGGACCGATGCACGCCGATGAAATTTTCAACGAAGAAGAATTGCCGAAACGCTATTTGGCTTTTTCGCCTTGCTTTAGGCGAGAAGCCGGCTCTTATGGGAAAGACACAAAAGGCATATTAAGAGTCCACCAATTTGATAAACTGGAAATGTTCAGTTTTTGCCATCCGGAAAAATCAAAAGAAGAGCATGAATTATTTATTGAAACAGAAGAGGAATTAATGAAAGAATTGGGCATTCCTTACCGAGTGGTTCAGCTTTGCACCGGCGATTTATCGCAGCCGTCGGCCTCAACCATTGACATTGAAACCTGGCTAGCGGGCCAAAATAACGGCCAAGGAGAATATCGCGAAACCCATTCCGCTTCCAATACAACCGACTTTCAAGCGCGGCGGTTAAACATTAAATATAGGTCAAGTGTCAGAGGTCAAATGTCAAAGGTTGATTTTGTTCACACCGTAAACGGCACCGCTTTTGCCATCGGCCGAATGCTCATCGCCATTATTGAAAATTACCAGCAAAAAGACGGTTCAATTTTAGTGCCAAAAGTTTTACAGAATTATCTGGGAATTAAAGAAATAAAATAATCATGTACTTTGATGATAAAGAAATTAAAAAACAAAAATTTATCTTTAAATTAAAATTATACGGGATTTTAATCGTTTTTTTATTTTTATTGGCTGGCGCCGGCTATTTAACGGCTTATTCGTCTTTTTTCAAAATAAACGGCATCGCGCTGATTGACGCCGAAAACAAACAGGCAAATGCCAATGAGATCATCAAAGATTTAAAAGATTCTTTCAGTGAAAAATCAAAATTAACTTCTTTTTTGGGCGCCGATAATATTTTAATCTGGCAAAATAAACCCGATGAAACATTTTTCAAAAATCATCCGAAAATCATTGATCTGGCAATCAGAAAAGATTATTTAGAAAGAAAAATAGAAATTGATATGGATGAAAGGGAAAAATTGGGCGTTTGGTGCAAAACAACAACTAATAACCAAGAACTAATAACTAATAACTGTTGGTGGTTTGATGGAAACGGCGTAATTTTTGAAGAAGCGCCGATTGTTGAAGGAGAAATGATTTACAAAATTATTGATTCTTCAAACAGAGAATTGGCGCTCGGCGATCGGATTCTTGATGAAAATTTGTTTAATAATTTAATTTTGATTTTTAAAACGCTGGAAGGAGCCGGCTTGAATTTAAAAACTTTGCGCCTGGAAAATTTAAGCGCCCAAGAAGTCATAGCCGAATCGCCATTAACGCCAAAAATTTATTTCAGTTTAAGATTTGACCCGGATTTTAGCTTAAGCGTTTTTGAAAATCTGAAAAAAACCGATTTGGAAAAAGTGGAGTATCTTGACCTAAGAATAAAAAACAGAGCGTACTACAAGCTTAAATAAAATTATAGTTTATAAATAAATATTGAGGTTCCAACTTTAAAATCCGGTTCGTAAGGATTTTTTATTTCTTTAAGCCATCGATATTCGTCTTTTGGATTTCGCAATTGCCCGGGATGAAGTTCTCCCAACGCGCCCTGCAGATTATTTATTGAAATCGCGAGCCAATTAATGCCGTAAAGCTTTGGATTTCCTTTGGCTGACTGCCAATATTCCGCCTTGTCTCCCAAATAATATCCCGGATTGCCGCCGCCGAAATAATCAATGGCGATTTTTTTTACGTCATTGCGGCTATCTACCCATTGAGCAAATCGCTTTAAATCCTGCCCCCAATCATAATTGGAATCAACAACGTATTTATAGCCGTTGAAAACTCCGCCGCCGATTTGATTGAAATAAGAAATGTAATAAGGAGCGCCAATGAGAGTCTCTCCGAAATACCAAATAATTAAAATTATTATCAATCCGGCTTTAAAAGAAATAAAAAACAGATTCTTAATCGTTGAAGTTATTTTTTTCAAAAAATCTCCGCCGCCGAAAATCGCCAACGCGTCGAAATTTACCCATTTTTTAACGGCTCCGGCGCTTAAAATATAAATAAACGGCAATGTCGGCAAAATATGCCGAACTCCGATATTCAAGGGACTTTTAACGCTGTAAAGCCAATAAAAAAGGACAAAGGAAATCATTGAAAATTCGGCGAAATGAGTGCCGAAATAATCGCTCAATAAACTTCTGACTTTTGACATTTGGCCTTTGAAATTTTTAACAATTCTCCAAACGCTTAATAGAAGGGCTAAAAAAATTAAAATCAAAGAAGGCAATGGCTCTTTCAGCGCAAAAACCACCGGGAAATAATACCACCAGCCAGCCGCGGAAACTTCACCCAAAAAATAACCCGTATTGCCGCCGGAAGATCTCTGCATGACCATTAAAACTCCGAGCATATATTCTCCCATTGGCCTTAAAATTTTATTGCCGGCCATATAGATATTAATTTCCGCCAAACAACGTACGCGGCGCGATAAAGAAATATCGGATTTTAATTTGCAACTTTCCCAATTTTGGTCAGGATTGCCGGCAAATGAAGTCAAAATAAATTCCGTATCCGCCTTTTGTTTTTCAACGGGATAATTAACGACAAAAGCCGCGTAAACCAAATAAACCAAAATGTAGCCGATAACGAAAACAAGAATCAAGGCCTTGGCATATCGCAAAGCGCGAATCGCAAAACGCTTAATTCTTGCCAAAGGAGCGGTTTCCTGCCATTCAAAACCGGTTTTCCAAATATAAAAAACAGCCATTAAGAATATAAAAAACGGAATAAGCAAAACAGCGGAAAATTTCATCAATTGGGCAAGGCCGAAAACAATGCCGGCTAAAAATAAATTTTTCCGCGATTGCTCAAAAAGAAACCTGACGAAATAATAAGTGGCTATAAAAATGCCCAAAGCCGCTCCAAGATCAGTGGTAACATAATGGCCATGAGCAAGGACAGTGGGGGACAGAGAGAAAAGAAAAGCCGGAAATAATGCCCACCACCGGCCAATAAGCTCTTTAGCCCAAATATAAATAAAAATTATCAGAATCAGCGTTAAAAGCATTGGGCCTAACCGCGACCATTGGATAATTTTATCCGCGTCATTGCCGGATTCATACAAAAATTGCGCTCCAACAGCCCATTGGCCGTTAACATCTTCCTGCCAACGCGGGCTGTCTGTCGGAAAATTTATCCGCCCACCGGCGGATTGAAACAAAAGCGGAAAAGCCGCCAAGGCCTTAACCAAAGGAGGATGTTCCGGATTAAGCCGATAATCAAAGTATTTCACGTAGCCGTAACCGGACGGAATATGGGCCAATTCGTCCATTGTCGCCGATTCCTTAACGGAAGCGCTGAACATTAAAACGAAGGACAACAAAAAAATTAAACCGAGCGATAGCCAAGGAATATATTTCATAAATGTAATATAATAAATTATAATGCCAATCATTAAAAAAACCAATCAAGTTATCCACTGGACCAATCATGCCAAAGCAAAAATGCGTTTTTATAAACTGTCGGAGCAAAGAGTAAGGCGAGTTTTGAATTCTCCGAAAAGAACCGAAGGAGGAATAGCGCCGAACACCGCCGCCATGATGCAACCTGCATCTTATAAATCTAATAAATCCAACAAAATTTATTGGACGCAGGAAATTTGGATAATGGTTCAAAAAAAAGGCCAAAAATTAAGGATAATAAGCGCTTGGCGATACCCGGGGATGACAAAACCAGGCGATCCCTTGCCTGATGAAATACTAAAAGAGCTGAAACTTTACAAATCTTTATAAATATGATATATTGTTTTTTAGAAGTTCATTAAAAAAATTCAATTAAAAGGAGGGGAAAATGAAGATAATCGCGATAAGATGGTTTTTATTTTTATTCACGGCAATGATAATAGTTGGAACAACTGGAACAAACATCGCGCCGGCAGAAGAAATAAAAGAACGGATTATTTTAAGAAGCGAGCTTAAAGAATTAAAATTTTTATTTGACGGAGTAGACGCCAAAATCGTCAAAATAAAAAACAAGATTGCTCCCATCTACAGCCCCTCCGCTGAAATACGGGAAATAACGCTGATTATAACCGAATACCATCCATATGTAAAAGAAACAATAATTGATTTAAACAAAGCCATAAAAGATATGGGCGAAGAAACAACTGCGATTGCTTCAGAAAAATCTTATTCAAACATTGAGATTATTCAATCATTGGCCATTAAAATTAATAAAGCGCTTGATGATATCATTAAGCAGTTGGAAAGATATTTTCCGGAAATATAGCAAAAAACAAAGGCGCGATTCAAGATTTAAATCGCGCCTTTTTATTTTTTGATTGTTTAGTTTTATTCTTGTTCTTTGGGGTCTCTATTTTTTATTTCCTCTTCCTCTTTTTTTGTAAGCACATTGCCCTTTTTATTAATAGTATATTCGCCGAAACCGCTGCCAGCATGTTTTCTTTCCTCAACAATTCTACGAAGTTCATCGGCTGATTTATCGCCGTGTTTTCCTTGAAGTTCTTTCGGTAATTCTTCCAATAAATCTTTTATTTCTTTTTCTTCAGAATTTAATCGTTCAATTGCCATAATTTAATATCTGCAATAATTTACGACCTTTTTTATTGACATTTTAAAATTATTATGCTATTTTATTAAAAGTTCGGAATAATATTCTTTTAACAATTATATATTGAAAAGGAGGCGAAATCAATGACAAGACACGAATTGGAAATGAAGTTTTTGGAAGTTCTGTTAGGAAATCGCGAGATATACATAGAAGAAGAGCTTGATAGAGATTTGACCAGCCGAGTTCACAAAATGATAAGGGGTTTAAATGCTCAAGGAGACGGCGAAATTAAGGTTTATCTTAACAGCGGCGGCGGAAGCGTTATTTCGGGATTAAATTTATACGATGCCATAAAGACATCCAAAGCGCCGATAATAGGAATTGTTTTTTCCGAGGCGAATTCAATGGCAATTGTCGCCCTTCAGGCTTGCCACAGAAGATTGGCAATGGAACATAGCTCTTTTTATTTCCATTTAATAAAACTTCGTTTATCTAAAGAATGGAATGAGTTCAGAGAGGAAGCGAAAAAAGAATTAGAAAAGATTGAAAAAGATCAGGAAGAAATCTGGAAAATTTTCGCTCAAAGAGGAATAGATATTGAAAAGATAAAAAAACTCTGCGAAGAAAAAAAGATTATTTCGGCTCAAGAGGCTTTAGGATTAAATCTTATTGATGAAATACTAAAATAAAAAAGGGGAAAAGAAAATGAAAACATAGGGTCTTGTTATTAAAACAAGACCCTTATTTATTTTGTAAATATTAGTTATAATATTTTAGAAATGAAACTATCTATCGGCATCGTTGGTTTGCCTAATGTCGGCAAGTCCACGCTTTTCAAAATTTTAACCAAGCAAGAGGTGAATATCGCCAATTATCCTTTTGCCACAATTGACCCGAATGTCGGGATAGTGCCCGTTCCGGATGAACGCTTGGAAAAACTGGCGGCAATAAGCAAATCAAAAAAAATCGTTCCGGCAGCGGTGGAATTTTATGACATTGCCGGCTTGGTTAAGGGCGCTTACAAAGGAGAAGGATTGGGAAACCAATTTTTATCGCACATCCGCGAGGTAAACGCCGTTGTTGAAGTAATAAGAGTTTTTAAAAACAGCGAGATTATCCATGTTGAAGAAAAAGTTGACCCAATTAGAGATTTGGAAATCATTAACACCGAATTGATTTTAAAAGATTTGGAAACCGTTGAAAAATATTTTTTAAAAGTTGAAAAAGACGCCAAAAGCGGAAAAAAAGAAGCCATTAAAGAATTGGATATTTTAAAAATTGCCCGCGATTTTCTTAACAACAATAAATTATTAAATCAACTGCCATTAGAACAATTACAGCAATTACAACAATTAAGCTTATTAACCGCCAAGCCGCAAATTTATTTGCTAAACGGAAAAATAGAAGACGTAAGCGAAGAATTGAAAAATAAAATCAAAAATTTAAACGCCGATTATCTTGTTGTTGATTTATCAACCGCCGACAATTTAAGCGAATTGATTAAAAAAACTTATGATATTTTAGGGCTCATCAGTTTTTTTACCACCGGTGAAGACGAAACAAAAGCCTGGACTATTAAAAAAGAATCCAAGGCGCCGCAAGCCGCCGGCGAAATCCACAGCGATTTTGAAAAGAAATTCATCCGCGCCGAAGTAATAAATTGGCAAAAATTACTTGAGGCAGGAAATTGGAATTCTGCCAAACAAAAAGGCTGGCTTAAACTTGAAGGTAAAGATTATTTCGTTCAAGACGGTGATATAATGGTGATAAGGCACGGGTAAATGAATAAAATAAAAATTGATTTAAATTTTATAAAAACAGCTATTAAGGATTTTAAAGTCGGCGCTCTTACGCCGAGTTCAAAATATGTCGTCAAAAAAATTCTCAAAGAAATCAAGCCGGAATATAAATATATCGTTGAATACGGCCCTGGAGACGGCATTATCACAAAAGAAATTTTAAAAATTTTGCCTCAAGACGGCCGATTAATCGCCATTGAATTAAATCTGAATTTTATCAATGAGCTTAAAAAAATAAAAGACAAAAGATTAAAAATTATCCATGGAGACGCGGTGAAAATTTCTAAAAATATTGATAAATTAGGTTTGCCGCGAATAGACGCGATTATTTCCGGCATTCCGTGTTCAATATTAAAACTAAAAGACAAAAAAGAATTGATAAAAAATACTTACGATATTTTAACGAAATCAGGCCTGTTTATAATTTATCAAAATATCCCTTTGATTTTTTCCGAACTTAATAAAGTTTTCAAAAAGAGCATCTCTTGGCATTTTGAACCGAGAAACTTCGTGCCTTATTTTATAATGGTGGCGGAAAAATAAGAAGATTTTATCTCAAAATAATTTTATAACTATTTTCCGGAATTAAATTTTTTTGGCTCGGTAAAACATAATAGATATTTTTCTCTTTTTGTTTTTCCGGCGTAAAAGTGTCAGTGATAAACATTATTGTTTGCGCCGGCATTGGAATGCCGCGAACATCAACGCCCCCTGCCTCCACAATTACATATTTAGGCAATTCTTTCGGCAAAGCGTTCAATTCGCGGCCGATTTCAACGTAATCGGCGCTAAAAGCGCCTTGAATATGCTCGCTTTTGCCCCATTTAATGAAGTAAGAATTATAAGCTTCAAAGATTAAAAACGTTAAAAATATCGCCGCTGAAACGTTTAAAATTATTAATTTTATCTTGCTATCATTAATGATAGCAAGATTTTTTATTAAATCATAAAGCCAGACGCCGCCGGCGCCGGCTAAAATAAAAACCACCGGCGCCATTAAAATCGCCCGCAGAGCGTGGGGCAAGCCTTCATTGGAAACTACAATCGGCAAAGCGGCAATAATCAGCCAGCTGAAAATAATAATCTGGAAATTGCTATTTTCAGAATTTTCAATTTCCAATTTCCAATTTCCAAACATATTTTTAATTCCAATAATTATTCCGATAATAAACAATATTCCCACTGGCCAAAAAAGTTCTGGTTTGCCGGCATAATTGTGGCGCCAGTTATAATCGCCGGAAAAATTAAACATCCCGGCGGTTTTTAAGATATTTATTGACAAGTTTTTTATCGGACTTTCCGAATTAAATATGGAAACTTGAGTTGTCCTGCCGAAAAAATCCTGCGGATTTTGAATAAAATAAATACCTAAAGGCGCGAAAACAATTAAAGAGAAAAGCGAAAAGAGAAAAGTGATAAGTATGATTTTTTTGCGGATTTGCCATTCTTTATTAACCAATAACCAATAACCAATAATTATTAACGCCAAAAGCGGCATAGCGCGATAGGCGATATAAGTATGAAAACCAAGGCCAAAAAAAATGCCGCCCAAAATAGCTTTTAGCTTATAGCTTTTAGCTTTTATTGAATTTAACGAACTTAATAAAAAATAAATTCCCCACGCAAGAAAGAACGGCGCCATAATAGCGCGGAAGCCGATGCGGGAAAAAAGAATATGCCAAAAACTCGTGGCCATTAAAAAAGTTGCTAAAAGCGCAATTTTTTCGTTAATTCTTAATTTTTGGACATTCGATGTCTCGAAATTATCACTGTCAATATTAAGGACATCGGATGTCCTTATATTGAATAATTCTCTTGTTAAAAAATATACTCCTAATACCGTCAGTATTCCGAAAACCGCGGCCACGCTTCTTGAAACCCACGGTTCGTGTCCGAAATTAACAATAAAAAAACCGATAATGTTCGGCCAAAGGCCTTCCCGGCCGTTATTTTCAGGATAAAAAATTTTGAGTCCGCCAGATAGCGGACCGGTTTCCCATGCTTCAACGCCATTGTTGGCGTAAATCGCTTCATCGGGATAAAACCCCGGCGGCGTTTCAGTGATGTTGTAGAGCCGTAAAAATGAAGCTATAATAATTACAACAATGACTAATAACCGATGACTAATAACCAATGACTTTAATTTATCCATAAATTTATTTTATCATGAATAATAAAAACTTTGAACACAGCGCTTTGGAAGCGGATATTGAAAGATTAAGCAAAGAAATCGGCGAAAAGAAAAATTTGCTTGAATACAAAAAAATTACGGAAAGAGAGCTGATAAAACGAGCCATTCAGCCGATGATTAAATCCAATCAGCCGATTCAGCCGGCTTCATCGGGAACTCAATCTCAAATTTTGCCCGATTATCTCGCAAGCGCCTCTGATGAAATTAAATTCCAAATAGAAGAACTCGTTGATTCGCTTTTTCATCAAGGAATTAAGAAAGTCATTAAAAGAGCCCAACGCGCCAGCCCTTTTATTTTGGACGCTTTTCACGACGCGCTAACGGACAAACTGCATGAAGAATTGAAAAAAAGAAAATTAATATAACAAATGTCGATTTTAAATTATTTAATTTTTGCGATTTTTATTATTGCTTTCAGCTTGGCTTTCTTTTTTATTTCCAGAAAAGCGCGGAAAAAACGTTTGTCCGACGCCCTTGATTTAAAACTTCTTTTAGTCCGCCTGCCGCAAAAAACTCAAAAAGATTTATCCGCCCAAAGCGGTTCGGCCCCGGACTGGAAAAACGAAATCAATCTTTCCGCCCAGCTTTTCGGCATTTTGACCGGCTTGAAACAACCGTTCGGATTGGAAGCCGCTGTTCATCATATCGGCCAGGAAATACATTTTTACGTCGCGGCGCCGGAAAACTTCATTGATTTTGTCAGCCGCCAAATTGAGGGGCTATGGAAAGACGCGTCAATTGAACAAATAGGCGATTACAATATTTTCAATCCAGCCGGAACAACGGCCGGAATTTACTTAAAGCAAAAATTGTCTTACGCTTTGCCGATTAGAACTTACATTGAAGCCGATCTAGACACTTTCGGCCCGATTTTAAGCGGACTGTCAAAAATCAGCGAAGTGGGAGAGGGCGCGGCAATCCAAATTCTGGCAAAACCGGCGGTTAAATCAGTAAAAAAATCGATTTTTAAATCAATTGAGCATCTTAAAAAAGGCGGCAAGTTTGAAGATGTTTTTGGCGGCGAAAATTTTATTCAATTCAAAGACATCCAAAAAGCGCTCAATCCAGAAAAAAATAAAGAAAAAGCAGAAAGAATAATTGATGAAGAAACGATTAAGGCGATGGAATCAAAAATTTCCAAGCCGCTTTTAGCGGTGAATATAAGAGTTTTAACTTCAGCGACAAGCTTGTATCAAACGAACAAAATTCTTGAAAGTATCAGCGGCGCGTTTAACGAATTCAGCGCGCCCAAACGCCAAGAATTGAAAATTGTAAAACCGCGCAATCTAAAACAACTGATTTATCAATTTTCTTTCCGGGAATTCAACGATGACCAAACAATGATTCTTAACAGTGAAGAATTGGCGAGTTTGTTTCATTTTCCATCCTTTAGCTCTGAAGTGCCGAAAATCAAATGGCTTAAATCCAAAGAAGCTGCTCCGCCGGCTAATTTGCCGAAATCCGGCACGCTTATCGGCGAAAGCGTTTTCAGAGGAGAAAGAAAGCCGGTTTATATTACCGAAGACGACCGCCGACGGCACATTTACACAATCGGTCAAACCGGCACCGGCAAATCAACTTTATTAGTTAATATGGCCGTTAGCGACATAAAAGAGGGCAAGGGCGTTTCAATTATAGACCCTCACGGCGATTTGATTGAAGCGATTTTGGAATTGATTCCCAAAGAACGATTTGACGATGTCCTTATTTTTGACCCGTCGGATTATTTCCAGCCGCTGGGAATGAACATGCTGGATTACGATTTGAACAAGCCGGAGCAAAAAACTTTTATCATCAATGAAATGCTCAATATATTGGACAAGCTTTACAATATGAAGGAAGTCGGCGGCCCGATGTTTGAACAATACACAAAAAACGCGCTTTTACTTTTAATGGAAGATATGGTTAATGAACCGGCAACGCTGATGGAAGTGCCGAGGATTTTTACCGATGACGCGTTCCGAACGCGCAAACTAAAACGCATAAGCAATCCGGTTGTTATTGATTTCTGGGAGAAAGAAGCGAATAAAACCACCGGCGAACATTCTTTGGCCAATATGGCGGCTTACATCACTTCCAAATTTAATAATTTCACCGCCAATGATTATATCCGGCCAATTATCAGCCAGACAAAATCGGCTTTTGATTTCAGAAAAATAATGGATGAAGGAAAAATTCTGCTGGTTAATTTGTCAAAAGGGAAAATAGGGGACATTAACGCCAATCTGCTCGGCATGATAATCGTCGGAAAAATTCTGATGGCGGCTTTGTCGCGCGTTGATTTGCCGGAAAACAAGCGCCGCGATTTCAATCTTTACATTGACGAGTTCCAGAATTTCACCACTGATTCTATCGCTTCAATTTTATCGGAAGCGCGGAAATACCGGCTGAATTTAACCGTTGCCCACCAGTTCATCGCCCAACTCGCGGAAAAAATCCGCGACGCGGTTTTCGGCAATGTCGGAAGCATCATCAGTTTCCGAATCGGCGCGCCGGACGCGGAATTCTTAACCAAACAATTTGAACCGGTTTTCAGCCAAAACGATCTGGTTAACATTGATAATTTCAACGCTTGCGCCAAGATTTTAATTAACGGCCAAACTTCTAAACCCTTCAATATCAAAACTCTGGCCAAAGAAATCGGCGACGAAGAAGTCGGGCGCCAATTAAAAGAACTCTCCCGCCAAAAATACGGCCGCGACCGCCAGGAAATTGAAGCGGAAATTTTGAAAAGATTGAGAGAATAATTTATTTTTATTATTTGAAATTCAAATTTTAATCTGCTAAAATTGACTTTTTGCCAGAGTAGCTCAATGGCAGAGCAGTCCCTTCGTAAGGGAAAGGTTGGGGGTTCAATTCCTCTCTCTGGCTCTTGAAAGAAGATTTTTTAAAACAACTGAATGAACTTTCGGAAATTGTCCGGCGTTTGGCCGGCCGGCTTGATATTGAAAATAAAAGAAAACTGATGAGAGAATTGGAAGTTGAGCTTACTCATCCGGATTTATGGAAAAACAAAAAACTGGCCGAGCAAAAAAATAAAGAGGCCGGCCAATTGCGCGATTTAATAAATCGCTATGAAGAAATTGAAAAAGAGCTGATTGACGCCGAAGTGTCGCTGAACCAGTCCGTTTTGGACGGCAAAGAATGGACTGAAAAATCCAATCAAATAATTTTCTCCATTAAAAAGAAAATCCGTAGATTGGAAATTGAACGGTTATTTTCCGGAAAATACGACAAGCAACCGGCTGTTTTGTCCATTTACGCCGGCGCCGGCGGAGACGACGCCGAAGATTGGGCTTCAATGCTTTATGAAATGTACCGCAAATTCGCCGAAAAGCGCGGCTGGAAAACATCGGTGATTGACGAAAGCTTGGGCGACTTCCAATCAAAAACCGGCCGGCATCCGCTTAAAAACGTAACAATTGAAATAAAAGGGGATTATGCCTACGGTTATCTCAAAAAAGAAGCCGGCGTCCACCGCTTGGTCAGGATTTCTCCATTTTCTCCGAAAAAACTCCGCCATACTTCTTTTGCTTTGGTTGAAGTTTTGCCGGAACTGATGGAAATTGAAAAAGAAAAATTTGAAATTCCGGCCGATGATTTGAAAATTGAACTTTCTCGCGCCGGCGGCCCGGGCGGCCAGAACGTCAATAAAGTTGAAACAGCGGTCAGAATCGTCCATTTGCCGACCAACATCGCGGCGGCTTCGCGCTCCGAACGCTCCCAGCATCAAAATCGCGAAAAAGCCATGGCGCTGTTAAAAGCCAAATTAATAAAGTTAATGGAAGAAAAAAAAGCGAAAGAATTGGGCGAACTGCGCGTCAAAGTAAAGCCCGAATGGGGCAGCCAAATCCGCTCTTATGTTCTTCATCCGTACAAACTGGTCAAAGACCACAGAAACGGAATTGAAACGCCGCGAGTTGACGAAGTTTTAAGCGGCAATCTTGAATTATTTGTGGAAAGCGAGGTATAATTATTAAAGTAAAAATGATTATCTTTCAAAACGTTTCTAAAATTTACACCAATCATAAAGACACAATCGCTTTAGACGATGTCAGTTTTGAAATAAAACGAAAGGAATTCGTTTCGGTTGTCGGCAAATCCGGCGCCGGAAAATCAACGATTACTAAAATGCTTATTGGCGAAGAAAAGCCGTCCAAGGGCCGAGTAGTTTTCGGAGATTACGACATTTCCAAATTAAAACCGAAAGAATTGCCGCGCTTGCGCCGGCATATCGGCGTTATTTTCCAGGATTTCCGGCTTTTAGCGAATAAAACCGCTTATGAAAATGTGGCTTTTGCTCTGGAAGTCGCCGGCCGAAGCCAGGCGGAAATAAATGAATTCGTTCCTCAAGCCCTAAAAATGGTCGGCTTGGAAGACAAAATGTCCAATTTCCCAAAAGAACTCTCCGGCGGCGAAAAACAAAGAGTGGCCATTGCCCGGGCCATGATTAACCATCCGGATATTTTGATTGCCGACGAACCGACTGGAAATCTTGACCCGATTAACGCCGCTGAAATCATTAAATTGCTTTTAAAAATCAATGAATTGGGGACAACCATCATTTTAGCGACCCACAACAAAGATATTGTCAATGATTTGGATAAAAGAGTAATTAGTTTGGAAAATGGCCGAGTTTCAAGAGACGAAGAAAAAGGAAAATATTTACTCGTATAAATACAATATTATGTTAACCACTTTATCCAGAATAATTAAATACGGAATTCTCGGTTTTTGGCGAAACGGGTGGCTTTCAATGGCCACTATTGCCGTTATGTTTTTGGCTTTAATGGTTTTTGAAGGATTGTTTATTTCCAATGTTTTGACGAAAGCCGCTTTGGAATCGCTTCAAGACAAAATAGACATCAGCGTTTATTTTAAAACCAGTTCTTCGGAAGACGAAATTTTAACGATTAAAAAAGAATTGGAACTGTTGAAGGAAGTGAAAAATATTGAATATATTTCCAGAGATAAAGCGTTGGAAATTTTCCAAAAAAGGCACCAAGGAGAGGAAATAATAGCCCAAGCCCTTGAAGAATTGAAAGAAAATCCATTGGCCGCCTCATTGAACGTTAAAGCCCATAATCCCAAAGATTACGAAGTAATTGACGCTTTTCTTAAAAAGGAATCTTACGGCGAATTTATTGACAACGTAACTTACGCCAAAAACGCAGTGGTTATCGGAAGATTAAATAAAATAATAGACACAGTTCAAAAATTAGGCCTGTTTTTAACCATGCTTTTGGCCGTTATCGCGGTTTTAATAACTTTCAACACTATCCGGCTGGCGATTTATTCCAACCGCGAAGAAATCGGCATTATGCGGCTGGTAGGCGCTTCCAATGCTTTTATCCGCGGGCCATTCGTAATTGAAGGAATAATATACGGATTAATTTCCGGCTTATTAAGTTTCGCGGTAATAATGCCGATTATTTATTTCCTTGCCCCTTACACTAAAGCTTTTATTCCAGAAATAAATCTTTGGAATTATTTAATTTCTAATTCTTTTAATTTAATTGGCTATCAATTGCTTTTTGGAATAGGTTTGGGAATTTTTTCCTCGTTTGTCGCGGTAAGAAAATACCTTAAAATATAAAACCCTAAATACTAAATACTATATACTAAATACTATATCTCGTGGTTTATTTTTCTCATCAAGTTCAAATCTCTCTCTTTAAGCTGTTCTAAAATTTTCATTTCCGGGTCAACGGCGATTGTTTTGCCCAGATATTGGCCGGCGGTAAAATGAGGCAATAAAACATAATCCGCGCCTCCGCCTGCTGGCGGATTATATAAAATCTCCGCTTCTTTTTCCGTTCTGGCCCGCAAAATGATTTTAGGCCGCCTGTCTTTTGAGGATTTGCTTATCTCGGAAAGCAAGGTCAGGTTGTCTTCCAAATCCGGGCTGGTGGAAATTATTAATTTTGCTTCGTCTAAATTGGCTTTTTCAAAAATTTCCGGGTCGGAAATATCGCCGAAAAGATAATCATAGCCGTGTTTTTTAAGTTGAGTGATTATTTCCGGGTCAAAATCAATAATCAAAAGATTTTCTTTAGGGATATTGTGGGCAATGCTGGCGCCGGTACGATGAGAACCGATTAAAACTATCGGCTTATTGAATTCTTTTTCCAATGAATTGTCTTCTCTTATCTTTTTGCGCTCAAATAAATCCAAATATCGGAAGCGCGAGAGGCGCCTGAAAATTTTATCAGCATGAACAACCAAATAGGTTGAAGAAATAATGGTGATTATGCCGACTGCCGTAATTAAGGCGACGATGTTTTCGCTAAGATGGCCCAGCTTAAATCCCAAAGCCGCCAGCACCAAACTAAATTCGGAAATTTGAGCGATGGTGATGCCGGTTAAAAAACCGGTTCTTTTGCGATACCCTAAAATTCCCATAATAATCATCACAATCAAGGGATTGCCAATTAAAACAAAAAGCGAAAAAACAATAATCGGCAAAAGCAATCCGGAAAAATCGGAAAACATCAGCGAAGAGCCGAGAATGACGAAAAATATCAAAATAAAGAAATCGCGGAGCGAACGGATTCTAGCCGCGATTTGAAAATTTTCCGAAGAATTGGCAAGCGCCAAACCCGCCAAAAACCCGCCGATTTCAACGGAAAAACCGATTTTGCTGACCAACGTCGCCATTAAAAAAACCCAAGCCAAACTGGCAATGAACAAAAGTTCGGAAGAACGGGCGATTTTATCAAAAATCAAAGGCAGGATTTTTCTGCCAAGATAAATTGTCAAAACAAATAAAACTGCTGTTTTCAAAATTGCCAAAAGGATATTTGAAGAAATCGCGGAGCCGGAACTCTCAACGCCGGCCAAAAAAATCAAAAGCAAAATAGCCGCTAAGTCCTGTATCAAAAGTACGCCGACGCTGATTTTTCCGTATAAGCTGTTTAAATCTTTTTTTTCCGAAAGAAGCTTGACGACGATAACTGTGCTGGAAAAAGTCAAGGCAATGGAAATATAGGCGGAGTGAAGATAGTTAAAATTGAAAAATAAAGCGATTAAATAGCCGATAACAAAAGTGAAAATAATTTGGGCAAGGCCGACAACAGCCGAAGCTCGGCCAACCAGCCGCAAAGACGCGTAGTTTATTTCCAGCCCCACCAAAAAAAGCAAAAACATTATTCCCAGGTCGGAAAAAATTCTGAAAGATTCCTTATCGGCCAAATTAAAAAAACTGAAATAACCGACAACGATTCCGGCCGCCAAATAAGCCAGAATAATCGGCTGTTTAAAAATTTTCGCCGCGATGCCCAAACCGGCGGCAATAAAAATAACAACGGCTAATTCAAAAAGTCCGGCATCCATTACGAAAGTATAACAATTTTATCGCGAGACTTCAACGGAATTGATTGTCGCTTGCCCTCGGGGATTGTCGTTTTCGTAAGTTTTCAAATTTCCTATTTTATCCACGACATCCTGGCCTTCAACGACTTTCCCGAAAATCGTGTAATTGCGAGGCAAGGGATAATTTTCAAGCATTATAAAAAACTGGCTGCCGTTGGTGTCTGGCCCGCTATTAGCCATCGCCACCACGCCTTTCAAATATCCGGCTTTATAAGATTCGGCTTGAGGATTTAATTCGTCTTCAAATTGGTATCCCGGGCCGCCCGCGCCGTCATTTAACCAATCGTCGTCTTTGCTGTTCGGGTCGCCAGCCTGAATCATAAAACCTTTGATAACGCGATGAAATCTCGCGCCGTTATAAAATCCTTCGCTTGAAAGTTTCATAAAATTGGCAACGGTTTTCGGCGCGTCTTTTTCAAAAAATTCAATTTTAATGTCGCCTAAATTGGTTTTCAAAACTGCAATCAACGATTTTCCCGATTGTTCGCCCCTGATTAAATTTTTATCGTCGTTTTTCATGAAAAATTTTCCGGAAATATTTTCTTTATAAACGCTAAAAAACCAAAAAATAAAAACAAAAATCAAAATAAAAAAGATTCCTAAAAAAATATTGATTTTGCTCATATAATCGTCTTGCAATCAGTATAGCGAATATAATATTTTTTTCAAATTATTTTATTGCTATTTTCTTACAATTGTGATAAAATATAAAAATATTATGACTACTAACAAATCTAATTTTTACGGCCTTGGAATCGCGCCGAATATTCTCGCTGTTCTGGACAGGCTTAATTTTAAAACTCCCACGCCCATTCAGGAAAAATCAATTCCTCCGGCGATAGAAGGAAAAGATTTAATCGGGCTGGCGCAAACCGGCACGGGAAAAACGCTCGCGTTCGGAATCCCCATGATCCAAGCGGCGCTTCAGGGAAAACACGGGCTTGTAATCCTTCCCACGCGCGAACTCGCGCTTCAAGTTGAACAAACATTGCATAAAATTGGCATTTCCCTCGGCATGCGAACCGCTCTTCTTATTGGCGGAGAATCAATGCATCGGCAGCTGCAAGCGCTGCGAAAAAATCCGACCATTATTTTAGGCACTCCCGGAAGAATGATAGACCATCTCCGGCAAAAAACTCTTTCGCTCAAAGGAGTGAAAATCCTCGTGCTTGATGAAGCCGACCGAATGCTTGATATGGGATTTGCGCCGCAATTGAAACAAATTTTAACAACGGTGCCGCGAGAACGCCAGACAATGCTTTTTTCCGCAACCATGCCGAATGAAATAGTTCATCTGGCCCATTCGTATATGAAACTTCCTTTGCGCATTGAAATCGCTCCTTCCGGAACAACAAGCGCAAAAGTGGCGCAAGAGCTTTTTTTCATATCCAAACCGGACAAACCGCGGCTTCTTGAAAAACTTCTTTCCGAATACCACGGCTCAATTTTAATATTTTCAAGGACAAAATTCGGCGCGAAAAAAATCGCCGCCGGCATTCGGGCGCTCGGACACGCGGCAACGGAACTTCATTCCAATAAATCATTAAGCCAGCGCCGAGAAGCGCTTGACGGGTTCAAAAACGGAAAATACCGCGTGCTGGTCGCGACTGACATCGCCAGCCGCGGCATAGACGTGAAGGGGATAGAACTCGTGCTCAATTACGACCTTCCGGACAACGCGGAGGATTATATCCATCGCATTGGCCGAACAGCGCGCGCCGGAGCCGCCGGCAACGCGATTTCTTTCGCAACTCCGGACCAACGCGGAGACGTGCGAAACATTGAACGGCTTATGCGCGCCGCTTTGCCTCTGCGCAAACTTCCAGAATTGCCTCCGGCTCGAATGGAACGCTTTGTGGAACGTCGGCCTTATCGCGAATTTAACGCTCCGCGCCCGCGACAACGCTCTTCTTTTTCTCAAAAATCCCAAGGAAGAAAACGCTATTTTTAAAGCGTCCCGAGGTCAAGCGTTTGATCTATTTTTATTTGTTCCACAAAATCCGAAACATGGCTGACGAGAATCATAACTCCCTCATAGTTATCTAATGCGGCTGCGATTATTGGAATATGGCGAAAATTAATATGGTTTGTGGGCTCGTCAAGAATCAAAAGCCCCGGACGTTCAAGAACAAGCTTCGCGAACGCGACAAGCCCTTTTTGGCCTTCGGAAAGCGAACCGATTTTCATTTTCAAAACTTCAGCGTCAATGAGAAAGCCGGCGGCGCAAGAACGAAGTTCCTGCTCTGTCCCATCTTGCATCGCGCTTGAAAGGGTTTTATGCACTGTTTCGTTGAAATCAAGCGTTGAAAAATCCTGGCGATAATAACCAATGCGAACGCCGGAAGCCACGTGTTCGCCTTTCGCGTGTCCCGTCGCAAGCGTTTCAAGCAATGTCGTTTTCCCGATGCCATTCGGACCAGCAAGAAGCAAACGTTCTTTTTTCTTAAGCGTTACGTCCACTTTTTTTATAATCGGTTTGTGGCTTTTCATATTCATAATAGAAACTGATTTAAGTTCAAGAATCCGGCCGCTCAAATCTTCCTGGCAGGGGATTCTGAAATTTCTGATAGTTTTGTCTTCTTGCCGGACTTCAACAATATCTTCTTCAAGATTTTCAATTTTTTCCCTCATCTTTCGCGCGACATCGCGCATATGCCCGCCTTTCTGCGCGAAAAAATTAGCCTGTTCTTTGCGATGCTGAATGTCTTTTTCAAGCCGGACATTTTTCATGCGTTCGCGTTCCAATCGCGCTTGAATTTCTTTTACCACGTCAAAATAATCGCCGACATATTGTTCTATTTTTTTCGTAAAAATATCAAGATAAAGCACGCCATGCGTAAAAGAATTTAAAAAATCTGCGTCATGAGAAATAACTATGCATGTTTTTGGATAGTCAATGAGAAATTGCGTCAGATGCGCGATGCCCTGCTTGTCAAGATTATTAGTCGGTTCATCAAGAAGAAGAATATCCGGACTTTGAATAAGGGCTTGCGCGAGAAGCAAGCGCGCCTGTTGTCCTCCTGAAAGCGCTTTCAAATGTTTCGTAATCGGAATCGCAAGATGAACTATTTTAAGCGCTTTGTCTATGCGCGATTCAATATCATAAATCTTTTTTGTAAACGCTTTCTCAAAAAATTCTTTTACCGTAAGTTCCATTTCATCGCGAGATATGACTTGGCGAGCAATCGCCATAGTAAGGCCATTTGTAATTGTCACGGTTCCGGATTCCGGTTTAAGCCCGCCCGCGATCAATTGAAAAACAGTGCTTTTCCCGGCGCCATTTTGGCCCATAAGCGTTATTTTTGAACCTTCTCGCACGGAAAAATCCGCCTCGATGAGAAGCGGTTTTTTCGCGTATTCAAATGAAACTTTGTTAAAACGGATGATTACTTCGTTTGTCATTTTTCAGCCTTGATGTTATTCAGAATTTTTTCCACTTTTTTTATGCTTTCCTCGTCGTTGATTGAAATGGCAATGGCGCTAGAATCTATTTTTTTTAGCGCTTTTAATTTTTCTTTGATTTCTTTTGGCGTTAAAAGATCGCTTTTGGTGAGAAAAAGACGCTCCGGTTTTTTGAGAAGCGCCTTGCTGTGCGCGCCAAGTTCTTTGCGGATGATTTTATAATCTTTTGAGGGAGCGGGGGATTCCGAAGAAATAAAATGGAAAAGAACGCGCGTCCGTTCAATGTGGCGGAGAAATTTAATGCCCAAGCCCCGGCCGCTTGACGACCCTTCAATGAGCCCGGGGATATCGGCGAGGATAAGTTCGTAATACGCGCCCAAATTGGGTTCAAGCGTGGTAAACGGATAATTCGCCACTTTGCTTTTGGCGCTGGTAAGTTTGTTGAGCAAACTTGATTTTCCGACATTTGGAAGCCCTATAAAGCCGACATCGGCTATGAATTTAAGCTCCAATCTTAAAACAAAATTTTCTCCGGGCATTCCGGGCTGCGCGTATTTCGGCGAGGTGTTACGCGAAGAACGAAATTGAAAATTACCTTTTCCGCCGATGCCGCCCTTGGCGAGAAGAACCCGCTCGTTGATTTTTTCAATGTTAATTTCGCTGTTATTTGCGAGATTATGAACCACGGTTCCGACCGGAAGTTTCAAAACAATATCGTGCCCGTTATGGCCGTCGCGAAACTGGCCGCGGCCGTCTTGGCCGTTATCCGCGGAAAATTCCTTTTTAAAACGGAATTGCCGGAGCGCCATCAAATCGGAAACGCCTTCAGCATAAACATCGCCGCCCTTGCCGCCTGTTCCTCCGACAGGCCCCAAACTCATTAAATTTTTATTAAAAGCCACGGCGCCTTTGCCGCCGTGTCCGGCGCTGACTTTAATTGTTACATCATCAATTAGCATGCTTAAAATGTAAGCGTATTCAACGAATTATAATATGAACTCATAAATTCTTTTGTGGTCCAAATCATAAGCGCAACCGCGAGAATTGTTAATATAAGCGCGACAATGCCTATTTTTCTGGCTTTATGGTCGGATTGTTTCAGATATTTAAAAACATAGCCAATCCCAAACGGAGCGAGAAAAAAACTTATAAAATAAATAAGCGCCTGCTTGCTTGCGGATGTTGAAACAGGGGACTTTTTTAATTTCGCTCCGCATTGTAAACAAAAATACGCGCTTGCGGGAAGAACCGCCCGGCACGAGGGACATGATATTTCTTTAATTTCATCCATTCTCTTTTCCAATCAATAATAATACAAAAAATTTTACGACGAATTGAATTTATTTTCCAATAAATTTATTTGCTATGCGCCATGTGCTTATCCAGCCACTTTTCAAT
>ERZ1292623.456-Hain-H51-01um-R1-456-length-44333-cov-26_pt1 | contig 44333 bp, 52 predicted proteins | sample MGYA00564398_ERZ1292623 | MGnify/ENA primary metagenome ERZ1292623 (study PRJEB36523, sample SAMEA6512633) | groundwater metagenome | collected 2019-01-07 | study: AquaDiva: Metagenomics assemblies of 32 groundwater samples
ACATTTTATTAGTTAATTTGGTTTAATTTTATGTCAAGAATTCTCAAAAACCACGTACTTTAGTGCGTGGGAATTCTTGAACACCTCAAGAATTCTGACAATTGAATTCTTGATGGCCATCAGGAATTTTATTCCCGAGGCAAGAAAATTTCTTACAAAGGAAATTTTCTGTACAGAAAATTCCAAACAACAAAAGGAATTTTCTTGCATCCAAAAATCCAAACAAACCATGCCCTAAAGGGCATGGTTAGACGAAAGGATTTTTTGATTTACTAGTTGATTTTCTTTTTCTCTATTCAGTTCTACTAATCTTTTTTACCTTTATTTACTAGTAAGAAAAAGTTTAGTAAAATTTATAAATTTTTCTAGAGTTTCAGCATACTCTCTTAATTTTTCAAGATTAACTGCAATTTCCTTTCCTCTATACAAAACTCTTAAACACACGCCCCTTCTAAATTCACTCTCTTTTGTTTTTTGAAGGCTATCAATAAGTTTAAACATTTCATATTCATTTAAAGCATTTATAACTTCAGGATTTTTATTAAAAACAGTTCTTACTAAATCAATTCTTAATTTTGGAGCTTCTGGAATAGTTTTAATAAGTTTTTTCTTTTTTGCTTTTTCCAATAATGCATCAAAAGTATAGTCTATCATTATTTTCCATCTTTTTATAAGATTTATCATTACATCGCACGTTTTCGTATATTTCATACTTACATACATTAAATGGTCTGCGCTAATCTTCTCTTTTATAATTTTTTCAAGTGTTTCAGACATTTTCTGCTTCTTTTTTAGAATTTAGTTTAAAGCTCATTACATTTTAACAGCTAGTACATGGCCTTTAAGATCGAAAGTTATTCACTTAAATTTAATTTTGATATATTTAAATTTTAGAGCGACACTCTATTTGATTATCATGTTTGTTCTTAGCTCTTTTCAACTGATACTTTGCATTAGAGGTAGCAGTTCATTCGTTAGTTACATCTAGAAAGGGATTTAAATATGGGGTCTGGGTTATATATAAACATTTATGTGGTTTTTTATTTTAAATAATTAATAAGAAATAATGATAATTGACGCAGAAACTCTGTTTATTGTAGAAACTTTTTACTAGCAGACTATTTTACTATGATCATCTTTTTCTTTTTAGCCTCTTTTTTTCTTTGGTGCTAGTATTTTTAAAACGCCATTTTTGTATTCTACATCTATTTTTTCTGATTCAGCATCTTCGGGTAATGAAATTGCTCTGTAAAATCCAGCATAGTTTTTTGAATATCTATATTCTTTTTCCTGCTTTTTTTCAAATTCCTGTTTCTTTTCTGCCTTTATCCTTAAGGTATTGTTTACTATATCAACATTTATGTCTTCTTTATTAACTCCTGGAATCTCTACGGCAATTATGTAACCTTCTTCTTTTTCTATGAAATCTGCAAATGCATGACGATAATTTTCTGGTTCTAAACTTCTTTTAGGAAAATCTGTAAAACCAAAAGCTCTATTCATTCTTGCTTTCAATTTTTTCATTTCATTCAATAAATTATCTTCCCACATCTTTTCGCTTATCGAGTTTTGTTGACATTTAATTATTTTTATATTTTTTAATTTAAGACTTTAGATTATATGCAGTTGGTTTCACCCCAAATAACTTTTAGTTGGTTCTAGAGCTGCTTTAGCAGATCTTAAATAATCTGTTTCTATTTTTCTGTATCTGTCCATATCTGCTTTTGTTATACTAGCCCCTACTTTTTTTATAGCCTCTTCAAAGTGTTTCATTTTAACTTCTTTAGCCTCTATGTTTTCTCTTAGAGAAAGCATTGCCGCCTCTCTAACTAAAGATTCAATATCAGCCCCAACATAGCCTTCAGTTTGATCAGATAAATAATAAACTAATTTATCTTTATCAGATAATTCTTTAAAGTCAACAAATTTAATAGATTTCTTTTTTGTTAAATCTGATTGATTAATTGGCTCATCAGCAGCCATTTTTGAAAAAACACCTTCTATTTTCTTATCTTTAAACGTTCTATCAAGTACCTCTCTTTCTCTATCGTCTAAAGAAATAGGCATATTTTTAGTATGTATTCTGAGAATTTGTAGTCTCCCTTCTTTATCAGAAGTTCCAACTAACAATATTCTGTCAAATCTTCCTGGTCTTAATAAAGCCCCATCTAACATATCTGGCCTGTTAGTGGCCCCAATAACAATTACATTAGTTAAATCTTCAATACCATCCATCTCAGCTAATAACTGGTTTAAAACCCTTTCAGTAACCTTTGTTCCTGCCTCTAACCCTCTTTTTCCAGCTAAAGCATCAATTTCATCAAAAAAGATTATACATGGAGAAACCTGTCTTGCTCTGCCGAATACCTTTCTTATTCCCTCCTCTGATTTCCCAACCCACATCGACAAAAGACTTGGACCCTTTACTTGTATAAAATTGGCTTCGCTTTCTTTTGCAACTGCTTTTGCTAATAAAGTTTTACCGGTTCCAGGGGGCCCATAAAGCAAAATTCCTTTAGGAGCCTTTATTCCTAATCTAATAAAGGCATCTGGATATTTTAAAGGCCATTCTATAGCTTCTTTTAATTCTCGCTTAACTTTATCCAATCCACCAACATCTTCCCACGAAATATTCGGAGTTTCTACTAATACTTCTCTCATTGCAGAGGGTCTTACAACCTTCAGAGATTCATCAAAATCTTTTTTTCTTACTTTTAACTCTTTTAAAACTTCTTCAGGAATCTCTTCATTTTCTTTTAATTCTAATTTAGGAAGCACTCTTCTTAAAACAACCATAGCTGCTTCTTTTGCAAGTGCAGAAAGGTCTGCTCCGACAAAACCATGAGTAATGTTTGCAATTGCCTCTAAATCGACATCTTTTGTTAAAGGCATTCCTCTTGTATGAATTTTTATAATTTGTAGACGGCCTTTTTTATCAGGAGCTCTTAATTCAATTTCTCTATCAAATCTTCCTGGTCTTCTTAAAGCAGGATCTATGGAATTTACCCTATTGGTTGCAGCAATAACAATAACTTTTCCTCTAGGTTGTAGACCATCCATCATAGTTAATAGCTGACTTACAACTCTTCTCTCAACTTCTCCCCCAACATCTTCTCGTTGAGGCGCAATAGAATCAATTTCATCAATGAAAATTATTGAAGGAGAGTTTTTTTCAGCTTCTTCAAAAATATCTCTTATCTTTTTTTCAGACTCGCCGTAAAATTTACTCATAACTTCAGGACCATTTAATAAAATAAAATTAGCATCAGATTCATTTGCAACAGCTTTTGCTAATAAAGTTTTACCGGTTCCAGGAGGCCCATGCAATAAAACTCCTTTTGGTGGTTCAACCCCAAGTCTTTCAAAGATTTCAGGATGTTTTAATGGAATCTCTACCATTTCCCTAATTTTTTTAACTTCATCCGTTAATCCTCCAATATCTTCATATGTAACTACAGGTATAGATTCCTCAGAAATTTCTACGGTTTTATTAGTTAGAGTAACTTCTGTGTTTTCTGTTATAATGCAAGGGCCATTTGGACCTATATTTGCAACTATAAATCTTATTTGTTGTATTCCTCCAAGATTTCCAAATCCACCAAAAATATCATTTAAATTTCCAAAAATATCATCCATTCCAAATTCATCATTAATTAAACTTCTTCTTCTATTCACTCCTCCAAGAACAAGAATATCTCCTTTAATAGCAGCTCTTCCAAGCAATCCTGGTTTTAAGTCTCCTTGAACCCTTATTCCTTTTTGAGTAGGAGCAATTACAATTTTTTTTGCTTCTTTAATTTCTGCTTTATTAATAATAACATTTTCACCAACACCTGTACGGGCATTTTTTCTTATAATACCATCAATTCTTATAATGCCTTCACTAACATCAGCAGGATAGGCCTTATCAGCAATTGCAACAGTTTCTCTTTCGCCTTTAATTATTATAATATCGCCTCTATGAACCCCCAACTCTTTCATAATTTCAAAATCAATTCTAGCAATTCCTTTATATGCATCATCCTGTAATGATTCTGCTACTCTTAATTTAATGCCTTTTAATGTTTTTGGTCCCATAATCTAAGACAACCTACGGTTTTCTTCGATGTATCTTTCCCTTAGGTTATACATCTTATCATTTATTTTTATCATTTTTAACTTAAAATTTCCTTCATTTTAATTCCTCATCCTAGTTTTTCATCAAACTTAATATATGCTAATGGTTCATAATCATCGCGGACCATTCTTACATTTTGTCTTTTAAGATCATTTATAATATATTTAGGCGTTGTATTATCAAGAACCATTAATAATCCTTCTCTAGGCACGTTTTCATAGACTCTTATTAAATAATCCATTTTAATTAATTTTATTTCACCTTTAATTTATTTTCATCATTTAAATTAGAATGACTATTTCCGTTATTACCATTTCCATTTTTATGACAAGCAAAGTTAAGTTTTAAAATTCCAAACTCTTCAAAACACAGTTTGACCATATAATCCATAATTTTTTCTTGCTCTTTCATAAACTCAACAATTTCTCTAGGAATAGAAATCGCATAACTATTCCCAACAAATCTCATCTTAACAGAAAATTGTTTTTTCTTTAAATTTGTAAAATGGTTATATTCCTGTTCATCCTTAGGGTGCAGAATTTTAGAGTTACATTTTTGACATTCAATTGCTCTTAAAACTAAACCATTTTTTGTAATTTCTATTGGTTTCATTGTAGTATTGCAGTTCTTACATAAAATTTTGTTGTCAAAGATGTCTGTTGTCATTTTGAATTTATAGCTTATTGATAATTAGATTAAATTTATTATTGATATTTTAGTAATACTAAAATGGTTTTTGTTAGTCATGCTAAACCATAATTCTAATATGGTTAACATTTTATTGATTAACTGTATAACAAACTATAATATTATTATTTAATTTTGAAAATTTGTTAATAAAGAGAGAATTATTAAGAGTATTAAAAATGGTATAAGGCTCAGAATCATTTGTATTATTACTTGTTTTTATTGCCATTTTCTTTATATGCTATTCTAATAGTTATTAATTAATAATTTATTTAGAGAGTTAAGAATTAATTTTTTATTTTTAGAATTAAAGATAATAGCCGGTTCAGCGTCTAATTTTTTATTTGCCATTCTGTTTTTTCTAGTTATTTTTTTCTGTTTATTTTAAACCCCAGAAAAGCAGGCTCATACAAAAAGTATGTTTTTGCTCTTCTAGGGGAAAAGAGGTGTATTAAGAAAACATATACATTAACTGTATACACTTTCTGTATACACAAGAGATAGCTAATATTTAAATCTTTCGGTTTTTTTGGCTTTGCACATAAATTAATTTCTGCACAAAAAACAAATAAACTAAACCTCAATCACTCTTCCTTTTCTACCAACACTAAAAACTCTTGTTTTTCCAATTTTTTCGCTTAAGCCTTCTGCCTCATGAATATGTCCGCTTAGAAAAATATCTGGCTGAAACTCTTCAATAGCTTTTCTTAATGCTCTGCTTCCCCTAAAACCAGAAAACTCTGCTTTAGTTCCTGCTGCATGCAAATGACTAACCATTATTTTTTTCTCTAAATTTTTAATTTTTTCAAAATCTTTTTTTAATTTTTCAAAAGTCTTTTTTTCATTCAAACTCATCTGCCAGTCAGGACTTCCAATTCCAAAAATTCCTATATTACCATATTTAACATAATGCTCTCCTACATTTTCAGCTCCATAAAGTTTTGATAGAAAGTTTGCGGTTTCTGAAGATTCCCAGTTGCCAGGAACAAAAACAACTTTCTTCCCCCTTTCAACAAACGGCTTTAAAATATTATCTGTCTCTATTAACCCTGTTATATCTCCAGCTAAGACAACTAAATCAACCTTTTCTTTATCTGCCAGCTCAGCTAGTTTTTTTGCTGCACTTGAATCCCCATGAAAATCACTTGCCGCAAGTATTTTGAATTTTTTTTGTTTTTCCATGATTTAAGTTATTTTATTAATTATTATAAATTTATCTTTATATACTTACTTTTGTAATCCACCCCAAATTTATGTCTTAAAGATACCAAATTTCTTACTAAAAACCATTATTTATAAATGTGATTTATTGAGATTCTGTTAACCGATAAGGTGATAAATTTGTAAAAATTTTAAATTTACCGAAGATAAATTGACATTTTAATATTTAACCCCTCTTGATCTGGCTGATATAAAAAAGGATTTCTTTTTAATTTCAGATCTAATCTTAGTTCATACTCTCGCTCTAATTTTGACATTTGTTTTTGAGTAAATGGTTTAAATTTTTTAATTTTTCTATAGAAGATTTCAGTTTTTATTGTTCCAGGTTCTTTGCTTAACAAAATTTTTTTATCTAGTTTAACATGAGAACATAAACATTCAAGAATAGCTCCAAAAGATTTTAAAATTATATGTTTTCCATTTGGATCTAAAGCAACAAAATATTTGCTCCTATCTTCAATACATCTGCCAATAAACATATCGTAATTATTTAATTCTATATCTATCATGTCCCAAAATTCCTCTTCCTCTTTTTATACTCTTCAATGCAATTAATCAAATCATTTTTATCAAACTCTGGCCACATCTTATCTAGAAAAAACCACTCTGAATAAATTGACTGCCAAGGAAGAAAGTTAGAGGTTCTCTTTTCTCCTCCAGTCCTTATAATTAAGTCTGGTTCACTTTTTAAATATAACCTATCTTCAAATAAATTTTCATTAATATCCTCAACTTTAACTTTATTTTTCAAGATTTTTTTTACAGCTTCTATTATCTCCTGACGACCGCCATAGGCAATTGCAAAATTAACAATAACTTTTTTATTATTTTTAGTCCTTTCCTCTAATTTTAAGCACAACTTTCTTAGCTCTTCTGGCAATAATGAAAGATCCCCAATAAATTTGATTTTTATTTTATTTTTTTCAATCTTTTCACTATCTATTTCCTTAAAAGTCTCACTAAAAATTTTATATAAATAATTTAATTCTTTTTTAGGCCGATTTTTAATGTTTTCTACAGAAAGAGCATAAAAGGTCATTTCTTTTATTCCTAGTTCCATAACATGATCTAAAAGCTCTTCTACCTTTTTCCTTCCATATTCATGGCCTTTCCAAGGTTCTAACATTAATCTTTTTGCAAATCTTCTATTCCCATCAAGTACAAATGCCACGTGTTTTAGTTCTGTATTCATGTTTAAAAATTAACTCTTAAAGGTTTTTAAGGTTTTTTGTTCTAGAATTTAATTGATTATCCAATTAAGATATATTGGAAGGGAGATAAGAGAGAACAAGGCTTAATCTGGCAACGAACGCTCTGGACAAGCCCTTAATTTACTATAATTCAAAATAACCAACAATAAGAAAGATGTAAGAGCCATGAAAGGAATTGTAATATAGCCATAGGCCAACGAAAAATATTTAGAACAATTGGCAGTAAAGCCAACAACACCACAGCTTAATAATTCGCTATTCAATGCTCCAATCTGCAATAGATAATGATAACTTGCAATTAAAAATCCTATTAAAGATAAAACAAGGCTATTAAAAATTATAGAACTTTTTTTGGTTTTCATGGCAATAAAAAACAAAAAAACTTGCGGATACATAAAAATTCTTTGATACCAACACAGAACACAAGGATTGTAACCCATAATTTCTGAGTAAAACAAGCTTCCTATAGTGGCTACTAAAGAAACAAGAAACCCTAAAAATAAATAATGATCCTACAATAAATGAACCAAACTATCATAAATTAGTATTTTCTTTCCAAAAACAAATTTTAGTATAAATAATAAAACCAGCAGTCCAATAAACAGGCTACTCACTAATGTCAAAATTTCTAATCCGCTTTCTATTAATTCTTTGACCATCTTGATTAATCATTTATTCTGTTGAGGATTTATACTCGATCACAATTTCTTGTTTATCTTTTAAAACCAAATTTTCAAATTCTTGACTTTCTTTTCCATCAACAAACATTTTCAAACTGCCTTTATTATTACTTGTATTATCATCAATACATTTATCAAAAATACACTGGCTGTTAAAATCTTTCTCATAGATGCTAAAAAAATCTTTTAAAGTAAAGTTTCTTTTGCAATGATCTTCTATATGTATTTTTCCTGAATCATCATGAGTATGAATAGGCCTCATAATTCCATAAGCAATTCCTATATCTTTAGGAACTGTTTCTTGTTTTTCATCAATAATAATTTTTAGATGAGGATGAATATGAAGTTCCAAATTCTTATGCCCACCTATATTAGTTTCTTTTGCTGGTTTACTACACTCATCTTCTCCTGAAACAAAAGAATATGCCAAAAAAACAATAAAAACTATAATAAAAATTGCAAACAGATAAAAATACATTTTTCTGTAAGTACTTTCTTTTTCTTCTTCTTTTATATGGTGTTTGTCTTTTTTATGACTATTTAGAGCCTCTAAACCAGCAAATTCTTTTCCGCAAGGTTTACATTTATGCATTTTAAATAACCCACCATAAATTTTTCATAAGTTTTTTATCTAGACATAATTCATCAGGACCATTTAAAAAAACAGAAATTAAAACTAGTAATAAACCAAAATCCCTTACAGAGATATCATTATAACCTAAAGAAAAAATTATTCCTGCTATATGCAACGCTCCTATTAAAGCAACAGCTCTAACAAATAAACCAGCTAATAATAAAAAACCAACAATTAAATCAAATAAACCATTAAAATAAATAAAGTGAATATCACTCGCGCCAAAATTAGTTGCAAAATTAATTATAGAATTAGGAACCCACGCAATCCATGTTCCTGGTCTAACTAACTGGTCAATTCCAAAAATAAAAAATACTATTCCAACACCATATCTAGCTAGAACTGGCACATACAATGCTGGTGAATATCTTTTTCCTTTTTTTAAAGTCATATTTATTAAGGCTAATTTATAATCTTTTTTAATCTCTAAGCAAGAAATCCATCACACTTTAATATGAGGATGAATTGCGTTCTTGCCATCCTGATAATTATTTCTTTTATTTATTATTAATAAATTTATCTGAAATTAAAGATCAGTTCATTACGTAGGAACGATCTTTATGTTGTTGAGAATGTCCTTTTATTAGTTTATGTTAGAATTGAGTTGCAGGGACGTTTTCAATTCCGAGCATCCCAAAAATCAACGAACAGACAAGAGGATTTTTCTGATACAGAAAACAAACTCCCGTTTTTAAACTGGAGTAATCGCAGTTGTTTGTTTTCTGTCTCCCCAACTTTAGAACAAACCTCGGACTTTAGTCCGAGGTATACGCGAAAAGTTGGTGATTTAGCAACTAAATTATTCAACAACTATCACTCCTGTTGAACTTGGGTTTAGATGGTCATGATATCTCCAAGAGCCTTTTTCATTAAAAGTAAAACTGTAACTTTCTCCATTTTTTAATCCTCCACATGCATCAAAAATTTTATTTTTTTCAGAGGTATTACATTTGCTTATGTCTGATCCTGGATAAGCTCTATGTTCAGTATGGACAGCCGATGCTGGCCAACTTAATCCAGAGTCTTTATTAATAAAAGTAATTTCCTTGCCTTGAGAAATAGTTAAACTTTGTGGAAAAAATCCAGAAGAGGTTATTTCAACAACGTTTTCTTTAGTTTCTTGTGTTTCTTCTTGAGATTGTTCAGTTTCTGTTATAACCTTTACTTCTCCAGTTTCTTTAGCTATCCCATTAGTTTTGGGCGATGTTGGAGTTTTCTGTGTATTTAAAACAAAATAACTAGCTATAGCTATTAAGACTAAAATAATAATTATAATACCTAAGGCCTGAACTTTTTTCATGTTAATTAAACTAAATTACAATATAAAAGCTTTTCTAAAAATTTCTATCCAAAATTAATTGAAATTTAACTCAGATTTACTATTATCTTGATTTATTAATCTTAATAATTATTATAAACGATTGTCGAGGTAGATTCACAGAGTAAAATTAAAAATCTCTAATTATTAACATTCTCTTACCTCTATGGATAAAAGTTGGGTGATATAATGCAGAAAAAAAGTAAGCCACTGCATTTAGGCAGTGGACGTTGCTTCGCAACGTCTTTTTTTCTGTCTCAAAAACTTCAAACAAACCGCGACCTAAAGGTCGCGGTAAAACACAAGAAATTTTTGATGTCGAAGTGTTTGACAAACCACGCACTTTAGTGTGTGGAACACTTCGAGCATCCAAAAGTCCTAAACAAACCTCGGCTTTTAAGCCGAGGTACACACAAGAACTTTTTGATATACAGAAAAATTCTTATATCTATAAATTTATCACAATAATACTTAAAACCCTCAATTTATTATTTCTTAAATGGAACTTGAAAACAAAATTATGACAGGAAGCCATGATTTAAATAAATGGCTAGACGGAGGTTACGAAAACGGTGTGATAACTTTATTTTATGGTCCTCCTGCTTCTGGAAAATCAAATTTTATTATTCTTGCTGCTTGTCATCAGGCAAAAAAAGACAAAAAAATTATTTTTATAGACACAGAAGCAAGTTTTTCTATTGATAGAGTTAGTCAGATTACTAAAGGACTTCCAGAATTTGTACTAAAGAATATTGTTATTTTAAAGACAACAAATTTTCAAGAACAAAAAAAAGCGTTTATAAATATGTATAAGGAATTAAAAGCCTCTAAAAATATAGGATTAATTATTGTTGATAGTATAACCATGTTGTATAGACTAGAGCTTGCTGAGGCTAGAAAATCTGGTTTGGAAAAAGTGCAAAAAATTAATTCAGAATTAGCAGAACAAATGCAAGCTCTTAATGAAATATCAAGAAAAAGAAACATTCCTATACTAATAACCGCCCAAGTTTATAGTGAATTTTTAAGTGAAGAAGAGTGGCTTGCTGGAAAACAAGCAGGAGTTAGCGTTGTTGGCGGGGATTTATTAAAATATTGGAGTAAGTGTATAATTGAGTTACAATACAAAAATGGCAAGAGAAGAGCTATTATCAGAAAACACCGTTCTATTCCACAAAAAGAGTTAAATTTTGAGGTTATTAGTGAAGGGATTAGAAAGAGAGGGTGGTTGTGAATATAATAACAAAAACAAAACCTTTTAAGTTTGTTATAATTGTATAAACTATGCAAAATAAAGAAAAAGAAAAACTTGATTATATAGTAAAAGAACTTTCAAAATTACCTTATGTTTCAGCAATAATTTTATCTGGAAGTCAAGCTACCAACAACATCTGAACCAGTCTGCTTTCTCGAACTGCAATTAGGATTAAAGCAGAAAACCCAGGGCATTCTACCTTTTCTAATAGAAATCAGCATTGGCCAATTACATTTCTCGCATTTTTTATTTTCATTTTTAATTAAACTTCTAGGCAAAGAATATGTTTGAGTACAATTAGGGTAGTTGGTACATGCAACAAAATAACTTTTAAATCTTGGACTAAACTTAATAGTAAGTTCTCCTTTATCACAACTAGGGCATTTAAACTTAAGATTATTGTTTTCTTTTTCTTCATTTAATAAAGCTTGATTTGCATTAACTAACTCTTTTCCTATTTCTAATTCCTTTTTCTTAAAATCGATAGAAATTTTTGTTAATGCCACTTCGGCTTTTTTTATAATTTTTTCTTCTTTTTCTTTCAGCTCTTTTTTAGAACTTCTGATAATTTCCATGTCTTTTTCAAGTTCTCTAGTTAGTCTTTCGTCAATAATTACAGGAGAATGTTTTTTTAAGCTTTCAACCAACATGATTCCTAGCTCTGTTGCCTTTATTTGCTTGTCTCTTATGTAATTTCTATTATAAAGAGTTTCTATAATTCCTGCACGGGTCGCCTTTGTCCCTAAATTTCTTTTTTCTAATTCAGAAATAATGCTTGCTGGAGAATATCTTTTAGGAGGATGTGTTTGTTTTTCTTCAATTTTAACTTTTTCTATTTTAACCCTGCCATTCATATCTTTTATTTCTTTTTCCTCTATTTTTGCTGGATAAACTTCCATCCACCCTTTCTTTAAAACTTCCATTCCTTTTGCAATAAACCTTAAATTATCAAATGTAACTTCTACTCTTTTGTTCTCTAACTCTGCATTATCACAAAAACAGCTTATGAATCTTTTAACTATTAATTCGTAAACTTTTTTATAATCATCATCAAGTCTTTGAACATTTCCTGTTGGAATAATTGAAGGATGAGCTGGATCTGACTTATTTCCTTCAACAGGTTTATTTCTTGTAGCGTTTTTAGTTAGTTCTTGAAAAGTTTTCTCAAGTTTTTTCAAAATTTCTAAAGGCTTCATTGAATCAGGAATTTTCTGGCTAGAAGTTCTAGGGTAAGAAATCAGTCCCGTAAGATAAAGTTTTTGAGCAATTGAAAGAGTCTGACTAGGAGTTATAAAATGAAATTTATAAATCTCTGTTTGCAGGCTGGTTAAATCAAAAGGGGCAGGAGGATTTATTGTTTCTTTTATTTTTTTAGTTTTAGCAAGAGCCTCTCTACTTTCTAATTCTTTAAATTTGTCCAGTTCTTTTTTCTTTGTTATATCTCTATAATATTTTACTTCTAATTTATTTTTTCCATCACTAACAGTTAAAAAAACCTGCCAGTAAGGTTTTGACTTAAAATTTCTAATGGCAAGTTCTTTATCAACTATCAAATTTAAAGTTGGTCCTTGAACTCTGCCAATAGACATTATCTTAAATTTTCCGGCTTTTTTTATTGCCTGCATTAAAGCTCTTGACAAATTAATACCATATAACCAATCTAAAAAATGTCTTGTTTCTCCTGCAATTGCCTGCCCCCATTCAATAGTCTCTCTTAAATTATCATAAGAATCCTGAATTTCTTCAGCAGTTAAAGAGCTGAATTTCATTCTTTTAGCATCTTCTTTTTTAGCAATAAATCTAACAATATTATAACCAATAACTTCTCCTTCAACATCAAAATCAGTAGCAATAACAATTTCATTGGCATTTTTGACTAAAAATTCAATAACCGAATAATACTTTTTAGTAAAATCGCCACTTTTTATTTCAAAGTTTGGCTTCCATTTAATATCAAAAATAGGATAACTAGAACCATTGACATTTTGAGAAACTGTAAATAAATGGCCAACAGCACACGCAACAACTATTTTTTTTCCGTTTCTTTCTAATTCATAATATGAAACCTGATTTTTTGTAATTTTATTATCTTTACCTTCAGAAAGAGCTGCTGCAATTTTACCAGCTGCCTGTGGCTTTTCAGTTATAATCAAAATATATCCATCTTTTTTTAATTTTAAATCAGTTTTTTTAGTTTTTTTTAGTCTTTCTTTTTTCTTTACTGCTCCAATAACTTCTATAGTCTCTAGATCTTCAACTTCTGGCTCTTTAACAGCTACTTCTACGCTCTGCTTTACGTTCGCAGGGTCAAAAATCCTGTATTCTTTTGTTTCAACTGCCAAGGCATCTGGTTTTTTTCGAGGCATTTTATTAAAAATCTAGAGATAAGTTATATAAAAAGGTTTTTGAACTATTAAATTCAATATCAAACTTAACCTCGCATAAACCTTTAAATACCTCTTGTTTTTCAAATATTATACATAATATAAATATATAATTGTCATAAAAACTATAGGAGTTATAAATAATGGTAGATGTATTATGGGGAAGTAAAGAATCTCTGAAGTTTATAACAAATGTTGGACTAATTACTAGTTATGGACCCGATGGTCATAACATAATGGCCTGTGAATGGACACATCATATTTCATATAGTCCTGGATTAATAGCGGTTTGTATTCATAAAAATGATGCAACCGCCTCTAATATCAAAGAAACAAAAGAATTTGGTGTTAATCTCGCTTCTATAGAACAGTCAAAAATGTCTTCAATATCAGGCAGCAGTACTGGTAAAAAGACAGATAAAATTGCTGTGTTAAAAGAATTAGGATTTGAATTTTACAAAGCTAAAAAAATTAAACCTTTAATGATAAAGAATTCACCGCTAAATGTTGAATGTAAACTCTATAAAGAAATTGAATTAGGAGACCATATCATATTTGTAGGAGAAGCTGTCGAAGCTACCAGTAATCCAATTGAGGCACTAGCCTATCATGATGGCAAATACTGGAAAATGTCAACTCCTTTAGAAAAACCATCCCAAGAAGAACTTGATAATATTAATAGTGTTGTTGAAAAATATAAAAAATAATGACAGATTTCAAATTTGAGAAATATCTAAGGAGATTAAAAACCAAGGAACAAATTCCTTATTTATTTGACGAAAATTTATTTAAAAAAACAAAAGGATCAAATTATATTGGAAGAATTGATGGAATCTTAACAAAAATAATTTTTAGGAGAGGAACTTGTTGTTCTATATATGCAGAAACTCAAGAAAATCTAAAAAAAGTTTATGATAAAACTATAGAGAGGTTAATTGAGGAAGTTTAATTACATTTTCAAATAAACAATAGCTATTTTGTTGCACATAAAACTAAACTCAGAGAAATTTCCTAACTTTAAGTAAGAGTTGGTAGTATATTTCTCTAACTCACAAAAGCAATTTTTATTATGTTCATAGATTGTAAATTGCTTTTGTTCGGCATCACAAAACCAATACAGAACCGAAGGTTTTGTGATATTATTAATCTAATTATTAATAGGAAATTTAAAGGATCTTAGATGATTGGTGGAAATCCCGACTACTATAATTTTTCTAAAAGTCTTCTATCAAACTTTAAGCACTCTGCCAGTAATCTTCGTCACAAAATTTCTCGGAAGAAATCTTTTTAAAAATATACTAAATATATTTCTTAATCCATAAACCGCAATAGTTTTATTTTTCATCATCATTTCATAACCATATTCTGCTATTTCTTTTGCGGTTGTTAAATTCCCCCAAGTTTTTATTTCATCATCGCTAATTCCAGATCTTTTAAAAAAACTAGACATAGTTAATCCAGGACATAAAGTTGTAACAGTTACACCAGTTCCTTTTAATTCTTCTGCCAGTGCTTCTGAAAAATATAATACATATGATTTTGTAGCCGAATAAACTGCTAAATAAGGTCCTGGCTGAAATGCTGCTACTGAAGCAACATTCAATATTTTTCCTTCTCCTTTTTCAACCATCTTTTCTGAAAAAATTTTTGTTAAAAAAGTAAGCGCCTTTATATTAAGATTTATTACTTCATTATCTTTTTCCCATGGTGTATCTAAGAATTTCCCAAAATTTCCAACTCCAGCATTATTTATTAAAATACCTATATCTTCATTTTTTATTTTCTGATAAAATTTATTTACTTCATTTAATTTAGATAAATCTGATTTATATAGATAAACTTTTGTTTTATGCCATCTTTCAATTTCTTTTTTTATTTTTTGAAGTTTTTCTTTATTTCTAGAAACAAGAATAATATCATATTTGTTTTTAGCTAACACTTTTGCAAATTCATAACCAATTCCAGAAGAAGCTCCTGTTACTAATGCTTTCATGATCTATTAATGTTTGTTATGTATAAAAACTTAAGGTTTAGTCTTTTGATGCTTTATTTCTTTAAATCAAGGTTCGTTTTCCAAACTCTTAAAAACCCCTTCCTCCATCAATAATAATGGATTTTAGAAAAATACTTGATAATATAAAAAAAGCGTGGAACTGGATTTGGAATTCTGACTCTTTTTTAAGCTGGGTCATCGCTTTGATTTTAATTTTTGCTTTTGTAAAATTTGTATTTTTTCCTGTTTTATCTTTGATAATGGGAACTTCACTCCCTTTAGCTGGAATAGAAAGTTCAAGTATGGATCATCAAATATCAAAAGATGATTCTGGAAGATTAAGTTTATGTGGTAATGGGTATACTAAAGAAGAAAAATATTATATAAGTTTTGATGATTATTGGGAGAAATGTGGAAGTTGGTATGAGGAAACAAATATTAGTAAAGAAAAATTTTCTGGTTTCTCATTAAAAAATGGATTTAGAAAAGGAGATATAATTATTGTTTATGGCAGATTTAAACCAAAAATAGGAGACGTAATTATTTTTAAACCAAATGTAGAATCAATAGCACCAAGGCCGATTATTCATAGAATTATTAAGATTGAAGACGGGAGAATAGAAACTAAAGGAGACCATAATGCGAATCAGCTAGTAGGTTCTAATAATTTTTACTATACAGATGAAACTAATATTAAAGAAAGTCAGATTGTTGGTAAAGCAATTTTTAAAATTCCCTTTTTAGGATGGCCAAAAATCTGGTTGATTGAATTATTGAAATTGTTTTTTTGGTAGTTTATTTTAAATCTTATTTAATAATTTTGATAATGAATAATTGATAATATTAACCAAAGAGTAGAGGGGTTGTATAAATTAACTCGTTAGATTGCCTACTTATTATTAATAAGAGCTACTTTTTAACTATTACTAACATTAATAATCACTTCTTAATCACAACTATAAAAAAGAAACTTTTTTAAATCAGCTTTTAATAAATAAACAATAAATAATTAAGATTTCAGAGAATGGAATTTTGTCCAAAGTGTGGTTCAGTTTTGATTGAAAAAAATAAGACCTTTAGATGTATAAGGTGTAATCATAAATCTAAATTTAAGATAAAAATAGAATCATCTGAAAAACTTGACAAAACTCCAGAGATTGGGGTTATTAAGGATAAAGATACAGATGTTTTTCCAACTATTAATGCTATTTGTTCTAAGTGTGGTCATAAAGAAGCATATTTCTGGACTTCTCAGACAAGAGCCGGCGATGAAGCGGAAACAAAATTTTTTAGATGCACAAAGTGCAAGAATACTTGGAGAGAGTATAGATAATCATTCAAATTTTGATTTGCAATAATCTGCAAGAGCCTTTAAAAGAATGCTATCAGCTATGAACATGATGGCTATAAGAGTTAAATTAAATTTAATAGAATTATTGATTATGCCTCCAAGTAATACAGCACTTATTAGTAAAAAATAGTTGCGAGAGATTCAGACGCAAAATATACCATGAAATAATTTCGTCTCTTGATATGAAACATGAAATTAAGATATATCCATAGTTTAAAATAATAATTATGATAAAAATTACTAATTGCCAAAGAATATTATAAATTTAAATATACCCCACTCAAACATGAAAATAGTATGGGTGAATGTCAATAACACAAAACTTTAAAAATACAATTAAATACCCTTTATTAGATAAAAAAGAGAAAATGGAAACTGAAATAAAAATGATTTCTGCCGCATCAAGAGTTACATTCTTTTTAAAAGATAATCCTCATGCAACTGACGAAGAAATTTTCAAAGACCTTTTTGATTATATCCTTGAAGAAGATATTGGAAATGAAAACTTAATAAGATACATGATTGCTTCTGCAACTAGAGCCATCCAATTAAAAAGAAAAAATTTAAATTCTTTTGATAAACAGAGTGAAAAACAAATTTTAAAGCAAGTTATTGACGAAATTCCCAGTTTAGCAGAAGAAATAAGTGGCTATTAGATTTTTTGTTAAGATATAAGTTTTAGAATAGAGCTTTTATTATTTTTATGGATAATTATTTATCTTACCATTAATAAGTATTAATAGCTAATTAAAATAGAAGGAGTTTACTTTCTCTTTTTCTTGATTTTTTGGTTTTTATTGTTTTTAGGTTCTCTTATTTGTATAAGTCCGTTTACAGATTCGGCTTCAGTTGTTGGTTGTTCTTGAATAGTTGTTTGTTGCTGTATTTGTAAAGATGACTCCAGTTTTTCGTATCTATCCGTCAGTTTTTTTATTTGTTCCTTTATTTCTGCCATATCTTTTTTAACGTTCCAAAAAGATTTTCTTATATTTTTTTCTAGTTCCATTTTAAGATAATAAAAAATAAAAGAACAAGTATTTAAACCTTTTGTTTTGATGTCATTTTAAAATAGTTACCTAATTTTTAGTACATTAATTGGATAATCTTTTAAATAAGGTGCTCTATTTAATCTATAGGGCGGCTCTGTAGCTCAGTCTGGTTAGAGCACTGGACTCTTAATCCAGGTGTCGAGGGTTCAAATCCCTCCAGGGCCATTTTTGATAATCAATAAAAGAAAAAATCACAAAACCCTGCGTTTTACCACATACTAAAGTATGTGGTTTGTTTGGGTTTTGAGATTCCCAAAAAATCCACTACAAATAATCCACTATCTAAAGATAGTGGATTTTTTTAGGATTAATAATTATCAGTTAAATTTAAAATGAATAAAGTATAAGAGAGATATAAAAATCAGAAAATAGTAAGAATAAAAAAGTAAGAGATGATGAGTCTTATAATCAACGTTGACTAACTTTCAAAAATAAAGATAAATCACAAAACCCTGCATTTTACCACATACTAAAGTATGTGGTTTGTTTGGGTTTTGAGACTTCAGAATTGAAAATTCTGATAGTGATCAAGAACTTTGTTCTTGACATTCCCAAAAAATCCACTACAAATAAACCACTATCTAAAGATAGTGGATTTTTTTAGGATTAAATAATTTGACGAAATAATCAATTGTTATTTTAGTTGGAGATATAAATATCTTTGAACAAAAAATGAAAACCAAAATATCAGAAATAATGAATCTTCTTAAAAATCGTTTTAATCATGAGAGAAAAACTACTTTAAACAGAATGCGTGAAGAAAAAGACCCGTTTAAAATATTGATTGGATGTTTAGTTAGTATTAACATTAAAGACGAAGTTACCGAAAAAATTTTAAACGAGCTGTTCTCAAAAGTAAATTCTTTTAACGATATTCTTAATATGAATACCCAAGAATTAGAGAAAATTTTGTATTTAGCAAGATATAGAAAGGTTAAAGCCTCTACTTTAAAATCAGTTTCTAAAGAAATTTTAGAGAGATTTAATGGCGAAGTTCCTAACAATAAACTAGATTTGTTAAGTATTAAAGGGATTGGAAATAAAACTGCAAATGTTGTTTTGAATTTTGCATTTAATAAGTCATTTATTCCTGTTGATTCAAATACAATTAGAATTTCAAATAGATTAGGATGGAGCAATACAAAAAAGCCGGAAGAAGTAGAAAAATTTTTAGTGGAAAATTTAAATGAAGATTTTCTTAAAGAGGCAAATGCTTTATTTATGCTTCACGGAAAAAAAATTTGCGTTCCTGTCTCGCCATTTTGTAGCCAATGTCCTATTGAAAATCATTGCATGAAAGTAGAGGTTGAAAAAAGCAGATAACCTCTAATTTTGATAATTTTTATCTTTGAGAGTTAACTAACCAGGAATTTATTTGCTAAAATAAAGTTAATCTAAAAGTAATAATTAATACCAATGTAATAAATAGGCATTTGATAAAAATCACAAAACCCTGCGTTTTACCACATACTAAAGTATGTGGTTTGTTTGGGTTTTGAGACTTCAGAATTGAAAATTCTGATAGTGATCAAGAACTTTGTTCTTGACATTCCCAAAAAATCCACTACAAATAAACCACTATCTAAAGATAGTGGATTTTTTTAGGATTAAAATATTGAATTTATGGCAAAATTTTGATAAAAGATTAATTTTTATGGTTATTATTAAAAAATCCATTAAACTTATTTAAGCTATCCATGGTTATATTCAATGATTTTTTTAATCTAAACTCTTGAACCTCTCTGATTTCTTTTATTTTAGGCATCATTATAGCATAGCTAAAAAATCTCATTAAAGCAGATAAAAAAAAGAGGGATAAAAAAGCGCTAAGCCCCAACAACTTAAAATTAGCAGAAAGCAGTAGTCCTCCAACTAATGCTCCTATAAAAATTCCTGCTCCTTGAAGCACGTTAAAATAAGCAGAGCATAAACTAGTTTTTTCTCTTGTAACAGCGTCATAAATGAAATTTGAATAAGAAAGATTAAATCCTGCCCATAAAAATCCGGAGAAAAATTCAAGGCTACATAAAAATAAAAATAACATAGAAGATAAAGGATCAAAAAAATAAGTCAGCATCCAGATTAAAGGAATTAGGGGAATTAAAAATCCTGTAATTTTTAAAGTTTTTATGCTTCCATATTTATCTGCAAACTTTCCCCATAGTGGCATAAAAAATAAAGTAGATCCAGACCCAATAATAACTATTGCTGTCCATTTTATGTAGCTGAAATTAAGATTTTTTAACATGTAAACTGTAAAAAACGGGCCGGCTATATATACTGATAACATAAGAAAGGAAATAAATAAACTAAACTTAGCAAAATTGCTTTTTCTAGCTCTTTTTAAAAAATCAAAAAAACTAAAATAATCCGATTTTCTGATTTCTATTTTTGGCTCGTAATGTGATAGGGATAAAATTCCTGATATAAATCTAAATACAAATGCTGTAAAAAACAAAATGAAAAAACCAATAAAAATTTTATCAGCTTCTAAAGAATCTAATAATAAACCTGCTAATAAAGAAGATAAAATTGCTATAATTCCTGCAATCATATTTCTTTTCCCAAAATAATCTCCTCTACCACGAACAACAATATCTTTCATCAAAGAGGTCCATGCAGGAACAACAAAAGCTCCAGCTAAAACAAGCAAGGTATAAAATATGGTTAAAAAAATTAACGATAGAAAAGAGTTAAGTTTAAATAAAAAAAATAAAGTCCCAGAAAAAATAACTCCAAACCACAATAAAGATTGTATAATAATTCCTATAAATAGTATTTTTTTTCTTTTGTATCTTTCCATTAATTTTGTAGTATAAATCTGGGATAAATTTCCAATTAAAGAAGGCAGAGAGCTTAGCAACCCAACAAATGTATTAATATGTGGATTGTTTTTTCCAATTGCAAGCGCAAAAGGAGTTATGCATCTGATACCTAAACCATCATGAACACTGAAAAAACTAGCTTCTATTATACTTAGCTTTTTAGTCTTCTCTTTTAATTCCGCATCACCTATTTTTTTATCCATATTAAAACTTATTTAAAAAAATTTAAAGCGATAATAACAAAAAAGTAATATTTTTAAACATTTTGTTTAGATGTTTTTATTATAGAGTAGATTTAAGGTAATAACAAATATTTATTTGTTCGATTAAGCTTTTAGAGTTTAATTTGCTATAAAGTTTGTTCAGTTGGTTATAATTAGAGCTATGTCAAGTTAAAAGACAATGGCTTCAAATTTATTAACTTATAAATGATAAGGATTTTAATAATTAATAGTTATTGATGATAGATCTTATTGATAATCATAGGTAATTGGGCAGAGTCAACAGAGTTATAATTAATATTTTTAATAAAAAAAATTACAAAAATTAATTGTTACTCAAAATTAAAGCAACTAAAATTTGCTACTAGCTGGTTAGTTTTTTCAATAGAAATCTTTATAAACAGAAGTATAACATTAAATATATAGTTTTGAAAAGTAATTTTAAATTACACTTTTTAAAAATCCCTTCAGATACAATGAAAGATAATTTTGATATATTTTTTAGAAGAAAGCCGGCATTAATGTTGGTAGCTTTAAAGAAAGTGTCTAAAGCAAGATATGGTTCTTTATTAGCGAAGGAAGTTGATTGTACTTATTCTCATGCAGTTAAGATCTTGCAAACATTAGAAGTTCTTGGCTTAGTTGTTTTTGAGAAAAAAGGCAGAATAAAATTAATAAAATTGACTAAGAAAGGCGAAGACATTGCAGATGATATTGATTCTATAAGAAGACAGTTGGCTTAATTTTTTATTTTAAAATTTAGTCTAGTTAAGAGGTGATTTTTGTTTTTTTAAAAAGAACTTAACAAAAAATGAACCTCCAAGAAATAATACAAAAATTAAATAAAGAATTTAATCCAGTTTCCATAGTTTTATATGGTTCTAGAGCAAGAACAGATTTCTTAGATAGAAGCGATTATGAAATCGGTTTATTTTGTTCACAGAATCATCTTGTTACATGGAACGACATTATACAGGTTGTAAACAAGAGAGGAACTAATATTTATCCATTTGTCTATGAAGATTTTTTAGAAGGAAAATTTGATACGCCGTTTCAAAAGAGGATTTACGCAAGAGAGATAATTGTTGCAGGAAAAACGCTTTCTGGAAAGAATATACAATCTTTATCCCCTTCAGAAATTAGAATATAAAACTTAATCTTCCATTTGAGATTGATTTTTCAAAACTTCCTATATAGTTTAAAAATATTAATTGGAATTCCATTGCCGGTCAATGTAAAGATAGAGGTAGGGATTAAGGTTTTTATTTGTTAATAAAATTGATAATTTGTAATTCGTAGACTAATCGCGTCACTTTTTCTCGCTAATTATTTTTTAATATTAATAAATAGTTAATAAGATACCAGGAAACCACATATTAAATTGTATAAATGATATCATTAGTTGTGTTATCAAAACCCCAAAACTCTTTGAGTCCAGTCACTTCCAAAAGTATCTCTTGAAAATTGCCTCATGTTCTCTGCTCCTCTTGAGTTTCTTAAATTATTCTGAACATTATACTGTGTTTGAAAATTTTTAAAATAACTGATATCTTTTCCTTCATCAAAAACCTTCATCTGTCTTTCTAACTGGAATCTTAAAAATCCTCTAAACCTGCTTCCTTCAGGGCTATTCCAGTAACCAATATCTTTTTGTTGTACTGCCATTCCTAATGCTAGATTATATGGAATGAATTCCATTGGGCCAGAGACAAGGTCTTGACCACTACCAGTCCATCTTCTAGTTTTAGCCATTTCAATCCCTACCTCCGCTCCGTTTGTATAGGCAGTTGCTTCATTGAGTATGTAAAGTGGTTCATCCCAATGATTTGCAAAATTTGCTCCTGATACTTTTTCAATATTTTGTCTGATATAAAGGTCATATTTCCCAATTTTAAAATCACTAGGAAGATAACTATTAATATCTCTCATTAAAATATTTGGTTCTTTTAAAATAATGTATTTTCCATCTCCAATATAAAATCCACCATATTTATTGCCATCTCCAGCAATCTTGTTTCTTATGTAAGAATTAATGCCATGAGTTGTTTCATGTGCTCTTGTTGTAAGCTCTGGATAAGGATTTGAATCCCCAGGAGATTCATGACTCATAATATCATCTAATGTTTTGATTCCTGTATTACTTTTTCTAGTAGGACGAAGATATTTAAATTCAATTTGTTCGCTAGGAACAATTTTTCTAGTTTCTCTTGATATTAACACTCTAGCATTTTTAGAAATTAGAGCATTATCTAAAACTTTAATATCGCCATATCTTACATTATTCCCATTTTGCACAATATCAATTTTATTTCCTTTTTTTGCTGCCTCATTTGCATAAGTTTGAGCATTTTTAAACTCATATAAATTTCCAGAGTTTTTCACAAAATTTCTTTCTCCGCTAACCTCGATTTTTTTCAAAGATTTAAAAACTTCAGTTGTTATATCCTCGCCAACAATTTTTATACTCTCGCCATTTTCGTTAAATGCAACATATTGATTATCTTTTAAAATTGGACCTTTTCCTAGTTTATCTACAAAAACCTCTGTTATTTTATCAACAGGAGTTATAGCTCTTGCAAATTTATTCCCATTTTCATCTTTAATAAGGACATCCAAGTTTTTTCCTCTGACATAATTATTTCCATTATCTCCTGGAAGAAAAATTGCAAAACCCTCTTTATCTTTTTCAGCAGCAGTTATCTCCATTCTGCCTAGAGTAATTTTTGCATCGCCTTGAAGTTTAATTCCTTCTGCTGCTTGTGTAAACTTTCCTGCTATATTCCATTTCAATCCATCAGAAGGCCAATTTGTCCCTTTTATTATTAAATATCCATCTTTATAATCTAAAGTTCCGTCTTTCATTGCTAGAGTAATAGTTTTTTGAAGCCTTTTTCCGTCTTTTTCGAAAAACTCTTTAAACTTGTAAATAAAAGAATCTTCTTTATCGTCATAAGATAATTCTTGAAGACTAGGAGGCAGGTTTTCAGGATCTAAATAGGTTCTTCCATTTGTTAAAACAATTTTATTATCAATATTATTAAATTTTAATTCAGAAGACCCAAAATTAACTAACTTAATTCTGTATTTTTGTCCTATCAAGTTCTCCATAGCTTTTTGCCTGTTTTGTAGAGATGCTTTGGACCATAACGCATTAACTTTATCTGAATCGGCTTTAAGTTCTTGTTTTATCTTATTCCAGTCTAGATACCAAGTTTTTGGGTCGTCTAAACTGAAAACTTTAGGAGCATCACCAACTCCAAAATTTGAGGTTTCTTCTGAGATTGTAGTTCTAAAAAAAATTCCTATAATTAAGAACAATAAAACAATAGCTAATAATTTTTCTTTCATTAAATACCTCATTAACAAATATTTATTAGAATATATAAAATCATTGATATAATAATTTTATGGTTATGTTAATCCTAAAAAAATCCACTATCTTTAGATAGTGGTTTATTTGTAGTGGATTTTTTGGGAATCTCAAAACCCAAACAAACAACATACTTTAGTATGTGGTAAAACGCAGGGTTTTGAGATATTCAATATCAAATTTAATACTCATAAACCTAGCTTCGCTCGGCTACCTTAAGATTGTCTGCTCAGAAGCCTCCTCCTGATCGGCTATTTCGCAGTTATTATATTTTTATTAATAATCAATTAATAAGATTATTAGTTCTCAAATATTAAGTTGGACACTTAACTTAACCTCTACCAAATATTTAAATATTCTCTAAATTTTATTAATTATAGTTTATTAAAGCTGAAAGAATATCAAGAAGTAACCTAAATTATAGTTATCCGATTAATTTATCTGTTAACAAAAATGAGGCGATTTTACTCTTAATAAAGAAAACTTAAAACATGCTAGACATAAAACTAATTCGAGAAAATCCTAAGCTTGTCAAAGAAAATATTAAAAAAAAGTATCAGAATGAAAAGCTAGTTTTAGTTGAGCAAATTAGGAAAAAAGACGAAGAGTGGAGAAAATTAAAATATGAATTAGACCAGTTCAGAAAATCAAGAAATGAAATTTCTGAAGAGATTAATAAAGCTAAGAAAGCAAAAGATGAAAAACTTGCCAATGAGCTAATAAAACAAGCAAAAGAAATTCCAGAGCAAATTAAAAAAACTGAAGAAAAAACTGATTTGTTGGAAAATGAAATTGAAGAATTAATACTCGTAATTCCAAATATTATCTCTAAGAAAACTCCTATTGGAAAAGACGAGACTAAAAATAAAGTAATAAAAAAAGTCGGAAAGATAAAAAAAAGAACCTTTAATATTAAAAATCATGTTGAATTAATTGAAGGTTTTGATTTGGGAGATTTTGAAAAGTCTGGGGTAGTCTCTGGAAAAGGATTTTACTATCTGAAAAATAAACTAGCTTTGTTGAATCAAGCTTTGATTAGATTTGCTATTGATTTTATGAAGAAAAAAAACTTTGAGTATATAGAAACACCTTTAATGCTAAATGAACATACAATTTATGCTTCAATGGATAAAAAAGCCATTGAGGAATCTGTCTATTCTATCAAAGATGAAGACTTAAATTTAATAGGAACTGCAGAGCAATCACTTTTAGCAATGCATTCAAACGACGTGATTCCAGAAAATCAACTTCCCAAAAAATATTTTTCTTATTCAATGTGTTTTAGAAAGGAAATTGGAAGTCATGGGGTAAATGAAAAAGGCCTTTGGAGAACCCATCAATTTAATAAAATTGAACAGTTTATTTTTTGCAATCCAAAAGATTCTGAAAAATATTACAATGAACTATTAAAAAACTCTGAGGAAATTTTAAAATTATTACAATTGCCATATAGAGTAGTTGAAATGTGTTCAGGAATGCTTGCTGACTGGAAACATAGAAGCGCTGATTTAGAGGTTTACAGGCCAACTATTAGAGATTATGGAGAGGTTATGAGTTTAAGCAACTGCGTTGATTATCAGGCTAGAAAATTAAATATTAAACTAATAGATAAACATGGCAATAGAAAAACTATTCATACTTTGAATAATACCGCTTTAGCTACTTCAAGAATAATGGTTGCTATTTTAGAAAACTTCCAGACAAAAAATAGTATTAAAATTCCCAAAGTTCTTTGGAAATATACAGGGTTTAAAGAGATAAAATTGAGAAAAAATAAATAGGCAAAACTCTTAAAAATCAATTCTTGAATAGAAACATGTATTTACAAAAACAACCGAAGCACAACAGAAGATTTGTAAAAAAATTAATTATCTTATCAATAATAGTTTATATTTTAAATATATTACTTATCTTGCAGTTAATTCCTGTTTTAGAAAGTCAAACATTTGGAGCTAAAACAATTAATTTATTAGTCTCTCCCCCAAATTTTATTTTTGAGGATTTACTGGGAATAAGCAGTGTAAAAATTATAGACTATCTTACTTGGATTTTGCAGTTTTTTTATGATTTTTTGATTGTTTTAATATTATTAAAATTGTTTAGAAAATAACTGATAATCTCTAATCTCGCTATTTTAACTACCTCGCTTTCATAAACTAGATAAACTTGTGTTTATACAGGTCAGAAAATTATTTTGGTTTTCTGAACTCTTCTCTATATTTATCTAAATCTTTTTGGATTTTAGAAATAGTGTCTTGTAACGCCTTTTTTGCACTTTTACCTTCTGTTTTAACTTTTAATATTAAGGGCTTTGAATAGTGTTCTTTTTTCCACGCCCCTATTTTTACACTATCATCTTTATTCAAGTAAACTCTAACTATCTCTGCAACCGTTTGATTATCAACGCTTAATTCTAAATCATTTTTTTCTTTTTTAAGAATTTTTATTTCCATAATCTAAAACAACCCAAGGTTTTCTTTATTCGCAATCCTGCTTGATATTTATTTTCAATTGCATCATAAATATCTACTAATAACTCAAGAAAAACAGGGTTTTTAAAAGTTTAGTTTTAAAGATAAAGTTGAATTAATCCCCTAGAATTTATTATGGCCTCTCTTTCCAAAGTCGATGCCGTTAAAATTTCAAGTGCCACATATATTTTTCCATCAGTAACCGGGTCTTGATTTTCTATTGCAGATTTTAACGCTTCTTTTAAATTAGCATAAACTTCTTGATAATTTTTAGCACCTTTAGAATAAAGAGGAATAAAATCTTTAAACTCAAAGAAATCTCCTACTCCCAAAAGCAATTTTTATTTTATACAAATTTGTAAATTGCTTTTGCTCGCCTTTAGGTAGGATATCTCTTTGGCATCACAAAACCAGCAAACAAAAAACATTTTTTATCCAATTTTAATTTTGTAAAATGCTTTTTGTTTGACAAACCCACACATTTAGGTGTGGGTTAAAACCGAAGGTTTTATGATATTTTAAAGTGCTTAATACATATGGACCAGATACTGCTTCAGCATGTAATCTATATCCAACCTTTTCATCATATATCTCTTTGAATTTTAGTTTCATTATCTAATTTATTAATCTTTTCAAATTAAGCCTCTCTTAAAATCCTTTTTTTCAGAATAATGTTATTTTTTAATTAACTCTTTTCCGCCAAGAAGTTTATCAATATCTTCATGTTCTCTTTTTTTTAGAGCTTCTAATCTTTTTTTATTTTCTTCTATTATTCTCATCCTTTCTTGTGCCGATTTTCGTTTTTCTAAAAGCTCTTGTTTTTTCTTTTCTTCCAGTCTTAATCTCTCTTTTTCACGCATGGCAAGGATAATTCTTTTTCTTTCTTCAATTTTTCTTTGTTCTTCAATCTGCTCTGATTTGGTTGCTTCGACTCTTTTTTTATGAAGTTTTTGCAAATATCCTATAGTTACTTTATTTGGATCAAATTTATCTATCTCAAAATCATCTACTTCGCCCTGAATAGTTTCTGTTTCTGAAGTTTCTTTTTCAGTTTCTTCAACAGGTTCTTCTATAAAAACCATTTCCTCTTCTTCTGGTATTATATCGATTCTGTTTCCCTTGACATCTAACAAAATTGGTTCTTTTGGCCTTTCTCGTGTTTCATAGTATGGAGCTTTTCTTAGTCTAACCCTAAGAAATTGTTCTAATTTATTTATTAAAGGTTCTGCATTTGCAGGGAGCTTTCCATTTTCTATCATCTGAACAGCTGTTTCTGATTCTCCTATTGCTCGAGCAAGCTGTTGTTGAGTAAATCCTTTTCTTCTCCTATTTTTCATGATCTCCCAATGAAAATATTCGATTAAGTTTAAATTCTTTTTTTCAGGCAGTTCTAATAAAGGATTAATTTCTAGTTCCTTTAATCTATCTTGCCTTAAAACAAGATCTCTTTTTTCTAGTTTTTTTAAAGATGTTACTCCAGAAAGTCTTTGCATTCTTTCGTAAATTCCTTCAACTTCTGATTCTTTTAGCTGATTTGCCTTAGGTTTTTTAATTATTGTTATATTTTCTATTATAGCACATCTTTCGCAAAATTTAGCTATTCTTCCATCGGGAATAGCATCTAAAATCCTGACTTCATTTTCGCTTACGCCGCATCTCTCACAAATTTCTATCATGTTACTTTTAATATAAGAGCTATTTTAAAAGGTTTATCTTACTTAAGTATATAGGTCAGATTTATTGTTATTAGTTTTTGGAAATATATTTTTTATTCAAGTTCCTATAGATAAAAAAGATGCCCGAAGATTAATTCTAGGAGATTTTGATCAAGTTAGTATGTTTACGTAAATAGTTCTATATTATAACTTAAGAGATTTTTAGTTAGCATATTTTTTAATTTTTTATCACTAAAAATATCTCAATAACTCATCAATAGTCTGTATTTCTGTTATTTTTGTTTTTCTATCAATTAAAATAATAGGAAGTTCATTCTCATTAATATTATATTTTTCAAGTATTATTTTTACAGCAGAAATTTCATTATCCCCTGCTATTGGAATTAATAAAATTTCCTTTCCTTTAATTTTCTTTAGTTCATTTAAAAGTTTTGAGAAAACATTTTGCTTTGCTTTTATATCATAACTGGCATCATTAAGCACATAAAAATAAACTACTTCATAATAAGAATTAGAGCATTTTTCTTTTATTTTTATTGAATTAATAAGTAACATTGTTCTTAAAAGATCATATTTTTTATGTTGAATAGCTAAATTTTTTTCAGTAAGTCTATTAGCTTTTTTATATCTATAAAGAATTTTTGCTTCTTCAAAAATTTTATCTGCAAATTCTATATTTTCTTTTACAGCCTTATCACAATTAAAATTTCCTATAGAATAAATTTCAGTTTGCAGTTTAACATCTAATAAATCTAATTCTGATTTTTCATATAGGTTACTAATTTTATTAGTCCTCCAATTTTCTAAAATAACCCCAATAAAAACTCCTATTCCAAAAATTAAAATAGTTACTAGTAACGCCTGCCAAAATACGTGTTTTTGTGAATCTAGCATTTTCAGTTTTTTAATTTAGCGAATATTCAGTTAATAAATTAGTAATTTATTTTAATTTGTTAAATCTTATTATCAGGTTAATTATAACTCGCTTTACATGACAAATGGCTATCTTTATTAATTTGTATTTAATTATTAATATTAGTTTATAATTATATTGGTAATGTGATCAAATCAATAAATAGAGGTTTAATTGCCCTTATTACTAACTAAATTAACTACAGATCATCTATTAAAATTACCTCCAAATCCTTTTTCTTTTTGCAAAATGCCACAATGAGTTTATCATTATAAATGGATAAAGTATAAGGTAGAATATTAAATAAAAGGGGATATTAAATAGGTTTTCTTTTTTCTTTATTTTTTCATTTAAAATTGATAAGGTAAATAATACAAACAATAAACCAAAAAGAAATAAAACAATTCCTAAATAATTTAAGATGCTTGGGGTTATATAAAATTCTTCTAAAGTTATTAAAGGAGTGTCAGCTATTATAGAATATTTTGTCAATAAATAATTGGAAATAATCCTAGTTGTTAATAAATAAAAAAAAATACTTAATCCTATCACTCCTAAAAACAAATTTATTATGAAAAAGGGTATTATAAAAGCTCCTAACATACCTTTTTTTCCTATAACCCTCTTATATTTTTTGATGCATTGCAATCCTCCTACATTCCATCGTCTTCTTTGCTTCCACCAAAGATTTATTTTATTCGGAACCTGGCTCGTAACACTAGCACCTAAACTCATTTTTCTCTTCCAACCATTATGAGCCAGATGCCAGGTAGCCTCAATATCTTCTGTCAAATTATCATTATCAAATCCATTAATATCTTCTAAAGCTTTTTTTCTGTATAAAGCCAATGGCCCAGGAGTAACATAAATAGCATCGACATACTCTAATAGCTTTCGTCCAAATGAAATTGCGATATATTCAATGGCTTGTAATTTTTCCCAAAATTTATTTTTGTTTCTTACTAAAACCGGACATGTTACAGCTCCTACATCTTCATCGTCAAAGAAGCCGACCATTTTTTTTAAAGAATCTTTTTGAGGGAAAGAATCAGCATCAACAACAGCTATTAGTTCCCCATTTGCCACTTTCCATCCTTTATTTAACCCTCCAGCTTTTCCAAGATTTTTTTCATTATTAATCAATTTCAGATTAGAATATTTTTCTAATAGTTTTTCAACAATTTTCTTTGTATTATCTGTAGAGCAATCATTAATTACTATTACCTCTTTAATATCATAATCAATATCAAAAATATGTTTTATAGTTTCTTTAACAGTAGATTCTTCATTATAAGCTGGGACAATGAAACTTACAGAGTAATTTTTTTTAGGTTTTGGATAATCAAAAAACCTGTTTTTATTTCTAAAATAAAGTATTAGAAAAAAACTTAGCATGTATAGCGAAATAAACATATATGCAAGATAAACATAGGGTAGGAATTCTGTCATTTTATTGCCTCTCTGATTTTTTATTTTAATCCTTTATTAAGATATAGATATTTATTTATCAGCCTCTTTTTTTTCATCCTGGTTTTTTTCTGAACTTGATTATAGTTCAACACCATCTTGATTATTTTCTTTTTCTTGTAAGTCTGAAAATTCTTCACTTTGTTCAGAATTATCTGGACCATTCAAAACATTATCCTTAATGTTTTGAAGGTGAAAATAATCAAAAAAATCCTCACTTAGAGCAAGTTCTTTCGTATGCCCAAGTTTTTTTGCTTTAACTAACCCAATACCAATAAAATTTTTTATATGATCATAAGATTTATTGCCCCTTATTTTTACAACAACAGATTGTTTAACCGGCTGTTTATAAGCTATGACTGCCAATGTTTCTTGCTCTGCTTTTGTAAACTCTGAAGTTCCTGTCGCAAGTTTGTTAATCATATGAACGTATTCTGGTTTAACGTCCATTTTCCACATATTTTCTTTAGAAATAATCTGAATTGCAGAATCTTCTTTGTTATATCTTTCAATTAGCTTTTCAATTAATTCTCTTGTCATTAAAGGATTAATGTCTGTAAGTAAAACTAGTTCTTGTAAATTTAAAAATCTTGCAGATAAAAACAAAGCTGCCTCTATCTTCTTTAAATTATCAATCTCTTTTGATTCTTCCAGCTCTCTTACTGTTTCTGAGGTAATTGTCATAAAAGAAATAATGATAAAGAGGATTTAAAGTTTCCTAATTTATATTGTAAATAAACAGTATAACAGATCTGATTATAACTCAAGCAAGAAACTATGGGTTTTAAGTTATAGACTAATTGTGGCAATAAACAAACTAGACAAATTAACTATAAATAAAGAATTAATAATTAATAAAATCAAAAAGTCCTTGAGTATTACCACACCTTAAAAGGCGTGGTTTGTTTTAGGATTTTTGGATGCTCAGAAATTCGAAACACATCCTAAAGGATGTGGTTTTAAACTGTTGAGAATTTCTGAGATAAGAAAATTATGTATTTTAGTGAGTGGGATAAATCCCTTTGTTATTTAAAGATCTAAAAAAGTTTAATTCATTATTGTTAATGATTCTTTAGTTTTCTTGTTTTTTTCAGAAAGGTTTGGGATTTTTAATTTAGAGTAATCACTTATAACTTCATCACTATCTTGTTTTATAGAGTATTTTAAATTTTCAGAGTAAAATATTGGTTTCCCCATAGACTTTGCACCTCTTATAGCGTCCTTGACCCCATTCGATTCATTAACTAAAAAAGGCATTAATCCATCACAGCCATATACGACCAAATTATTTCTAAAAGAATAACAATCTTCTCTATATTTTTCATTTATAGGCTTTAGGAATTCATTTTGATCAAAACAGGAAGCATCAAATATAATCTCTGGGAAATTTTTATTAATATAAACTATTTGTTTTGCAATTGCTTCCATTTGTGAAGTATGTATTCTAGAACTTAAAGAACTATTCATAAAATGTTTTAAGTAATCACTTCTATTAATTGGCAGAGCTATTTTTAAGTATTGTTTTGGGTTCTCCTGTTCTCTTAATACTATTTCTGTTGCAATATAGTCAACTCCTAGTGCCCCCCCAGTTAAAATTCCAAAGCCATTAGATGTAATATATCTTACAATTTCTGTTACGTCATCTACAACTCTTTGATTGATTGTTCTCCATGAGCCAGTTATTCCAACCCAATGATTAATTGGTATATAGTATTCCCACCAACCAATAAAATTTTCAAGTGTTTGAGCAGCACCATATAAAAAAAATTTATCAATCTGTTTGGCAGTATCTTCTTTAAGAAATTCTTCATCATCTTTTGGGGGCTCTCTCTGTTTTCTATGCAATCTTCCCATTATACATGATTCTAAAAAATCATCAAGGTTTTCCCATAAATTAGTCTCTTTTCCTATGTCTTCTATTACACTTGCCATATTAAAATAAGTATTACTACTATTTAAAAACTTTTCCTTTTAATCCGAAAGTGATATTTTACAGTATACTAAGAAGTTAAAAAAATATGCAGACGCTTAATTTTTCGGTTAATTTAAGTTAATTTTAGAGCGTTAGTAATGTCTCTTACTAAGTTTTCACATTATAATTAAGAAGTTAATATATTTTAAATCTTAATATAGCTCCAATGCCGCTCAAGTTAAAAAACTGCAATCCTTCTTCAGTATCTGTTGAAACTAATTCTATTTTAGCAGAGGTTTTTTCAGCTTTTTTTTCAAGCTCTTTAATTTCAGGTTTCTTCAGTTTTTTAGATAGAAATAATGTGTCTACTGCTCCGACATCAAGAGCTTTTTCAACATTTTTTCTGCCATAGTTTGCTTTATCAGGCTCTTTTCCCAACATATTGAAAAATTTTTCTAAGATTTTTTTTTCACGAGTAATTTCTTGGTCTGCTAAAACATCCTGTGAACATTCTATTAATAATTCTAAACCATGTTCATCAGCATAACCTATATCTTTAACAGCCAAAACTTTTTCTTGTAAAATAGTTACTAAGTTCCCATCTTTTAAAAAATCCTCTTTTGTTGGACCTGGACCACCAACCAAAATACCTTTTAATCCTTTTAAGTCAAAAAATTCTTTTTTCGCTGTATCTGCAATTTTTCTAAAGAATTCCTTAGCAAGCCCTTCTCTTATTCTTGCATAGCGTGCAGCGGATTGTCCTCCCTTATTAGTTTTTCCTGGAATATAACTTTCAAGTTTACGAAGCACTTTTATTTTTTTCCCTATTAACAATCCAAGCGTTGCTTCATTTCTTTCTACAACAATCAATCCATAGACTTCTTTAACTTCTAGTATTTCTTCTAATGGATCTAAAACAAAAGTCTGATCACATCTGTAAAGCCTTGCATTAAGCTCTTCTGGAGGTTCAAAAGCTTCTGCAATAAATTCATTTTGACCTTCAACCCTAGAAATATTTCCAGCAAATAAAGCCACCCCATTTTTTGAAGTATGTTTCATACTTTTTGTTATTCTAATCAACGATTCTAACGCTTCCTGAACATTTTTTCTTGTTGCTGTTGATTTTATATTAGCGGCAGTTGATTTTTCTGATTCTAATTGACGAGTTATCAAGTTAATATCAAATCCTTTTGGAACTAAAACAGTGATAAGTTCTGTATGTCTCGCTTTATAAGACTTCATTCTTTCAATAAACTCTTCAAGTTCTAATTTCTGTTTTTCGTCCATTTTGTTAATCAATATATTATAGTAAATAAATCTTTTTAAATACTTTTAATTAGTATTGTTGATGGAAGAAGGATATTCATTTAATTTGGATAATCGATATAGAACATTACATTCTAGAAACGCTTTGAGTCAAATGGAGGCATTATTAAAAGAACAGAATTTAATGGGTTATATAGATGGTTATTTAATCGCTAAAGGCTTGTTTTTAGTCTCTAAAGAAGATGAAGATAAAAAATTTTATGATACATTGTACCAGATTCATGAAGAAGAAAAGAATAAAAATTTAAGCCTGCCGGATCTAAAAGCTTTATCAAGAGAATATATTAATTCTTATTTAAAAGAAAAAATTCAAAAATAGGATTGTTAAGATTAAAGGAACAAATTTATAATGCTGATGAATATATTAATAAATTAGTTTATAATCTCTACGGAATCACAGAAAAAGAAATTATTGAAAAGTGTTGAATGGAAAATAAACCGAGGTAACAAATTGCAATATCTTTATTTACTGGAGCAATTATTGCGTCATTTATTCTTGTTTGAGATTTAGGAGAAACTTTCTTTGATAAGATATTGATTCTTTTAATCTTGGGTTTACTTATTATTATATCCTTAAAAGTTATATTAGACCCCTCAACTGATTTACATTTTGTGGGAGATATATTAAAGAAAATTTTGAAAATAAATAGCGATTGTTGAAAGTTCTTAATTCTTTTTCTTTCTCGCTTTCTGTAAAAAAAGTCAGTCAAAAAGGCGACTTAATTTACAAAGCCTATACAAACTCAACTCCAAACCCACCTTCTTTTATTTCTTTAGTGTTTGTAACATCTTTTAAATCTTCTGATAGGGGTTTTATTTTATTTTTTTCTGATTTAGGTAATGTTAAAACTATTTCAGAGTTCATTGGTTTTTTGGCAGTTGATTTTTCCTGCCTAACTTTAGTTAAAATATCTAAAAATAAATCCAAGATTTCTGTTTTTTCCACAATTTTTTCTGAAATGGGCCATTTTGTTAAATGTATGCTTTTTTCCTTTTCTGTTTTTTTAAAATAGTTTTGATAAATCTCTTCTGTTATAAATGGCATTATTGGAGCAATAAGTTTAAGAATTGTCAATAAGCTTTTGTAAAGAGTATATTGAGCCGACAATTTTTTATATCCTGTTTTGTTATAAATTCTTTTTTTAACTATCTCTAAATAATTATCACAAAAATCCCAGAAGAATTTTTCTATTTCTGTTTTTGCCTTTGAATAATCATACTTTTCAAAACTATTTGTGCAGTTTTTAATTAAGTTATTTAATTTAATTAGAAATAATCTGTCAATTACTTCTAATTTAATTTTTGCTCTTTGCTCTTTGCTCTTTGTATTATGTTTGTAGTCTCTTAAATTCATAAACATAAATCTATTTGCATTCCATATTTTTGTAATAAACTTTTTTCCTGATATAAGGTCTTTTTCATTATAATCTAAATCTTCTCCTGGCTTAGAGCTGGCTGCCCAGAATCTTAAAGCATCTGCTCCGTATTCTTTGAAAATTTCTTGAGGCTCAATAACATTGCCTTTGCTTTTACTCATTTTTTTGCCTTCAAGAGTAACAAATCCAGAGACCATTATATTATTCCATGGAATCTTATTTTCATGATATAATGATTTAACTATCGTGTAAAATGCCCAAGTTCTTATTAAGTCATGAGCTTGTGGTCTTAATGAATATGGAATTTCTATTTTTGCTGTTTTATTATTTTTTAATAATGAGCTTGCTATTTTAATTGCAATTTGTGGCGTTAAAGAAGAGGTAGCCCAGGTATCTAAAACTTTTTCTTCAGGTTTTGCTTGTTGATTGCATTTTGGACAGGGTTTTTTTATTTCTAATGGGTCAACAGGGAGTTCGTTTTCATTAGGCAAAATAATTTTATTACAAGATTTGCATTCCCAAACAGGAATAGGAACTCCAAAATGTCTATCCCTTGAAATACTCCAATCCCATTCTATTCCTTTAACCCAATTTTCATATCTTTTAAACATGTAACTAGGATACCAATCAATTTTTTTGCTTTGATTAATTAATTTATTTTTTTTATCTAAAATTTTAATAAACCATTGTTCTGTTGGAATAAATTCAATTTCAGTTCCACATTTATCATGGACATTTATATTATTGATTATTATTTTTTGTTCTGCAACCAATCCAGAATCTCTTAAATCTTCTAAAACTCTATTTCGAGCTTCTTTAATTTTTAGTCTTCCATATTCTTTTATATTTAGTTTTCCATCTTTATCCAATAATATTTTTGGCGGTAATTTATGCCTATTAATTGCATCAACGTCATATTTATCTCCATAAGAACATATCATTAAAACTCCTGTTCCTTTTTTAATATCTGCACTAGAGTCATCTATTATTGGAACCTTATAGTTAAATAAAGGGACTGTTGCTTTTTTTCCAATAAAATGTTTATATCTTTCATCTCTGGGATTAATAAAAACTGCTACGCAAGCAGGAAGTAGTTCTGGTCTTGTTGTCGCTATTAATAAATCTTCATTATTAACTTTAAATTTAATGGTTGAGAACAAACTTTCTTGTTTTTTATCTTCTAATTCTGCTTGTGCAATTGCCGTCTGGCATTCAGGACACCATAATGTTGGAAATTCTTTTTTATAAATAAACTTCTTCTTATATAATTCTAGAAAGGATTTTTGAGATAGCTTGATTGAATTTTTGTCAATTGTTGAATAATAAAGATTATAGTCGCAGCTTATCCCTAAATTCTTCCAATCTTGTATAAAATCAGGGGTTATTTCTTTTATGGTTTCAAGACATAATTTTACGAATTCATTTCTTGACATTTCTTTGCTTTTAACATTTTTAAGTCGTTCAATTAGTCTTTCAGTAGGGAGGCCATTATCGTCTGTTCCAAAAGGATAAAATACATTTTCTTTCATTCTTCTATAACGTGCTATAAAGTCTTGTTGAGAGTAAGAAAAAGCGTGTCCTATATGCATTTTTCCAGAGACGGTTGGTGGAGGAGTATCTATACTATAAATCTTGCCCCTCTTTGGATTAAATTTATAAATTTTATTAATCTTCCAAAACCCTAAGATTTTAGATTCTGTTTTTTGTGGGTCGTAATTTTTAGGGTCCATTTTATTAGTTGGTTTCAGTAATTATGAGTTTTATTAATTTATATCTTAACAATAATGGTTTAAGTTATTGAGTTTATCTTAAGCCAGCTTCTTAGTGTTTATACTAGTTGTATAGGTTTATATTATCAACCTAAGAATAATTATTTTTTAAAGTTAATCTTTTTTAGATTAGCGGGTAAGAAAAAATCAAGCAGCCATTCCATAGCTGTTTCTTAAATTATAACCTGTTTTTGATGCTGCATAATCATCAGCCTGACTTTCACTCATAATCCCTAAAGAGTGAGCTTCTTCATGGTAATAAACAAATCTTTCATCGTTTGGAGATAAATTATTAGCGAGATATATAGTATGAGTCGAAGGATCATACTGTCCAAGAACTTTCCATCCAACTCCAGAAGGCAGTTCTTGAGGAGAAACATAAATAACTCTTGCTTTGCTTTTTTGATTTATATTCTTATTTTTAGAGTGAAATTTACTATATTTTATTAAATTACTTTCTATAAAATCCTCCAAGTCTTCCCAAATCTCATTATTATTTTTGATATTTTTATTAATAATATCTTCAAGCAAATTTTCAAATGGGTCTTTAATAAGGTATCTTTCTTCAGAATTCTCAATTAAACTGATTAAAGAGTATTTTTTTATTTTTCGCATTTTTTATAATCAATAACTGATAGTATTTAAATTTTATTTTTCAAAAGTTAAATTTCAGTCAGTATAACCAAAGTTTGAGTAAATCTCCTGGTGATTATTAATATCTCAAAAAACCTCTTCTTCAATTTCTTCTTTTTCCTCAAAATTTTCTTCTGATAAGCTAGACTTTTCTAGATTTTTTGATTTTTGATTTATTATTTTCTTCTGGAAATTGTTTTCATTAAACGATCTTTGTGGCTGAGATTTTTTAGCAGATTCATGCATTGATCTTAATTCAGATTCATCAATAGAATTAATTAATTCCTTAAATTCAGAAAAAGATTCTGCAGGAATTCTTGTTCCTGATTTCGTAAATCCAGTATATCTATCAGAACTTGTAAATTCTCTAATTGTTAAACCAATTCTTCCTCCAAAATCATCTATTCTAATAGCAATATCAGTATTCTCGTTTTTTCTGATTTTCCCAATGTCTTTTTCCATTTTTATTGTTTTGTAGTTTATTCAGTATTGATAATTTAATAAGCTATGGCTTTCTTGCCTTGCGTAAGTCACCCTAATATTTATGCTACTCATCATACTTGTTTGTTTAATAGATTTATTATTTTATCTGGATTGTTTATTACCTTTTGGATTTTAATTATTTTCTGGCTTTTTGGTTTATAAACCCATAGTTTTTAAATTCAAAAGTTTCGCATTTTATTTGCTCAATAACGCTATTCAAACCACCATATTCTTCAACAGACTCATTTTTTAAAATAATTATCTCTTTAGGAGCTTCAATGCAATCTATTGCATAATATCCTTGACTACTTATTCCAATATACTCTTTTTTTATTCCAATATAATCCCCTTTTTTTAGCTCACCAACTACAAAAAAGAAATATTCTCCATCATTTCTTCTTTTAACTCTTAATACCATCTTTTATTATACGATAAAAAGAAAAGGAGTTTATTAAGTTTTGTATGTTTTATTTTTAATAATTAGGTAATAGACATAATAACCTCTAAATTAATATAATTTGATGAATAAAGGACTAGTAATTTTTTTGACGATATATCTAATTTTCATGCAATTCAGTTTCATACAATTTGGATATAGTTTATCTTCAAAATAGTTTTCTGATAAGCGAAACAAAAATATAGAAAGGTTTTTAAATAGGCTTTTTTTAGATTAAACAAAACTTAAAGATTTTTATTCTATAGAGGATAAGATGGCAACCAAAAAAAAAATTGGGTTAGATAAACTGAAAAAAGGAATTTTTTTAGTAGTTAGTTTAGGAATTATTTTTGATACTAAAACAAGAAAAATTTTAATTGCTAGAAGAGATGGTGACCCCCATATAAAAAATCTTAGATGGGGTTTTCCAGGGGGAAGACCTAAATATGGAAAAGATTTAGAGAGAGATTTAGAAAGAGTAATAAACGCAAGGACGGGATTGAGAGTTAAGAATCTAGGAGCTATTTTTTCAAGAGTTCTGGAAGAAAATAAAAAAATCTTATTAATTTATTATTTGTGTGAAGTTGTTGGAGGAAAAGAAAAAGCTGGCGAAGATTTTATTGAATTAAAATGGGTTAAACCAAAAGATTTACAAGAACATTTCACGACTTCTTTTGACAAAAGGTTAAAAGAGTATATTTTTAATTTGAAATGATTTTTATAACAGCACCAACCCAACTTAGTTTTCAAACTTTTTATATATTTTTAGCTATATATTAGTGCATATATATTTTTTAAAACCAGCCCTGTTTACTAAGTCAAGATTTAATAAATAAAGCTGGTTATAAAAAATGAGCCTATTTTCAATTTTTGGCAAAAGCAATACTGTTTATTTTCCTTGTTGTATAACTTATTTCAAATTTAGAGAAGGATTTGAACTCTATAAAAATATTTTTTCTAAATTAGGAATTAGTTTCGGAATTTTAGATAAACAGAACTGTTGCGGATTAGAAGCGTTAGAAGCTGGTTATGATATTGAGGCAAGAATGCTAGCTAGAAAAAATTTTGATGTTTTTAAAGAAAAGAAAATTAATAGCATTATAACAAATTCTCCAGACTGTTATAAAATGTTTTTACAAAATTATCCAGAGCTTTTGCCTGACTGGAATATAAAAGTTATAAATTTATGGAAATTAATTTTAGAAAAATTAAAAGATAGTAGGTTAATTAAAAATAAAGCAATAGAAATAGTTACTTATAATGATAATTGTTATCTAGGAAGGTATTGTAATATTTATGAGGAACCGAGAGAAATTCTAAGACTTCTTGGTTATGAAATAAAAGAATTGGATAATTCTAAAGAAAATAGTTTTTGTTGTGGAAGTTGTGGAGGATTACCGAGAATTAACCAAGAGCTTGCGAATAAGATTGCAAAAGAGAAAATTTTGCAAGCGAAAAGAGTAAATGTAAAAAAAATGATAGTTATTGGTTTTGATAGTTATGATTTATTAAAAAATAATTCTCAATTAATGCCGCAAGGAAAAGAAATAGAAATTTTAGAGTTTTCAGACGTTTTAGGAAATGCTTTAGGAATTAAAACTTCATCTAAATTGACCGAAAAACTAAAAGAAGAGTTTATCAAGCAAGAACAGTTTAAATCCTGAACTAAATTAATATTACCAATTAAATAAATCCTGAAAAGATAAAAAATGAACCAAGAATTAATTTGTTATAATACTGATGGCTCAAGGATAATTGGAAATGCATTGAAAGTAGTTTTTCCAGAAAATGTAGAAGAAATTAAAAAAGTTGTTTTTAATAATCAGAATATTGTTCCAAGAGGAAGCGGAAGTAATTTTGTTGGCTCCTGTGTTCCTAATAATTCTGTTGTAATTGACATGAAAAAAATGAATAAAGTAAGCTTTGAAAATGGCAAGGTTTATGCAGAGTCAGGAGTTACAATGAAAGAATTAAATGAAAAACTAAAATCCGTTGATTTTGAATTTCCAGTTTTTTCAAACGAAGAAAGAACAATTGGAGGGATGATTGCTATGAACTCTAACGGTTACTTAGGAAGATATGGAAATATTAAAGAATGGATCGAAGAAATTGAGCTAGTAAATGGGAAAGGGGAGGTAGTTAAAATAGGAAAAGCGGATTTATCAGATGTATGTGGTATGGAAGGTATAACTGGTATAATTACAAAAGCTAGATTAAAAGCAATTTATTTACAAAAAAGAAGCGCTTCTATTTTTCAGGCAGAAACACTTGAAGATATTTGGTCAATTGCTAGAAGATTAAAATTACAAGAAGATGTTGTTATGTTGAGGTTTTACTCTAAATCTGTTTCAAAATTAATGGGTTTTTCTCAAAAATATCACCTTTTTGTAGGATTTAATTCTGAAAGAGGCAAAATTAAAGGTGAAGACTATAATAATATTCTAAAAAACATAAAAAAAGAATATTACTATCTTTCAGCTCAAGGATATTATGATACAGACGATGTAAAATTCTTTTTTGATAAGATAAAAGGGTTTGTTTCTTTTTTGGAAGAGCTTAAAGTCCTTTATTTTAGCGATTTATCTAGCGGCAGCATATATCTTTTTTTTATAGAGCAGGACATTAATAAACAAAATGTTTTAAAAATGATTCAAAGAATGGGTGGAAGGCCTGGAAGTTATGGGACTGGAATAAAAAGAAAAAATATTTTAGATAATATACAGAAAAAAATAATACAAAGAATAAAGTCAAGATATGATCCACATGGAAAACTAAATCAAGGTAAGTTAATCGACTTTCTAGCTGGAGCGAAAGAAAAAAATTGGTTTAAAAAGGAAATTAATAATGAGGTTAAAGAAGAAAGAAGCATAGAGGAAGATGCTGGTAAAATGGAAGACAATTATTCTAGAGAAGGATTTGTAGAAGAAAAATTAGAAAAATCTAAAGAAGATCTGGAAATTGAAAAAAAAGAAATTGAAAAGAAAAATGAAGAATTGATTGAAAGGAAGGAAGAGCTTATGAAAGAACCAGCTATTAAATACAAGGAATTTGAAATAGTAACTGAACCAGGGGCTGGAAAAGTTAAAATTAGCGATAATCTTCGAAGGAAAGCTATTATTTCAGAAAATGAAAAAGAGCTAATAAACAAGATTATGTTTAATAAATTAGACAACAAAGAGGATAGTAAAAAAGAACAAGAAAATAAAAATGGTTAGTTTATCTGATAATGAGATGAAAATCCTTGAAACATTGAGAAACATGAAAAGAGGAATCTCAGAGGCAGAGGTTCATATTGTAAATGAGCTGCTTGATAGTACTGGTCACTGGTTAGGGTTTAATTATGAGTTAAAACATTGGCATCATATTAATGAAAAATTCGTATCTTCATATGGGGCTAGTTATTTTAATCAGGAATTGCACGATATTATTAATAAGTTAGTATCTAAAGGATATATTGTTAGAAACCTTGATGATCCAATTAACATAAAATATCACAAAACCTTTGGTTTTTAACCCACGCCCTTAGGCGCTGGTTTGTATTGGTTTTGTGATGCTAGAGAAATATCCTACCTTTAGGTAAGAGTTGGTAGGATATTTCTCTAAGTTTAATAAAAGATGAAAATTGAAGAGCATAATTTAAAAGAAGAGATAGGAGAAATTGTTGACAAAGCAGTTAAAATAGGCGTAGTTAATGAAAATTGTGGCGTTTTTAGGATTATGAGGCAGGAAAATTATTCTCCAAGAGGAAAGGCAGTAATGCTTAATAGCGGTTTTTATGAAAAAATTTTATATGAGTGTAATTTGTGCAAGGCCTGTGAGTTTAATAACAATTTATGCACCGCTTTTCTTAAAGCAAGGCAAGTTCTAGTTTTACAGAAAAAAGAAAATCCAAAAAATAAAAAGATGATTGAAAATTTGAGGAGAACCGGAAATATTTATGGGATAAAAGAGTAGTAAACTTCAAATCTTAACATCAAAACACCTCTTAATATACTCAGATAATTCGTTAAACCAAATCTCTGCTAACTAATTTTATTAGTTATTAATAATAACTAATTCTAATCCTTCATTTCTATCTTAATGTTTATGTTTCTTGGGATATAGAGCCTCATTATAGCATGCAAAACTCGGTCATCAGCGGAAATATCAATAATTCTTGAATGAATTCTCATTTCATAGTTATCAAAAGTAGCTGTTCCGTTTCCGCATGGAGATTTTCTTGTAGTTATTCTAAGTCTTTTTGTTGGTAAAGGTATGGGTCCGCTTATTGGAACTCCAAGTTTGCTTGCTATTTCTTTTATTTGATAGCAGAGATTATTCAAATCTTCAATCTTCATGCTTTTTAGTTTTATTCTTACTTTTGACATTTTTTATTATATTTACTAGAATTAATTGAAAAAATAGATTTAAATATGTTGCTATGAATTTAAAGATAATGGAAAGTTTAAATAAAAAATAAGATCCATTTAATAAAAAATAGATAGGAAGAAGTTTTTGAATAATTCAGTTTTTTATTATTAGCACATGTTTCTAGTTTTTTACCCCACCTTAAAAACATCTTTTACATAATGTATATTAAATGATATATAAAGATTTATAAATGAAAGATCTTAATAAAAATGTAGTATAGAATTAGAGCATACAAATAGTAGAATGATCTAGCTTTAATAATTGGAAATTACTAGAATAAAACAAAATAAATTAATAAATCAAAGATGATAAAAATGTTAACTCATAAAATCAAAAAATCCTTGAGTATTACCACACCTTAAAAGGCGTGGTTTGTTTTAGGATTTTTGGATGCTCAGAAATTCGAAACACATCCTAAAGGATGTGGTTTTAAACTGTTGAGAATTTCTGACATAATCAAAAAAGTCCAACCCAAGCTCTATAAGTTTATAAATTACCAAAAATAAAATAATCAATAATAAAATGAAACCAACACAAAAAAAGATTTATAGAGAACAGTTTAGCTGGCTTAATCCAGAAGAAAATCATAAAGTAGAACTTAATGATGTGTCTAAGAAAGAATTTAAAGCTTATAAAGAAGAAGCTATTATAACTAAAGAAATATCTAAAAAAGGATTTAGTAGAAGAAATTTCTTAAATGGATTATTATTTGGTGGTATGGCCGTCGGTTTAGGTGGTTATGCAGCATATAAAACAATAGATGATATAATAGAAAAAACAAAAATTAAAATTGTAAAAGATGTAACTTCAGGTGAGCTTTTATCAGCTTATGTAGAAGCGCCATTTGATAAAGGAAAAGAAGCTTTAGAAAAAGAAGGTTATGAAATTATTTCTTTAGAGGAAAATGCGAGGTTGAGGATGCAAGTGGGATATAAATCTCCGGTTACTATAAACGGAAATTGGGTAAGAGAAGCTATTATTTATGTTCCAAATAAAGGAGCATTTTTAACTAAACGGTCTCCAATAATGGAAAATGCTAAAGAAGCTACAGATTGTCATAGAAAAGGAATAGAGTATTTTTTAACTGACGAGCAAGTTGAAAAAGCTTTAGAAAATGCAGTTGAAATTATAACAGAAGTAATTCC
>ERZ1292623.457-Hain-H51-01um-R1-457-length-44320-cov-6_pt1 | contig 44320 bp, 58 predicted proteins | sample MGYA00564398_ERZ1292623 | MGnify/ENA primary metagenome ERZ1292623 (study PRJEB36523, sample SAMEA6512633) | groundwater metagenome | collected 2019-01-07 | study: AquaDiva: Metagenomics assemblies of 32 groundwater samples
ATAGCCGCACTGTCCGCACCATCAGCGAAGCCAAAAAGTTCTGCGATACTTATGGTAGTGGCTACGGCTTATCTGCCGAGTGCGCCAAAGTTATGGCCTCGGCCGAATTGCCGCCAGACCTGCCTAAAAATCCGGTCGAGTGCGTCTTTTATAAAACTGGAAAAAAACAACCTTACACTATTGAGACTAAAGAAAAGATCAGTTTTGTCTATGATTCTGTCAACGATGCTCTTTCTGCCTGCGGAACCTATGCCAACTCCTTAAACACCGCTTCCCAAGCGCTCTGCGGAGCTATGGGCGCCTGTACTTCCCCTCCCAATCCTATTCCTAAACCAATCGATGAAGTCGAAGTGATGCTGAAGCTGACAGACTGTATGGTAAGAAACGGTTCGCCTCTGCCGGTTTTCTTTAGCGGCAAGAACTACAGCACCATTTTGGAGCTGGAAGAATTGGCCGGAATCCTGCCGGCCGGTGATCCCCTGCGGCCGGTTATTTACTCCTGTCTCAGTGTCGCCCATGGCGGCAAGCCAACGCCCATCCCTCCTCCCGTGCCCATACCAGTCCCGCCCGCCGGTCAGAAGTATAAATGTTTCAATGCTCTGGGCCTCTGCTCTAATATCCTTGATACCAAAGACCCTGATTATTTAGCCATGATTCAGGAGGCGGAAACTGAATGCGTTAATGTGCCTCCTTCGGCGCCGGGCATCTGGCGTCAGGGAGCGGGTGATCCTAGGAATACCAAGGCCTTTGGTTTGCCGGATACTGCCCAATGCAAACGTTACCGCTCTCAGGGTCAGGTGCCGCCCGGTGGAGACAAAGAGGCGGCGGCTCGGGCTTATCGCGGCGGTCTCTATTATATGAATAGTTTTGAAAGCTGTATGAATGCTAAAGGCAGCGGCGCCGCTGTCACTAAAATCCGATTCTGGCTGGAGCAGGGGCAGATTCCGCCGCCTTGGCAGCAGTTAGTTGGTAAAGAAGCTGATGATACTGCCAGATGTGAATCATCGGGCGGCGGCACTACAACGCCGGGCGCCAACTGTCCTTCTGATAAACCCTATCCTTGGAAAGATCTTTACGGATCTTGTATGTCATCTAGTGAATGTGCCGCAGTTCCCGGCTATATCAGCGGCGGGCTTTGTCTGCCATCAAGTGGTTCTAGCGGCGGCTACACTGCTATTTGCAGTGACCCAGCCATTAAAAGTCTTTTCACCAGTGACGCTGCCGGCGCGCATCAAATGTCTGATACCCGTTATTGCTTTAATGGAGTTATGAGTGAGGCGGTGGAGGTTGCTAATAAAACTTTGATTAAATGTACTAGTCAGGATGTTCCGGCGCCGGGTTGTTCTTCGAGCGGCACTTATAGCGGAGGCGGCGGCACCGGATCTACTGGTTGCGGTCAGTATGATAGTAACGAATCGCAATGTAGGGCTGCCGCTGGTTGCGAATGGCGCTGGTTCTCTGAAGCTGGACGAAACTACTGTATGCCTATTGGTTCTCCATCTGGCGGAGGCGGCACCGGCACCGGCACTGGCACCGGCACCGGCGGCTCCACTACTGCCTGCAATAACAACAATGTCTGTGAAAGTGGTGAAAGCACCGGCAGTTGTCCTTCGGATTGCGGCAGTTATACTGGCGGCGGAGGTTCTGGCGGCCCTTGCAGTGCCGGCACCACTGAAGCGCTCTGTACCAGTTACTCGGCCTCTGGTTGTTATTGGAATGCGGCTGCTAATACTTGTATGAGCAGTGGTACTTATACCGGTACCGGCGGAGGCGGTTATGCTCCGGGTTGCGGCGGCTTGAGCCAAACTACTTGTGGTCAAACAGACGGTTGCTCCTGGTCTAATAATTACTGCACGCCGACAGGCGGCGGAGGCTATTCAGGATATTCCACTGACCCGGCTACTGGTTGCGTTCAAGCCGGCGGTACCTGGACCAATAATTATTGTCAGATGCCCACTTGTCCTTCTGGTCAGTGGTGGGATTCAGGCACTAAGGCCTGCCGTTCTTCGACAACGACAACCGGACTTTATCGGCCTAATCTTCTCGGCCAAATTATCCACATCTTGCGTAACCTGTTTTTGAGGTAGAATTAGAATATGAATAAAAAAACCTGGATCATAGTCATTGTCATAGTCATAGTCATTGTCGCCGGCCTCTGGTGGTATTCCCAGCAAGCTGGCGGACCAGCCGCCCTTGCGCCTGTCGCCGCCCCAAGCGGCGCCCCAACTCCGACTGCTCCCAGCATCGTTCCCATAGTCGAAAATCCTTTTGAAGATGTAAAAACTAACCCCTATGAAGGCGTCAAGCTTAATCCTTTTGAGTAGTACACGAAAAGCCTGGGCAGAGCCCTATGCGAAAAGGCACACACGAAAATTTTTGTATCATTCGCGTGTATTCGTGTGCGCATTAGTGTCGCTATTTATTATTTTATCCGGCGTGGCTTTTGCTGAATTTGACGACAGCCACATTATCTATCCGCTGGCCGAGCTGGGCAACTGTAAAGACAAGGCCGTCTGCTTTGCTTATTGCGATAATCCTGATCATATAGTTGAGTGCGTGGCTTTTGCTGAAAGAGAGGGCTTGATGTCTAAAAAAGAAGCTAATTTAGCCCGGGCTATGGGCACTGGCAGCGGACCCTTGGGTTGCCGCGGTAAGGAATGTGAAATTGTTTGTAGTGATCCCAAAAACATGGTGGCTTGTATGAATTTTGCTTTGGAGAATCCGGAGATTCTCTCGGCCATTGCCGCCGAAGAGGGCGTTGCTCCTGAACAAATGCGGCAAGAGATGACCATGGTTCAGCAGGCCTTAGCTAAAGGAGCTAAACTGCCGGGTGGCTGTGAGGGTCGGGAGTGTAAAGATTTGTGTATGGCGCCGCCCAGCGAAGCGGTGGCTCGCGATTGTTTTGCTTTTGCTAAAGCCGCCGGATTTATGGAGGACGTACCGGAGGGAATGTCTGAAGATGTGATGGTTAAAATAATGATGGGCGGGATGAAAGATGAAGATGGCAATATTATTTGTCGGGGAGAGGATTGTGAAGAGGTTTGCTCTGAAGACCCGGAGGTTTGTATGGAGGCTATGGGGCGATTAGGAATTGATATGACGCAAATGATTCCTGCCGGAGACAGAGAACAAATAACTCAAGGTATGAAAATGATGGAGCAGGCCTTGGCTCAAGCTCCGCCGCCGGTTTTGGAGTGTATTGATAAAGAATTATCTTCGCAGGGAACATCTCTGGCGGCGCTTCGCGGCGGCGATATAAAAGTAATGATGAAAATCGGACCGGAAATGCAGGATATTATGGAAGGGTGTTTTTCAGAAGGTATGGGTGAGATGATGGGCGGCGGTTTTGGTCCGCCGGGAGGAATGATGGATGGGGGATTTGGTCCGCCGGACGGTTTTGGCCCGCCCGGAGCTGGAGATGATTTTGATGAAATGGGCTTGCCTCCCGGTATGTCTCAAGAGGAGATGATGGAGAAGATGAAACAGGCCGGTCAACTACCTGAAGGACAAGAATATCAGCGGCAAACCGGAGACATAATAGCTCGATGTCAGGAGGAGATCACTTCAATAATGATGGCTGGTAGCGACCCATCGCAAGCATCTCCAGAATGTCTTGAAGGAATGAAGATGATGATGGGCGGTCCGGTGTCCTATCAGCCCTACGGCAATAATCTGACTGCTAAAATTTTGGACACCATCGCCGACTTATTGGGTTTCTAAGGTTATCCACACCCTATAGCTGGCTCTCTTTGCTTATGTTATAATTAAATAAAGGTCGAATAAATTCCGTACCTTTATTAAAAAAATATTATGGTTAAAACCTATTTGACTTGGGTTGGTTGGATTCTAGTCGTTTTGGGACTTTTGGGCTTTGTTTGGCAAGGCATCGAAGGAACTTTCGTTCTCAGTGACGGTGAAAACTGGGGCCACTTGGTTCTCGGTATCATCGCTCTCATCGCCGCTTATTGGCTTGATGGTCAGACCCAAAAATGGCTAACCGTAATTTACGGTCTTGTCGCCCTTTATGCTGGCATTTGGGGCTTCAAAGATCCGACTTTCTACGGCAGCGCCAGCTTAGAAACAATTGATCACGTCGTCCACCTAGTTCTCGGTATTTGGGGTTTGTGGGTGGCATGGGGTAAGAAAATTTAATAATTCTTCCAACGAAAATAAAAAGCATCCTGCGGTGAGGTCGCGGGGTGTTTTTTTATAAGGAACCGCTTTTGGTTCCCTCAGGCATAAAGGACAGCCAACTGCCTCCTCTCGCAACTATTCCGTTACAGATAAATTCAATCTTCGCTTCTCCTCCAAAATAAACCCAAAAATCAGAACTCGCCCTCTCCCTCGACCCGGCTCGGGATTCAGAGCTCAAACAGCTGATTTGTTGGGTATTTTGTTCGGAGAAGCTCAGGAATTTATCCCTTCCACTACACAGGTTGCTGCGAAGAGGCAGTTGGCTGTTATCCCTCTTATAAGGGAATGCCTGAGACCAATAAAAAATCCGACCCCGCCTCCTTTCAGCAATATTTAGCGTAGTGGAGCTCTAAATTCCCGAGCCCTTCAGAAAAAAATCTAAGAAAAACAGTTGTTTGAGCCCCAGCTCAGCTGGGAAATCCTAGTATTCCTTGATGTTAACGGCGAGTTCTGTTTTTCTGATAATTTTTGATGAAGGGCGAGGTGCCTGCCTGCCGGCAGGCAGGGAATTTAGGCGCAACAGAGCGTATTGCTGAAAGGAGCGCGGGGGAGGTTTTTTTATCCACAGCCATCGTGGCCACCATCTGTTATAATTAAAACAAATGCGTCATGAGTTTTTTTCTATCTTAATTGCTGTCGTTCTGACTTTGCTGACGGTCAATTATATTGTTTTGGCTTTTAGCGAGCCGGCTGCGCCGCCGCCCAACGAGAATGCGCCGGCGCCGATCAATGTCGGTCCGGATGCTCAAAGCAAGACCGGTAATCTTCAAGTTAATGAGCTAAGCGCCGCCGCTATTAGTTTGGGCGGCGACCGCCGCACTGTCTGGCCCGGCGGCGCTGGAGGCGGTGGCGGCGGTGATGCCTGTACTTGGCAGGGAGTCAGATGCGAATGTTTTGAAGATAACGGCGGCGCGGTGGAGGGCAAAATCATTCTTGCCTTAGCCTGCCTGGAAAATCCCAACACTCATTTCCGCCAGATTGCCGGTTTTGACATCATTGATTTCCACGTCACCGCCGGCAACGACTCCTGCCCCAACACCCCTCCGCCCGGCTGTGACTTTTATGTCCATAATTGAAAAATCCCAGTTTTTTCGTCTATTTTTTTGGATTTTATTATTTGTGATTTTGAATTTGTTTAGAGTTTCGGATTTAGAGTTTAGAGTTTTATCGGCTGAGGCCGCCGGCTTGAGCGGTTATGCTTGGTCAGAAAATATCGGCTGGGTTAAGTTTAATGGCGCCAACTACGGCGTCATGGCTGATACTGCCACCGGTGAATTGTCCGGTTTTGCTTGGTCAGAAAATATCGGCTGGGTCAGGTTCGACCCGCCCGGCCCTTACCCATACAACCCTGCTTACTCCGGCCGCTATGATGTCAGTGACAACAAGTTCAAGGGTTGGGCCCGGTCTTGTGCCGCCACGGCCGATCCCCGCCACTGCGGTACCGGCAATAATCCCGATGCCGGCGGCTGGGAGGGTTGGCTGAAGCTTTCCGGCAATGGCTATAGCGTGGAGCAGGTGGGCAATGCCACTGCCGGCTGTTTTCTTAATGGCTATGCTTGGGGCGGGATGGTGATTGGTTGGCTGAAATTCAGCGGCCAGAACTATCAGGTGACAATTAGTGATTGTTTAACCGGCGGCTCAGGGCCGCCGCCGCCGCCCGGCTTGCTTAGTTGCGCTTTCACCGCCTCACCGACAAGAATTTTATCCGGCAATAGTTCCATTCTTGACTGGAGATGCCAGAACGCCGCCAACTGCTCCATTGCTCCGGGCATTGGTTCTGTCAATAGAGCGGGCGGTTCCCGTTCGGTCCGGCCTTCGCAAACCACCACCTATACTTTGACTTGCGACGATGGCGACACTCAGACAACAGAGCTTTCTCAAACTATTGCTGTTATCCGCTCGACCATCTGCGAAGTCATCCCTTGGTTTCCCGGATGCCCTTAGCGAAATTTTCAATGTTCAATGATCAATGATCAATTTTCAATTAAGGTACATTAAATGAAAATTGTAAATTGAAAATTATTCTGCTACCATAGGAGCCATGGAGCAGCTGCTTTTAGTTTTGATAGTTATTCTTTTAGCCGCCTTAATTTTTCTAACTTTGCGCCGGAAGCCAGGAGAAACAAAGCCAGACTCATTGCTTTTACTGCAAAACCAGCTCAATGATATTCGCGGCTCGATGCATCAGGTTTTCAAAGAGGTGGCGGCCGAGCTGGTGAAGTTGGGTGAGGGCCACAAGCAGGTGGTGGGCTTTGCCGACCAACTGAAAAACCTTCAGGATATTTTAAAAAATCCCAAACAGCGGGGGATTCTGGGGGAGTATTATTTGGAGACAATGCTTAAAAATGTTCTGCCGCCCGGCCAGTATCAGCTCCAGTACGGCTTCAAAGATGGCGCCAAAGTGGATGCCGTCATTTTTGTCAAAGACAAAGTTATTCCCATTGACTCCAAATTTAGTCTGGAGAATTACCAGCGCGACGACAAAATTTTCTTTCAGGATTTAAAAATAAGAATTGATGAAACTGCCAAATATGTCCGGCCCGAAGAAAAGACTTTTGATTTTGCTTTTATGTTTATTCCAGCCGAAGCCATTTATTACGATTTACTGGTGAACAAGGACTGGCTCAGTTACGCTTGGAACAAAAAGGTGATTGTGGTTTCGCCCAACACTTTTTATCACTCACTGCAGATTATTATGCAAGGATTGAAGGCCTTGCAGATTGAGGAGTCGGCCAAGGAAATTATTAAGCGAGTGGGAGATTTGGGTCGGCATATCGGCACTTACGAAGAATATATGAAGAAGCTGGGCAATCATCTCGGCACCAGCATCAACACTTACAACGCCGCCTATAAAGAGTTGGGGAAGATTGATAAGGATGTCTTACGGATCACCGGCCAAGCCGCCGGCATCGAGCCAGAGGCCTTGGACAAACCGCGGGAAGATGAGGAAGGGCTGTAATGAAACTCAAAAGTCAAAAGTCAGAAGTCAAAACTATAAATCAAAAGTCAAAACTAACGAAAGTTTTAAGTTTTGAGTTTATGATTTAGAGCTTTATAAGTACCCTAAACCCCCCGCCTGCAGACGCCTGGAGCGTCAGCGACTGGCGGGCAGGTAAACCCTATACCCTATACCCTAAATTTTTTGTTTAGAGCTTTAGTAATCCTCCGGCGGCATCTGGGGGCCGTGTTTTTCTTCTTTCTTCGGCAATTCTGCTACCACTACTTCGGTGATGAGAAAGAGGGAGCTGATGGAGACGGCGTTTTGCAGAGCCGAGCGGGTGACTTTGGTCGGGTCAATGATGCCGGCTTTGATTAAGTTTTCGTATTTGCCGCTGGCGGCGTTGAAACCAAAATCCTCGCTTTCCCCCAAAACTTTATTTAAGACAACCGCGCCGTTGAAGCCGGCGTTTTCAGCAATTTGTTGCAGGGGAGAATAAAGGGCTTCCAGCACAATTTTAGCCCCAACCAGATCAGCTAATTGTTCCTGAGTATAGCCCTTCATTAAATTCTCAACCGCCCGGGCCGCCCGGATTAAAGCCACGCCTCCGCCCGGGACAACCCCTTCCTCAATAGCGGCTTTGGTGGCGGCTACCGCGTCTTCAATCCGGTGCTGTTTTTCTTTTTGTTCTATTTCTGTGGCCGCTCCCACCCGGATCACTGCCACCCCGCCGGAAAGCTTGCCGATTCGTTCCTGTATTTTCTCGCGATCAAATTCCGAATCAGTAACTTCGTATTGTTTCTTCAGCTGCAGCAGCCGTTCTTCAATCTTCTGCTTGTCGCCTTTGCCGCCCACTATTGTGGTGTTGTCTTTATTGGCAAGGACGCGGTGGGCCTGACCCAGATCAGTAATATCCACTGAGTCCAGTTTTCGTCCCACTTCTTCCGAGATAAAACTAGCGCCGCTGACAATGGCAATATCCTGCAGTATTTCTTTGCGCCGGTCGCCAAAGCCCGGCGCCTTGACTGCCAGAACATTAAAGATACCCCGCAGTTTGTTGACCACTAAAGTGGCTAAGGCCTCGCCTTCCACATCATCGGCAATAATCACCAGCTCTTTCTTGCCGCTCTGCACCAGTTTTTCCAATAGGGGCAGAAGATCGCTGATGCTGGAAATTTTTTTGTCGGTTACCAAAATATACGGCTCTTCCAGATTGGCCTCCAGCCGTTCGGGGTTGGTGATCATATAAGGAGAGATGTAGCCGCGGTCGAACTGCAGACCCTTGACCACTTCTTTGGACAGACCAAGAGTTTGGGCTTGCTCTACTGTCACCACACCGTCTTTGCCCACCTCCTCAATAATGTCAGCGATTAACCCGCCAATTTCCGAATCGCGGGCCGAGATAGTAGCCACATGAGCGCTGTCTTCTTTGCCGCCGATGGGCCGGGAGATGCTTTTTAATTCTTCCACTGTCACTTGAGCGGCCCGTTCAATACCCCGCTTCATCGCCACCGGATCAGTGCCGGAAGCGATATTTTTCAAACCTTCGCGAATTAAAATCTGGGCTAAAAGGGTAGCGGTGGTGGTGCCGTCGCCAGCCACATCATTGGTTTTGGAAGCCACCTGTTTGATCAACTCGGCTCCTATATTTTCCACCTTATCTTCTAGTTCAATATCTTTGGCTACGGTTACGCCATCAAGAGTAATAATGGGTGAGCCATAACTTTTATCCAAAACCACCGCCCGGCCCCGCGGCCCCAAAGTCACCCGGACGGCATCGGCCAGTTTATCCACGCCCCGCTTCAGAGCCAGCCGCGCTTTTTCGTTAAATAATATCTGCTTAGCCATAGGATTTATGATTTAAGATTTATGATTCAAGAATGGCGAGAATATCGTCTTCGTCGGCGACCAGATATTTTTTGCCGTCAATTTCAATCTCATCCGGTCCGTATTTTTTAAATAGAACAAGATCTCCGACCTTGACTGCCAGCGGCAGTAAGTTGCCTTGGTCATTGCGCTTGCCCGGGCCCACAGCCACTACCCGGCCCTGAATTGGTTTCTCTTTTTCCGCTGTATCCGGCAAGACAATCCCGGACTTAGTTATTTTGTCTTCGGCAATCGGTTCCAGAAAGACCCGATTGGCCAATGGCTTCAAATTCATTGTGGAGAGTATTATAACCCCCGCCCCCCGCCATTGTCAAATGTTTGGGGGTGAGACCCCCAAACATTACCTCTTTAGCATAGTCAACTGTCAGAGGTTAATTGTTTTTAATTTAAAGCAGAGATGGACCTCTTGGTGGTTGACGATAATCCGTTCCGGCCCGCCGTTGCGGAACCGGGCAATCTGTTTATCAATTCGTCTCATCTGCCACCAGCATAAAATTTTTTCAATTATGCGTCCAACTTCACGATCGTGAAGTTGGACGTCTTTTCTATAGATTAATCTGATATTATCCCAGAGTTTTTTGGAATACTGGTCGTCGCCAAAAGGCCGCAGTTGACCGGCAATAAAATGATTGAAGCAGAAGCCGTCGCGCGTCCGTCGGCCGGCAATATTAGTCCGCCAGCCGAGGAAGGTAAAGATCAGCAGCGTAAAAAAGCGGCAGGTCCAGAGCCGGCCCGGTTCGGTAACGACAATCACATCAAAATCCGAATGCTCGCCGGCATTGCCCAAGGCCATCGAGCCGGCAATATAAACCTCGTTTAATCCCGGAGTAAAGCGAAAAGGCCATTTGCGCTGTAAAAGACGGCGCATTTTGTGATCATAAATGATTGTAGAATCCATAAATTTAGTGTATAATAGAGCCGTGCCTAAAACCATTATTTTATTCACAGTCTTCCTGATTATCGTTATCGGCTTTGGCTATCTGCTTAATCTTTATTTTAATAATCCGGTCATTCTCTACTGGGCAGTAGGTATTAGTGTTGGCATGGCGCTGATTAGTTATTGGTTTTCCGATAAATTGGTTTTAACCATGACCCGGGCTCAACCAGCCAGCCGCGCCGACTATCCGGAATTTTATGAAATTATTGAGGAATTGACAGGCAAAGCCAAATTGCCTCTGCCTAAACTTTATATTGTCAATGACCCGGCGCCCAATGCCTTTGCCACTGGCCGCAATCCGCGCAAGGCCGTTGTGGCCGTCACCAGCGGTCTGCTGAGCCGGCTCAATTATCAGGAACTGGAAGGAGTTTTATCCCACGAATTATCTCATATTAAAAATTACGATATGCTGGTTTCTACGGTGGCGGTGATTTTGGTAGGTTTTATTTCCATTGCCTCGGATATTTTAATGCGCTCGGCAATGCTTGCCCCGCGAAGCTCCAACAATAGAAGGAGCGAAGTGGGGTTCGTGACTCTTTTAATCATTGTCGGCGCTATCTTGGCGCCTCTAGCCGCCACTTTAATGCGTTTGGCCATTTCCCGACAGCGGGAGTTTGGCGCCGATGCTTCGGGAGCGCGGCTTACCGGTCATCCGGAAAACTTAGCTAATGCTTTGGTTAAAATTTCTCAATTCCCTCAGGCTTTGCGTTCGGCTAATAACACCACTGCCCATCTCTGGTTTGAAAATCCCTTCGGCGCCGATTCTAAAAAAACTCCGTGGATTGTTAGAATTTTTATGACTCACCCCCCGGTGGAAAAAAGGATTGCGGCGCTCCATAGTCTTGATTTATAATTTATATATAGGCGATGAGGAAAAATTTATTATTTATAACCATTCTTGCTGTTTTTATTTTTTCTCCTGTTTTTGTTTTAGGAAGAAGTCATTGTGCCTCTCTTAATAAGGATGAGTGTAAAAACCAGCTGAAAGATAACAGATGTATTTGGAAGCCAAAGAAAGGCGGGGGAGGTAGTTGTCAGAATCCCGGGATAGTTTCTAGAACTCGATCCTCTCAAGTCTTACCCAAATCCAAATCTAAACCTCCACAGTGTTCAGGAAAAACATTGGAGCAATGTCTTACTAATAGTCTTTGCCAATGGGTTTTTGATCCTAGTACTAATACTGGTAAGTGTCGTCCCAAAGTTCGTCCCAAAGTTGGTGTTGGTCAAAGTTTATTTGAGGTTTTACGCGGCGACCGGGCGCCGGGCCAAGCAATTAAATCTATCCGGCCCGGTCAGGCAGTCTTTGATTCAGATGTGGCGCGTCTTAAAAAATCATTTAGTCCGGGGCAAGCCGTCCGCTTCCGGCTTAAATTACAAATTCTGCACTATCTTAATCGCCGTTAAGGGTGCTATAATATGGTTAATTAGGAAGGGTCGCATAGCGGTCTATTGCAGCGGCTTGGAAAGCCGCGCCCCGCAAGGGGCTCGTGGGTTCGAATCCCACCCCTTCCGCACTTCGGCAAGCTCAGTGCAAGCAACTTCGGCAAGCTCAGTGCAAGCAACTTCGGCAAGCTCAGTGCAAGCATAGGGAAACACCAAAATAACTATGACTACGTGGCACGTGTATATGCTTCTTTGCGATCAGAAAACTTTTTATGTAGGCATTACCGATGATCCTAAAGAACGATTTGCAGAACACCAAGCGGGTAAGTCGCTTTTTACAAAAAAGTTTTCTGACATTCAATTTGTCTACTGCGAAAACTATCCCACAAAGCGCGAATCAGCATCACGCGAAAAACAAATTAAGGGATGGTCGCATGCAAAGAAGCAAATGTTGATTGATAGAAAGCTGGGATATAATTTTTGTACTGAGCTTGTTGAAGTTTTGGGGGTGGGATAACTTGCTCTGAGCCTGCCGAAGAGAATCCCACCCCTTCCGCCAGTTAGTAAATGAAGTTATTGGCTCGCCCGCTCCCACTTCGCCCTTCGGGCTATAAGGAACAAGTCGTGGGCTCGCCAGCCGTTTTTCGGGGAAATTTCAAGCCGTTTTGCCTGCCCGCCGAAGCCTTGGCGCAGGCAGGAATTCAAGTAAGGCCAAAAGCGGGCTTTTCTTTTCTGAATTGAAAGAAATCATAATTTTTGATAGTATAGTATAGAAGATTTGTTGAACAAATAATATGGAAACAATCAAGGAGATAAATTTTTCTGTCAAGAAAATCAGACAATCGCTTAATCAATTTACTTCGGTAAAAATTATTGACACCGACCGGAAAAACCCATCAAAAAAATCAGACCGCTTGTATTTTATTTGTAAGAAATAGATTATGAAAATAGTTTTTTCTTATGATCTCAATAAGGACGTTGAAAATATCATCAATGGAACAAAATCGGTAAATAGTAAAAAACCGACAAAGTTTCAGAATCTATTTACCGAAAAATATGGCGACAATTTTGAAAAGGAAAAGGTCAAAACCTTTATAGAAGAACAAGACAAAGTAAATGGTTTTGACGCAAATAAAGAAATTGTCGCCATTGAAGAAAGATGGAAAATTGTCGAGCCGATTTTTATTGAACGGGTAGAAAAAATATTCGGAATTTCTTATCCAGTTTCGATAATTACTGTTTATTTAACCCATAACGAGCGTTGCACCTACAGTATCGAAAATAATTATTTTTTCGTTAGGATTGGCTCGCAATTTTCCAACAATACGATAATGCACGAATTGTTTCATTTTTATACATGGTACGCTTTTGGTAAAAAATCATTAGACGAGGGACTTCCAAAATTAGTGTATAATGATGTTAATGAATCTTTGACAGAACTACTCAATCTTGAATTTTCCGACCTCATGAACGGGAAACTAGACAAAGGATATCCACAACATCAAGAAATGAGGCAAAAAATTCCTGCTATCTGGTCGGAAAATAAAGATATCTTCGATGTTTTTCAAAAGTTGAAATCTTAAAAACTTCTGCGGCGCGCCAGTTTTCAACTGGCACGAAATTCGGCGGCGGCGAAAGCGAGGGCGCGGTGGAAGGGGGTCTGGGAGGAATTCCGCCCGCCGACCTGCCCGCCGAAGTTTCAACGCAGGCGGGGGCCAGCCAGTTCCGTTCGGATATTTTCAAACAGACACTGCCAGTTGGGAAATGTTATTATTAATCTGTGTCTGGAGTGACGCTGGTAGAATTAATTTTGGTTATTGGCCTGATTGCCGCTGTAGTTTTTATTTACCTGCCCTATCTTCGTTCTTTCCAGCAGGCCAATGATTTGAATGTGGCGGTGGAGACGGTCAAACAAGGCGTCAGCCGCGCCCAAGCCCGGGCTTTGGCCGGCGAGGAAGACAGCGGCTGGGGAGTGAAAATAGAGAACGGGAAAGCGACAATTTTCAAGGGCAGCGGTTTTGCCGGCCGCGATGCCAGCTTTGACGAGGTTTATCGTTTGCCCGGCTTGGCTGTTTTAGGCCAATCAGAAATTGTTTTTGAGAAGCTTACCGGCAAACTTTTAGCCGGACCCGGCCAGTCAGCCGCCAGCTTCAGTTTAGGCGACCAGAATTTAACCGTTGACCTCTATGGCACGGTTCAATAACGGCTTTTCTTTAATTGAACTGGTTGTCTCTCTTGGCTTCATTGCTCTGGTTGCCGTCATTATTTTTGGAGAAATTATTTTTGGTCAGCGCACCAACTTTTTCTCTGATGATGCCACCCGAGCATCTTTTTTAGCTCAGGAAAAAATAGAAATTTTAAGAAATATCCGCGACGCTGATTTTTTTGATCTAACCGCCGGCACGACAACGGAAACAATTGATAATTATTTTGAACGGCAGACCCAAATTACTGATGTTGATAATTTTCGCAAGGAGGTGGTGGTAATTGTTAAAAAAATCAATCAACCGGCAGTGTCGGTGACTTTACGCGCCCGTTTTGCCAACTGGCTGGCGACAGTTGAGGATTGGAGCCAGCCCAATCCCGAAGGCAGTTTTGATTTCACTCCGGAAAACAGCGGCTCTAACAATCACAATGCCAAGACCGTGACCGCTGTCGGCAACTATCTTTATATCGGCAACGCCAACAGCGCCGGCAAGGAATTGATTATTTTAGATATTACCAAAGTCCCGGTCTTAACTATCAAAGGGACGTTAGACTTAGACGGCAGTCCTCAAAAAATCGCTGTCTCCGGCGGCTATATTTACATCGCTTCTGATTCCAACACCGAAGAACTGCAGGTGATTGACGCCGCTGACCCGGCCAATCCTCGGCAAATCGCCAGTTTTAATCTGACCAACGCCAACAGCGGCACTGATAATAGCGATGCCCTCTCCATCGAATCTATTGGGGTCCAACCCCAATATATTGCGCTGGGGAGGAAGGGGGGCGCCGGCGAGGAGTTGTTTATTTTTGACGCGGCGGCGCCCACCTCGCCGCAGTTAATCGGCAAACTTCAATTAGACGGCACCCCGGCCGATCTTAAATTTTTAAATAATAAATTATTTATAGCTTCTGATGATGACGCTAAAGAATTTCAGATAGTTGATTTAGCCAATCCCCAGTTTCCGGTTCTTATCGGCGGCTTTAATCTGGACAGCGGCAATAATACAGCTGATGCTTTGGCCCTTGATATTAAGCCGGAAGGCGATCGTCTCTACCTCGGCCGGGCCGGCAGCAACAATGCTCCGGAATTTTATCTTTTCAATATCAGCAATGCCAACGCTCCCCAGCTTTTATCTATTTTCAATGTTGGCGGCAACGGCGCTGATATTAAACATCTTTCTTTTGCCCTGACCCGCAGTTTAATTTTTGCCCTCACTGACGATACGGCCGCTGATTTTCAGACGATTAATATTGCCAATGAACTTTCGCCGGCGCTTTTCTCCAAGTTGGATGTCAGTGGCTCGCCTAATCAAGCTGATTACAGCCCCTTGGCGCAAAAAATGTTCGTCGCCGGTCAGTCCAATCCGGAAATACAAATCGTCGCCCCAAGGCTAGTTTTCGACTAGCCAGGTTGTAGGTTATAGGGAATAGGTTCTAGTATATGAAAATAGATTCTTACAAAAACCTATTGGAGACACAGTTGGAGATAGCGAAACGTTTCTCATGGACTGAAAGGTCAAATTTCGATAAAGTCGATAAACTTTTAGATGAGGTCATGCGAATGTTAAACAAAATAATCAGAGAATTAAATGATTAAAAATCTACTACCTACAACCTACCACCTACAACCTGAAAAAGGATTCACCTTGATTGAAGTTTTGATTTATTTGGCGGTGATGGCGGTGGTGGTGCCGCTCTTGTTGAATTTATTTGATGTAACAGTCAGTTCGGGCGCGCTTAATCGGGAAATGCGGGAAAGCCGGGCCGAAGCCAGTCGCGCTTTGCAGATAATGATCCAGATGGTGCGCAACGGCTCGGAATTAAAGAAGCCGGCATTAGGCGCCGGCGCCAGTGAACTGCAAATTGACGATAAAAGATTTTTCTTGGAAAGCGGCCAGATTAAAATTGAGGAAGGCGCCGCCGCCGTTCAGCCGCTAACCGCTGCCGGTTTTCTGGTTTCTGATCTTCAATTCTCTAATTTTTCCAGATTCGGCACAGCCGGTTTAGTCACAATCCGGTTTAAAATTAAAAGAGGCGACTATGAAAAAATCTATTACGGCGCAGCCGCGTTAAGAAGGAATTAGGATTTATGAATAATGGCGAAGGAAAAAATGGATTCGTTCTTTTGTCTAATATTTTAATCATCGGCTTCGCCGCCCTGCTCATCGGCAGTGTTTTGCTTGTTCTGGGTTTACCGACACTGCGGAGCAGTGTTGTTTATCAAAGAAAAACCGAGGCCTTGGCTTTAAATCAAAGCTGTGCCGAAGAAGCGCTCTTTCAAATTCGGCAATTTCCAACTTATACTGGCAGCGCTAATGTCACTCTTAATAATCGTATCTGCAGTTACAGCGTCACTAATCTTGGCGGCGATAATCGCAAAGTCACCATTAACAGTACCCTTGACAAGGTTGTCACTAAGACCGAGATTTTACTGACTATTGACACCTCCTCCACTATTGCTATATCTTCTTGGAAAGAGGTCGGGGAGTTCTAAAAAATAAAAAAAATGAATAAAATTCTAACGTGGATTATAGTCATCGTCATAGTTATTGTCGGCGGTTATTATCTATTGTTCCGCGATAAGAGCGGGGTATCAGACGAGACTGGGCCGATTAAGATTGGGTTTATGGGATCCTTAACTGGTGATGCCGCTAGTTACGGTGAGCCTCAAAGAGACGCTCTTAAATTAGCTGTTGAAGATATCAATAAAAGCGGCGGTGTCAATGGGCGGCTCATCGAAGTTATTTATGAAGATGGTAAGTGCAACGGCAAGGATGGCGCTAACGCCGCCCAAAAGTTGATTAATGTTGATAAAGTAAAAGTAATTCTCGGCGGTTCTTGCAGCAGTGAAACTCTGGCAGCTGTTCCTATTGCCGAAAAAGAAAAGGTAGTTATCGTTACCGGCTCTGCTACCAGTCCTGATCTTATAAACAAAAGCAAATTCTTCTTTCGTGTCTACCCCAATGATTCTGTTCAAGGAAGAATCTTAGCGGAAGGGGCTTACAATATAAAAGGATGGAAGAAAGTAGCGGTAGTTCAGGAACAAACAGACTATGCTCTTGGTGTTTATAAAATCTTTGCCGCTAAGTTTGAGGAATTGGGTGGTAAATTAGTAAGAGAAGAGTTTCCTTCGACAATCACAGATTTTCGTTCGGTTCTGACTAAATTGAGAGGGGAGAAGCCAGACGCCTTATTGGTTTCTGTCCAGACAGCGGCCATGGGCGAGAGAGTATTTAAACAATTGCGAGACTTGAATTGGAAGCCGGCCTTAATAGTTAACGACGTAATTGGAGGAGATGTGCCAACAGTAACTAATAATAAAGATATTTTAGAGGGTGCTTTGGCAGCCGACTTTCTTCTTGACGAGAATAATGAGAAATTAAAGAAATTAACAGAGACATTCAAGATAACCTACAATTCTGATATTCGTTACCCAACCTACACCAGCGCTGTTTATGACTCTTTGTATCTAATTGTCGATGCCATTAAAGCCGTCGGTTATGATGGTGAGAAAATTGCTGAATGGGCTAGGACTTCGCTTAAAGACTTTCCGGGAGCTTCTGGTTTGATCACAGTGGGGTCAGACGGAGAAAGAGTGGGCGGTCACGTTCTGAAAGTCGTCAAAAACGGCAAAGTAGAAATCTACCAGCCATAACCAATCTATTGAAGGTTACCTTCAATATTATGGCTTTCGCAAAGCCATATATTTGCCAAAAACTGCCCCGCGAAGCCTCTGGCGAAGTGGGGCGGTTTTTGTTATAATAGATTCATGCCTTGGGATTACAGCAAAACCGAATACGAAAAGCAGGCCAAGGCCGATCCGGTGTGGCATCTGGAACGGTTACTTAATTATGGTTTACAGGGAGAAAAGTTGGATAAAGAATTGTTAAAAAAATATCTTCCTCAATTAAAGATTCCGGATAATACTCGGGCCTTTTTAGAGTTGCTTTTATGGGAGAAACCATTTTAACCGTTGCTGAATTAAAAAAGTTTTTCGGCGATCTGGCTAGAGAATTAGGAGCTGGAATTTTTTGAAGCAGAGAAATTAAGGCGGTTGTAAGTTATTCACAGGCAAGCTTGCAATGTGTGTGTGTGTTCTTTATAATTTATATGTGAATAAAAATTTGCTGTTGCTGTTAATTATTGTAATTTTGGTTGTAATCGGGCTGACTTTTTTACAGGACAACAACCGAAATAATCAAAGTGGCGGCGGCAGATCGCCGGGGCTTGCTATCGGCCCTCCAACCCCAAGCCCCGTTCCAGAATCATCTTTTATTCCCATTAGTATTTTCACAGGGCCTAATCCTCATTTGTTTTCTGGAGAACAATATTGTAACATTTATGAGCGAACAGATCCTACTGGAGGAACTGGTTTCTGTACTTATACTATGACCGCCTCTTCTAAATATCTTGGAGATTTAAGAGGATCCAATTGTACATATAAATGTCATGGACTTCTGGCATCCTCAAGTAGTAACCCCGGTAATTGTCCAAAAGATTGCGAGCCGATGAGTTTTTCTTGTCCTGAATCTTTAGAACTCACAGGATATTTACAAAGTGATCTTGTTGGAAACAACCTATCGGCTGCAAATGCAGTGGATTGTCAAAAACAAGCTAAAGAAAAATGTGGTCCTCAAGCTACTCTTGAATTTCCACTTGCTTGTGTGAAATCCTAGAGCTCTTAAGTGAATTAAAATTGAGAGACAGTAGTTGATTCAGGATGCACATTAGCCAAGGCGCGGTTTTTGCTTTTTGCTATTCAATGCTACAATAAAAATTGATGAAAAAAGCCGCTAAGAAAAAGGATTTTCCGGCCAGAGATCGTTATTTCGGTGTTTTACTGGAAAAGATGGAATCAAATTTCCGTCAAGTTTTGGAAGGACACGCCGCCCTAGATAAGAAAATAGATGATTTTCGTGAGGAGTTTATTGATTTTACAAATGAAGCTAATTGGAAATTTAAAGAGATTTTAGATGAATTAAAAGAGTTTAAGGAGGGAAGATTTGCCGAATTAGAGAAGAGAATTAATCGGTTGGAAAAATGGGCATCCTCCCGCAATTAGTCGTTAATAGCATCATCGCCGGTTCTATCTACACTCTGGTGGCGCTGGGTTTCAATCTGATCTACGGCGCCACCAAGTTTTTCAATCTGGCTCATGGAGTTTTGGCGGCGGTTGGGGGATACACGGTTTTTTTCTTTTTCAAAGAGTGGGGCTGGAATGTTTATTTGGCGATCCTTCTGGGCGTCGCTCTGGCCGGTTTCATCGGCTATCTCTTGGATAAATTCATTTACTTTCCTCTGCGTCGGCGCGGCGCTTCCGGTATGGTCTTGCTGGTGGCGTCACTGGGCGCCTTCACCGCCATCCAAGCCATTATCGCCATTTTATTCACCAGTCAGTTTCAGACGCTGGCTCAAAATGTCGGCGGCCAGACAATTTATGAGGTTACCTCGGCTGTCATCACCCAAACTCAGGTAATCATCTTTGTTCTTGGTTTATTGATTATGGCCGGCTTGATGCTTTTGCTCAACTACACTTTATTTGGCAAAGCGGTAAAGGCCATTAGCGACGATGAAGAAGTGGCGCGGATTGTTGGTATCAATACCGACAAAATAATTGGTTGGGTATTTGGCATCGGCTCTGGGATTGCGGGATTGGCCGGGATTATGGTGGGTTTTGATACAGGCATTGAACCAACTATGGGCATGGCCTTGTTGCTCAAAGGCGTGATTGGCGCCATCATCGGCGGCGTAGGCAACATTTACGGCGGCGTGCTTGGTTCTTTCTTGCTGGGTTTTGTGGAGAATTTTGGAATCTGGAAAATAAGTGGAGAATGGAAAGACGCGATAGCTTTTGGATTATTGATAATATTTTTACTATTTAGACCCAAGGGAATAATCCAAAAGTAATTTCTAATGACTAATTTCTAATGTCTAATGAAATGATTAATTCCCAATGTTAAAAAGTCGAGAGCTAATATTGTTTAGTCATTGGACATTTCATTAGGAATTAGACATTAGAAATTAGACATTTATATCATGGCTTATCTGATTCATTTAGCGATCTTGATAGCGATTTACGGGATATTAGGGTTGAGTTTGAATTTAGTCGTCGGTTTCACTGGTCTGTTGTCAGTGACTCATGCAGCTTTCTATGGTTTAGGCGCCTATGCCACGGCTATTCTGCTGACTAAATTCGGGATGAACTTTTTTCTGGCGTTGATTATTGGAATGGTTTTATCAGGCATCCTCGCCGCCCTGATTGGTCTGGTGTTGAGCCGTTTCCGGGGCGATTATTATGCTCTGGTTTCTTTTGGTTTTAATATTATCGTCTTCAGTATTTTTTTAAACTGGCAGGCATTGACTCGCGGACCCTTGGGCATTCCCGGCATTGCCAAGCCCAGTTTTTTTGGTTTTGATTTTAATACCAATGTTTTATTTTTAGTTTTAACAGTCGTATTTTTGTTGCTGGCATGGTTACTGTCATCGTTTATAACAAAATCCTCTTTTGGTCGCGTCCTCAAAGCTGTCCGTGAAGACGAAAAAGCTATTCAAGTTTTCGGCTACTACACGCCCGGATATAAACTGATGATTTTCGCCATCGCCGCCATGATGGCTTCAGTGGCTGGCTCGCTTTTTGCTTCTTACATTTCCTTCATTGATCCCTCCACCTTCACTCTCAACGAATCTATCTTTATTTTGGCCATCATCATTTTAGGCGGCTTAGCCAGCCACCGTGGTTCTTTTTGGGGGGCCGTGGCCTTAATTTTACTGCCAGAACTTTTGCGCTTTGTCGGTTTTCCTTCAGATATTGCCGCTCAGATGCGTCAGGTTGCCTATGGATTGATTTTGGTATTATTAATGTTGTACCGGCCCCAGGGCTTATTTGGGGAATTTAGGTTCTAGTATGCGAATAGCCAGACTAAAGTCCATGCGAAAAGGCACACACGAATAAAATGACGATTCTTCAGACAAAAAATTTAATTAAGAAATTCGACGGCGTTCATGCGGTTGATAATCTTTCCATTGAGATAGAGAAGGGCAAAATTACCGGCATTGTCGGGCCTAATGGTTCGGGCAAGACGACTTTAATCAATACTTTAAGCGGCGTTCTGCCCATTGACGGCGGCTTGGTTATCATCAGCGGTTCTAGATTTCAAGCAATCCAGCCATACCAGATACCAAATTTTGGCCTCACCCGGACTTTTCAGGATATTCATCTTTTTAATCAGATGAGTGTTTTAGATAATATTTTGGTGGCGCTCACCGAGCGGCCGGTCTTCTCAGCGCTTTTTGAAAAACACGGACAAAAGCATTTGCGTCAAGCCGAGGAGATTTTGAAAAAAGTGAATATCTGGGAGAAGCGCGATGTTAATGCGGAAAATCTCTCTTATGGTCAGCGCAAACTTCTGGAAATTGGCCGGGCGTTGGCGATGAATGTAAAGATTTATTTACTGGATGAACCCTTTGCCGGTCTTTTTAAAGAAATGCGCAAGGTAGTTAGTGGCATCATTTTAGACTTAAAACAGCAGGGGCGGACGATAATTTTAATTGAACACGACATGGATTTGATTCGCGATCTCTCTGATTATGTTTTTGTTATGGATTTCGGTCAGCTTCTGGCTGAAGGCAAGCCGGACGAAGTGCTTGCTAAACCCGAAGTGATTGAAGCATACTTGGGTTCATGAGATATGTCGGTTGGCTCATCGTCATTATCATAGTTATATTTGGTATTTACTATTTTTGGACCCGTCCTTCGCCTAAAGGCCCCGGGGGGCAGGTTCCTGAAGAGACAAAATCAGAGGCGCTCAAAGTCGGCGCTCTACTGACTTTAACCGGCGGCGGGGGCTTTGCCGGCGAAGAAGTGAAAGAGGGGATGGATCTCGCTTCCAGAAATCCAGAAATCCAGCAAAAACTAGCAATCCAGTTTGAAGACAGCGCCACTGAACCGGCCAAAGCTGTTTCTGGTTTTAATAAACTAAATGAGATTGGCGACGCTGATATTATTGTGGTGACTTTGTCGGCTATGGCCGAGGCGGTAACGCCCATCGCTATTGAAAAGAAAATTCCCATTTTACAAACTTTGGTTTCGGCGCCCAACATCGCCGCCGGCAGTCCTTACACTTTTAGATATTTCCATTCGGCTGATGTTGATACAGCTATTGGTTCGCGAATTGCTTTAGAAAAAATAAAAGCCAAGACCGCGGCTATTTTGTATCTTAATGATCCCTATGGCCGCAGTCATTACGAATTTTTTAAGAAATTCTTCACCGACGGCGGTGGAAAAGTTGTTTCGGAACAATCATTCACGCGTGAAGACAACGACTTCCGCACTCACCTGACCAAAGTTAAAGAAGTCAAGCCAGATCTGCTTTATTTTGTCGGTTTAGAAAAAAGCGTGGCGCAGATTTTGAAACAAGTCCGTGAACTGAAAATTAAATCGGCGCTCTTGGCCAACGCGGTGATGGCCGGGCCGTCGGTGCAGGAGGCATCCGGGGAAAATGATGAGGGCGTGTATCTAGTTTCGCCATCTTTCTATTTTGATCAGCCCACTGATGTCGCTAAAAAATTTATTGAAGATTACAAAGCCGCCTACAACAAACCGCCTTCGCACTACGCAGCCATTGGCTATGACATTGTTAATTTGCTGGCGCGGATTGACAAACGGCAAGGGGATAGAGGCGATGACATTGTCCGCAAGCTCACCGAGATTGGCGGCATGACTGGAGCAATGGGGGATTTGACCATTGACGCTGAAGGTGAAATTTCTTATCCCCTCTATCCCGCCCAGATTAAGGAGCAGAAACTAATTAGGTTGGAATTATAAAGCTACGCTTTTGGCACCCACTGCCATCAAGAGACAGCCAACCTTCCTCTCAGCAATACGCTTCGTTGCGCATAAATTCCACTTCACTCTTGGTCAAAAATTATCAGAAAAACAGAACTCGCCGTTAACATTAAAGAAGATAAGGGTTTCCCAGCAGAGCTGGGGCTCAAACAACTGTTTTTCTTAGATTTCTTTCCCAAGAGTTCAGGAATTTATAGCTTCACTTCGCTAAATATTGCTTCGAAGAAGATTGGCTGGCTCTAACTTATGGGGGCAAAATCGCTTCTTGCGAAGAAGCGATTTTGATGGGAGCGGTTGATGAAACCGCCCCCGGGATTTTATATATTGACTTTGAAATTGTAAAGATCTATGGTATACTTTCTATATGACCACTAAAACTTATGAGAAAATTAAACAAGAAATAAAAAGAGAACTTGTTGAGGAGTTTATTCTTCCTATTCTAGAGGAAACAAGTGATTCTAAAGGAGAGTATAGAAGTGAATTCGTTAAAAAAGTCCTTAAAACTGCATCGGAAAAACGAGTTCATAAATACAATCCGAAGACCTTTCTAAAAATTATTCATAAATAATGCACTCCCTTGTTTTTGGAGGGCGATTTCTTAACTCCGCTAAAAAGCTCGAAGAGAAATTGAAATTACGACTTAAAAAAAACTTAGATAGTTTATCTGATAATCCCTTTCACCTATACCTTCACACAAAACCTCTTACTGGTGAGTTAAGGGGGCTATATTCTTTTAGATTGGGTAGGGATTTTAGAGTTATCTTTAAATTTCTGGATAACAAAGAGATTCATCTTATTGATATTACTCATAGAAAAGATATTTATCGCTAAAAATTATGGAAAAGTTATTGGAACTTCAAGACATCCATGTTCACTACGGCGGCGTTCGGGCCTTAGACGGCGCCAGTGTTTATCTGGACGAGGGCGAGGTGGTTTGTTAACAATTGGGGTCAGCAGGACTCCCGGGGTTTTTTGTTTTGACAACGGCAATCCGCTTTGTTACTATTAAATTAGATCTTTACAACCCTTTTAGGAGGATTTGCCGTGAAATGCGAGTGTGAGTGTAAGTGTGAGTCTGGTGGTGGAGATTTCGTTGAGGCTCTGATTACAGTTCTCTTTGTTCTCCCCATCATCAGTTCGTTCGAAGTCATCGGCGCGTTGTTTTCCAGAGAAGGGAGGAGAAATTTAAAGGGGCTCGAAGTCTTTTTGGGTCTGTTGGGATTCATAGAGATAGCATTTTTCTCTATGATTTACTTTAGTCTTTCGACAGCTAAAGACACCGCATCTGAAGAGACCTCGTTTGTTCCCTCAAATAATCTTCAGGCCGTTACTCATCAGACAGGTGCTGTAAAGATTCCCCCATTAACTCCACCCCAGTGTCTTCATCTCAGAGCTCGCTTTGAAGAACGTCAAGTCGAGTGGGAAGGGGAAATCTTCCGTCTAGGTATCATCAAGCACTGTGATGACTGCCGGAAGATCCATTTCTCCGATGATCAATGGCGGGACTTTGGGCCTTGGTTTATCGAAGCTAAAGCTCATGGAAGCTTGCCAACAATAAATGCTCCGGCAACAGCCGTCGAGCAAACAACTAAGCCGAAAGTACCGGCGGGTGAATACAAATTACCCCACGATCCAGAATCTCATGCCAAATTCCAAAAATGGATTGATGGTCTGAAAAAGAAAGAGAGGGAAAGACGGCGCTAACCGATTAAACTTCCCAGAAGCTGTCTCGGGCGCGGGTACAAACAACTCCAATCCTAGATTGGAGTTTTTCCTTTTTTGACACAAATCATCAATTTGATTAAAATTAAGAATATGACCACCTCTACTATTTATAAAAAGTTAAAACCAGAACTGCGTCAGTTTATTGTTGAGACTATTCATCAAGTTCTTGATGATCCAGATTTTGGAATGGAATTAAGCGAAAGAGCCAAGAAAAGACTGGAGCAAGCCCGGAAATCAAGAAAAAGAGGCATCCCTGCTTCAGAGATTAGAAGAAAATATTACTAGTTTTATGGCCTTCTGGAGATGGGATTTTGATCCTGACGGAGAAGAGGAATTTAAAGATATAGATCGTTCTGTGAGGCAGAGAATTATTAATAAGCTTGATTGGCTTGTTAAAAATTTCACATCAATTAAGCCATCATCTCTAACAGGCGAGTATAGCGATTTTTTCAAATTAAGAGTGGGTAAGTGGCGGATTTTCTATAAAGTTTATTGGAAGGATAGTTTAATCAGGGTTTATTACATTGATAATCGCGATAAAGCTTATAAATAAAATGGAGAAACTTTTAGAGCTTCAAGATATTCACGTTCACTACGGCGGTGTTCGGGCTTTAGACGGCGCCAGTGTTTATTTAGATGAAGGTGAGGTGGTGGCCTTGATGGGGCCTAATGGCGCCGGCAAGTCCACCATCCTCAAGACAATCTTTGGCTTGGCGCCGATTCATTCGGGAAAGGTATTGTGGCATGGCAAGCCGATCAAGCCAGTGTCCCATGAGGTGGTGGCCCGCGGCATTGCTTTTGTCCCTCAAGGCCGGCGCGTTTTCACCAGCTTGACTGTTGAAGAAAATTTGGAGATCGGCGGCTATACTGTGCCAGACAAAAAAGAAGTGCGGCGGCGCATTGAGGAAGTGATGGAGATTTTCTTAGCGCTCAAAGCCAAGCGCCACGCTAAATCTGGCACGCTCTCGGGCGGCCAGCAACAGCAATTGGCCATTGCCCGCGGCCTGATGACTGATCCCAAAGTTCTCCTGTTAGACGAACCAACCCTTGGTCTTGCCCCGAAGATCATCAAAGAAGTTTTTGAGACCATTAAAGAAATTAACCAGCGGCATAAAACATCTATTATGGTAGTGGAGCATAACATTAAATCATTGCTTAATTTTGTTAATCGCGCCTATGTCCTCAACCGCGGCCAAGTGGCCACTGAAGGATCACCTAAAGAGATTTTGGAAAGCGACATTTTAGAAAAAGTCTTTTTAGGGCAATAGGAAAACAAAAGAGAACAGAGTGAGTCTGCGCCACTCATCTGTTTTGTGTTACATTATATCTTATGCAACCCGAGCTTCTTATTTTTCAATTAGCAGTTTTGATTTTTTCCATAATGATCCATGAAGTTTCTCATGGGGCGGTGGCTTTTTATTTGGGAGACGACACTGCTAAAAAAGCCGGCCGCTTGACTCTCAATCCGCTGAAACATCTCGATCCTTTTGGTTCGATTATTCTGCCAGCGCTGTTGGCTATTCCGCTTTTGTTTGGCGGTCGCTCCATCATTGTCGGTTGGGCTAAACCTGTGCCTTATGATCCTCGTCAGCTTAAAGATCCGAAAACCGGCGCCGGTCTGATTGCCTTAGCCGGCCCGGCCAGCAATCTGATTATTGCCTTGGTCTTCGCTATTTTTCTACGCTTAGCAACAGCCGTGGATAATATGGCTTTAGCCAGCGCCTTTCAGATAATTATTCTCCTTAATTTGGTACTGGCAATCTTCAATTTATTTCCCGTGCCGCCGCTGGACGGCTCAAAAATTTTATTTTGGCTGATGCCCCGGCGCTGGGCGCCCATCGAGGCCTTTTTGGAACGTAATGCCCTAATTTTTTTATTGGCGGTAATCTTTCTAGGCCTGCCTTTATTACAGTTTATTGTTAGTTTCCTTTATGTATTTTTATTGACAATCGTCGGTCTCTCCTGATATTATTTTTTATTGCAATGCCAACAGTTAGACAGTTATTGAGAAAAGGCAGAAAGGCCAAAGCGCGTAAGTCCAAGGCGCCAGCGCTTTCGCGTTATTTTAATACCATAAAAAATCGGCCGGTGGAGTCGCCATCGCCTTTTAAGCGCGGCGTTTGTCTGAAAGTTTTCACTACTACTCCTAAAAAACCTAACTCAGCCTTAAGAAAAGTTTGCCGGGTGCGATTGACCAATGGTGAAGAAGTGACCGCTTATATTCCCGGCGAGGGTCACAATCTGCAGGAACACTCGGTGGTGGTGTTGCGGGGCGGCCGGGTCAAAGATTTGCCGGGAGTCCGCTATCATGTGGTGCGGGGCGTTTTAGATACCACTGGTGTGGAAGTCAGGAAACAACAGAGGTCGAAGTATGGAGCCAAGCGCCCTAAGGCTTAACCTTTGATATTTGACCTTTGATATTTGACCAATGAGAAAAAAAAGAAACTACAAACGGGAACGGAAGCCGGATTTAAAGTACAGCGACGTCCGGGTCGGGAGATTTATTAATTATGTAATGGAGCAGGGTAAAAAGAGTATTGCTCAGAAGGTTGTTTATGATGCTTTTGAGCAGATTGAGAAAAAGACAAAAAAAGAACCGATGGCGATTTTTGAAAAAGCCCTAGAGAATGCCTCGCCTCAGGTCGAAGTGGTCAGCCGTCGGGTCGGCGGCGCCAATTATCAGGTACCGCGGCCAGTACGGCCGGATCGACAGTTTATTTTGGCAGCCAAATGGATTGTTGCTGCTGCCCGGCTCCGTAAAGGCAAGCCCATGGCCGAGCGGCTAGCTGAAGAATTTTTAGCCGCTTCCAATAACGAGGGGTCTGCTATTAAAAAGAAACAAGATACTCATAGAATGGCCGAGGCGAATAGAGCTTTCGCGCATTTTGCGTGGTAGCAGAGTATCGATGCTAATATACGAATGAATGCGAATGATACGAATAGGAATACGGATTCGCAACCCCATTCGTAGATTCGCAAATTCGTAGATTCGCATCGAAGCCCAAAACCTATGCCCCGTCAATATCCTATTGAAAAAGTTCGCGACATCGGCATCATTGCCCACATTGATGCTGGTAAAACCACAGTTACCGAGCGGGTGCTTTTTTACACCGGCGTTTCCCATAAAATTGGCGAAGTCCATGAAGGGACAACGGTGATGGATTGGATGGAGCAGGAAAGGGAGCGCGGCATCACCATTACTGCTGCTGCCACAACGGCTTTCTGGATGCCGACTTACGCCAATGGTGATAAAGCTTTTGAGCATCAGATTAATATCATTGATACCCCGGGCCACATTGATTTTACGGTTGAAGTAAAACGATCTTTACGCGTGCTGGATGGGGCGGTGGTTGTTTTTGATGGCGTCGCCGGTGTTGAACCCCAATCAGAAACCAACTGGCATTATGCTGATGATTACAAAGTGCCGCGCATTTGTTTTATCAATAAACTCGACCGCACCGGCGCCAATTGGGAGAATAGTTTAAAGGCGATTCAAGAACGGCTTAATCCTCAGGCCGCGCCTATTCAAATTCCTATTGGTCTCGAATCCAATTTCGAGGGCGTGATTGATCTTTTGCGAATGAAAGCTTATTACTTCGAGGGTGAAAAAGGCGAGCGGGTTGTGGAAAAAGAAATTCCGAAAAATCTTCTGGAGGAAGCCGAAAAGCGGCGGCGGCAGCTGGTGGAAAAAATTGCCGAACAGGATGACGAGCTGCTTCATAAATTTTTAGAACATCAGGAGATTTCGCTGGAGGATTTAAAACGTGTCTTGCGCAAAGCCTGCATTGAAGTGAAATTAATTCCGGTGTTGACCGGCGCCGCCTTAAAAAACAAGGGAGTGCAGCTGGTTTTGGACGCGGTGGTTGATTATTTGCCGTCGCCGGTTGATTTGCCGTCCATCAAAGGTATTAATCTGAAAACCGACGCTGAAGAGATCCGTTTGGCGGCTGATGACCAGCCATTGGCGGCTTTGGCTTTTAAAATCGCCGCCGACCCCTTTGTCGGTTCGTTGACTTTCTTCCGGGTTTATTCCGGCACTCTCAAGCGCAGCACCTATATTTTGAATTCTACCAAAAACTCACAAGAACGAGTGGGGCGGATTGTTCGTCTTCACGCCAATCACCGCGAGGAGGTGAATGAGATTTACGCCGGTGAAATCGGCGGCTTGGTGGGAATGAAAGATACCAGCACCGGCGACACTTTATCTGATCCCGATCATCCCATCTTGCTGGAGAAAATAATTTTCCCCGAGCCGGTGATCTCTATGCGTATTTCTCCCAACACCAAAGCCGATCAGGAAAAAATGGGCATTGCCCTGCGCCGTTTGTCAGAGGAAGACCCGACTTTCCGGGTGAGCGGCGATCAGGAGACAGGCGAGACGATTATTTCCGGAATGGGGGAGTTGCATTTGGAAATTATCGTGGACCGGATGAAGCGGGAGTTTACCGTTGAAGCTAAGACCGGCCGGCCGCAGGTGGCTTATAAAGAAACAGTGACGGCTCTGGCTGAAGCTGAAGGTAAATATATTCGCCAGACCGGCGGTCGGGGGCAATATGGTCATGTCTGGCTGAAAGTAGAGCCGCGGGAGCGGGGAGCGGGTTTTGAATTTGTTGATGCTATTAAAGGCGGCGCCATTCCTAAAGAATTTATTCCGGCAGTGGAGAAAGGCGTGAAGGAGGCGATTGATAAAGGTGTAGTGGCTCATTATCCGATGGTGGATTTGCAGGCAACTCTTTACGATGGTTCTTACCACGAAGTTGACTCTTCGGAGATTGCTTTTAAAATCGCCGGCTCGATGGCTTTTCAGGAAGCGGCTAAGCGGGCCCGGCCAGTGATGCTGGAACCAATTATGAAAATTCAGGTGATTATGCCCACGGAATTTTTGGGAGATGTAACCGGGGATTTGTCAGCCAAGCGCGCCAAAATTGAAGCGATGAACGATCGTTTTAACATCAAAATGATAGATGCTAAAGTGCCGCTGTCCGAGATGTTTGGCTATGCCACCTCATTGCGTTCCATGACTCAGGGCCGGGGCTCATTCACGATGGAGTTTTCTCACTACGAGGAAGTTCCGAACAATATCGCGCAGTTAATAATTGAGGGGAAAAGGAAGTAATGATTATTCCTAAATAAAAATATAAATTTTGTTATTTATTACATCTCTTAATTTGTTAATTTGTTACATCCCTTATTCGTACGAATAAGGGATGTAACGTCTGGGTGAAAGTAAGGCGCCAGGAAGAAATCAGGAAGACGTCAGGAAAAATTCAGGAAAATTTCAGGGGTTTGTGTTATTATTTAATTTATGAGGGAGATTGAGAGAAGTTTGAAGGCCTTGGCCAATCGGCGGCGGTTGTCGATTGTTAAGTATTTGAAACAGAATAGAGAAGCGCCGGTGGCGGATGTTGCCGCAGCGATCAATCTTTCTTTCAAGGCGACCTCAAAGCATCTGGCTTTGCTTTCGGCGGCGGATATTGTTGATAAGGAACAGCGGAGTGTCCAGGTTTTCTATCGCTTGTCAGATAATTTAAGGTCGCCGGTTAAACATATAATTTCACTACTCTAATTCGAGCGAATTAGGGATATAATAAACTGAGAGAATGAAACCAGTTAATAACGAATATTGGCGTAAGAAATTAACCCCGGAGCAGTATCGAGTTCTGCGGGGAAAGGGGACGGAGCCGGCTTTTTCTGGAAAATATTATAAGACCAAAGACAAAGGTGTTTATAGATGCGTCGCCTGCGGGGCTGGATTGTTTTCTTCAGATGCCAAGTTTGATTCCGGCACCGGCTGGCCCAGTTTTACTGAATCGATGAACAGAGAAAATGTAGAATTGCGCCAAGACCAAAGTCAGGGAATGATTAGAACAGAGGTTTCGTGCAAAAACTGTGGCTCGCATTTGGGTCACGTCTTTGACGATGACCCCACTCCAACCGGTAAAAGATTTTGTATAAACTCCTGCGCGCTGGATTTTGGTAGAAATTCTTTTATAAAAGGATTGAATGATTGTAGCCAGTTGATTATTGAAGGAAAGAGAAAATGATCTCCCACGAGGATTTTCTAAAATTAGACCTGCGCGTTGGGAAGGTTTTGAAAGCGGAGCGGGTAGAGGAATCAAAGAAAATGCTTCGCTTGGAGGTGGATTTAGGCGATGAAAGACGGCAGGTGGTGGCGGGTGTGGGTCTGGTTTATAATCCAGAAGATCTAGTTGGTCGGCAGATTATAGTTTTAGTTAATCTTGAGCCGAAAGTTTTTGTTGGCGTAGAAAGTCAAGGGATGCTGTTGGCGGCTGACACCGTTGGTGGCCCGGTGATTTTGTTGCCAGAGAAAGAAGTACCGCCGGGAACAAAGATCAAATAGTAGATGTTTGGGGGTTTCACCCCCAAACATTGGGAATCCCACTTCCTTCTTGCCTTTGATCACGTCTGGAGTATTATTATTAGTTTAATCATATGGATAATCCGGATAATCAGCCGCGGGCTTTAGATCGCCGTGTCATTATCAAACTCTCCATCGTTTTCGCCTTTATTTACTTTTTCTCCACCAATGGCTTGGCTTCATTGCCGGGGATTACGGTTAGTTTTCTTCTTAAAGACGTTTTGAAGATGACAGCCACCGCCGCCAGCTACTTCGGCGCAGTCACTATTTTCGGCTGGGCCATTAAGCCGCTCTGGGGAATTATTTCTGATACCCTCCCGATTTTTGGCTATCGGCGCAAGTCTTATTTGATTCTCACGGCTATTCTGGCCGCTATCATCTGGTTTTATCTTGGTCAGGTTGAAAACTACACTATCCGCCTGCTTTTAATTTTCTTCACCCTCTCTTCTTTTGCTTATGCCTTTATGGATGTCATCTGCGACGCCTTAATGGTGGAGAAAGGCAAACCGCACAATCTCACCGGCCGGTTTCAGTCAGTGCAGTGGACATCGGTTTATATTGCCTCCATCATCAGCGCTTTGGCCGGGGGCTGGGTGGCGGAAAATTTAAAGCCGCAGACGGTTTTTTCCATCAATGGCGTTTTCCCTTTGATTATTCTGGGTTCGATCCTCCTTTTTATTAAAGAAGAGCGGCTGGTGGAGCCGAGAAGCGAACGCCTGCGGAAAAGTTGGGGAGCCTTGAAGCAGGTTTTTCTCCAGCCGACATTCTGGCTGCTGGGCTTCTTTCTTTTCTTTTGGACTTTTAGTCCGTCGTTTGGCACACCCTTTTTCTATTATTCTGTGGACACTTTGAAGTTTGACCCATTCTTTTTAGGAATTGTCGGAGCGGTTGCTTCGGCCACCGCGGCTCTGGGCGCTATTCTATATTCCCGCTCTTATGAAAAAATTAATACCCGTTCTTTAGTGCGGCTGATGATTCTGGTCGGCATCTTCGCCACCCTTTTTGATTTTGTTTATTTCCTGCCGGCGGTGGTGGAGAATCCGATGCTGGCTCGGGTTATTTATATGGGTTCAGCTGGGATTTTGGGAATTATCGGCGCCATTACTTTTTTGGTGATGATGAATTCGGCGGCTTTGGCTGTTCCTCAATACGGGGAGGGAACGGCTTTTGCTTTACTGGCTTCTTTCTGGAATATTGGCCTGATGAGTTCTGCCGCTATCGGCGGTTATCTTTTTAGCAAGATCGGTCTTCAGCCGCTGATTTTAGTTTCAGCTGTCTTCACCGCCGCCGCCTGGTTTATTCTGCCATTTATGAAATTTGCTGATGAATCAAGAGCAACTAATTAAAGATTTAATTGACGACGGCTATCTGCGGACACCGCGGCTGATTGAAGCTTTTAGAAAAGTTGATCGCAAAGATTTTGTACCGGAGGAGATCAAGGATTTAGCTTATATCAATGAAGCCCTGCCCATTGGCTATGGCCAGACAATTTCCCAGCCGCTGACTGTGGCTTTTATGCTGGAGCGATTACAGCCCCAGCCGGGAGAGAAAATCTTGGATATCGGGACAGGGTCGGGGTGGGCAACAGCTCTCCTGGCTTACGTGGTAAGCCAAGAGGTTGAAAGTTTAAAGTTTAAAGTTAAAAATTTAGGAAAAGTTATTTCGATAGAGACCATAGCGGAACTTCATCAACTGGCGAAAAAAAATCTGGCGAAGTTTAAAGATTTAAATATTGAACTGATTTTAGGCGACGGCGCTGATGGTTATCAGCCGGAAGCCCCTTACGATAAGATTATTTCCGGAGCGGCGGCGGCTGAGGTGCCAGTGGCGTGGAAACAACAGCTTAAAATCGGCGGCCGCCTGCTCACCCCGCTGCGAACCAATGTTTTATTGCAAATAGATAAGATTGCCGAAGATAAATTTGAAGAAAAAGAATATCCGGGATTTGTCTTTGTGCCGCTTGTATAAATTGGTAACCCCGCAGCATGCAAGTATGTGCGGGGTTAATGTTGCTTAACCTCCCCCGACTGCGGTCGGGGTCGGGATGAACCATTAAAAAAACAAAGCCCGCCACCTCCAATCAAGCGAGCCTTGTCTGCGATAGAACTCGCTTGAGTTGCTGTGATGACGGGCCTTACGCTTGAGCTTCCCGTTGCATCTGTTGATGGGCGATTGCTCGCTCCACCATCGGCACCAGGTCGCCCTTGGCGAAAAGGACTTTTTGGAGGTTGTTGTTCCAGATCTGATACCCACATTGCTTTGCTCCCCTGGCAAAGGATTCGACGAAAACTACCAGGGAGTTCATGGTGAGGACATTTTCAGCCTCGCCAAGACTCTCCTTGAGCACAACCATCCCATGACCGACCGCTCTCAGTAGAGGCTCGACCTTTTCCGGTCTGACCTCAAGGTGAAAACAGGGCCTCGACGCTCCCTTCTGAGCAATGTCAATCAGGTTTCTTACCCCATTCAGTTCCTGCCTTTCCTTGAGTTCAGCCTTCAGCTGATCCTTGTTCATGTTAGGATCCCGCTGGCCAACCTCGATTTGGTAGTCCAGGAGCTCGAGGACTGGGGCAATGACCTTCAGGAGTCGCCCCAGCATCAGAGGATCAACTTCGACGTTGATCGCCCTCTTGATCGTCCCACCGGCCAGAATAAAGCTCGCCGAAAACCGATGCAGATGCTCAGCCACTTCCTCGATTCGGGACATGGTGACTTACCTCCTTTCTCCCAATCTATCGAAGAGCTGATGATCACGACACGCTCGTGATCTTTTCTGACTTAATGATAGTCCTCTTGACAGGTTTGTCAAGCCCCTCTATACTTCACTATTGTCGGTCGAATTTTTTTGTCCTAAAATTTAATTAATATGGCAGAAAAAGCTAAATTTGAAAGAACCAAGCCCCACGTCAACGTGGGCACTATTGGTCACGTTGACCATGGTAAATCTACCCTCACTGCCGCCATCACCCATGTCTTGAAAATGAAGGGGTTGACTGGCAAGGAGGTGACTGTCGATGAATTAGATAAAAGCCCTGAAGAAAAAGCCCGGGGTATTACCATTTCTATTCATCATTCGGAATACGAGTCGGAGAAGCGTCACTACGCCCACATCGATGCCCCCGGTCATGCTGACTACATCAAAAACATGATTACCGGCGCCGCCCAGATGGATGGCGCGGTCTTGGTGGTTTCCGCCACTGATGGGCCAATGCCCCAAACCCGCGAGCATATTCTCTTGGCTCGTCAGGTGGGCGTGCCGGCGATCGTTGTTTTCTTAAATAAAGTTGATCAGGTGACTGATCCGGAGTTGGTTGATTTAGTGGAGTCTGAAGTCCGTGAACTCTTAAAGAAATATGAATTTCCCGGCGATCAAACGCCGGTGATTCGTGGTTCTGGTTTAAAGGCCTTGGAAGCTAAATCATTGGATGATCCGGCAGTTAAACCCATTCTTGATTTGGTTGAGGCTTTAGACAACTACATCCCGGAGCCGGTGCGGGAGATTGACAAGCCCTTCCTGATGCCGATTGAAGATATTTTCTCAATCGAGGGTCGGGGAACAGTGGTTACCGGCCGGGTAGAGAGGGGTGTTGTCAAAGTCAACGAAGAAATTGAAATTGTCGGTTTGCGGCCCACCGCTAAGACTGTAGTCACTGGCGTGGAAATGTTTAACAAATTATTGGATGAGGGCCGGGCCGGCGATAACATCGGGGTTTTACTGCGGGGCACCAAAAAAGAAGAGGTGGAGAGGGGGCAAGTCCTGGCCAAGCCGGGCACGGTCAACCCTCACACCGAATTTGAGGCCGAAGTTTACGTCTTAAGCAAAGAAGAAGGCGGTCGGCACACTCCTTTCTTTAAGGGCTACAAACCCCAGTTTTATATGCGGACTACTGACGTTACCGGTGAAGTAGAAATGCCGGCTGGCACTGAGATGGTTATGCCCGGTGATACTGTTTCCATTAAAATTAAACTGATTGCTCCGGTGGCGCTGGAAGAGAAACAGCGTTTTGCTATCAGGGAGGGCGGCAAGACTGTGGGAGCGGGCGTCGTGACTAAAATTATTACTTAAACCTTATAGCCTTACGGCTCATGGCCAAAACATCAGCACCTCGAAAAAAAGAAGAAGAAGTCAAGCAGAAACTGCGGCTGCGCATCAAGGCTTATGATAATAAGCTCATTGATAGCTCAACCAAACAGATTGTTGATACTGCCCGCAGATTTGACGCTGAGGTTATCGGGCCAATTCCTTTACCGACAGAAATTCATCGCTACACCGTCAATCGTTCCACTAACATTGATAAAGATTCAAGAGAGCAATTTGAACTTCGCATCCACAAGCGGCTGATTGATATTGTCAACATCAGCCAGAATCTGGTGGACGCCTTGGGAAAATTAAATTTGCCGCCCGGGGTGGATATTGAGATTAAAATGCTTTAACGCGATTCGAAAAATCCCTGCCCGCCAGCGGCTTGAGCCCCGCCTGCAGACGCCTGGAGCATCAGCGACTGGCGGGCAGGCGCAGGCACTGGCAGGCGGGCGAATCCATCCGAATGATCCGAATAAAATAATTTGGAATTTATAGTTTAGAGTTTTAATAGTGGGGGTGCCATTGTTTGACTTTGAGAATTGTGCTAGTCTTCTTCTTGAAGTTCTTTTTACCGCATCTTTTTATTTTTGTCAAACGAAAGGAGAGTATGCCATGCTGCAGTTTGAACGGATTGATGGTCCCTATGGCATCCCGGTGTATTTTCAGCCGCTGCCGGAGACCATCGGACCGATTGGTCTCCGTTGGCTCGTCTTCGTGGGCAGCGCCGACGACCCGAGCGTCGGACTTCCGGGTCTGTATCACTGGTTTGAGCACGTTCCTTTCCGCGGCACCGTCCGCTATCCAGGCGGGTATGCTGACACTATTGGGCGGTTCAGACGTTATGGGGGGTACTTGAATGCGCATACGAGCAAGACGCGAACGGCGTATTACGGCTTCGTCCCTCGGGCGCACTGGTGGGAAGCGCTGGACGTTCTCACCGATCTTATCGCCCAGCCGCTCCTCACCGAGGACGGCATCAACAGTGAGCGTGAGATCATTCGCGATGAGCAGAACCGCGCCCGCTCGAAGCCGGACAAGTACTTTTGGCAGACGAAGGGAGAGCATCTTTTCTCTGGCCATCCATTAGCCCATCCAGTCCTCGGCACGGACGACACACTTACGCGCATGGGGACTGGACTCCTCCGGCAGGCGCACGGTTGCGGCTACAGCCGCAGCCGCTGCGTACTCCTCGTGTCCGGTGCTCTCGATCGTACAGAGCTGTTCGACGCGGTCGCGGAGCAGGCCGCGCGTATCCCCGAGCTCGTCGTCGCCGAGCGTCGGCTGCCGGCGTGCTATGCGCCGCTTCCACCGTGGCCGGCTGGCCGCACCTTCACGGTGGATACGCCATTCCCTTCTTCACTGGTGGCGCTCTTTTTCCCGGTGCCCGCGCGGCCGCCGAATATGTTTCACCGGGCGTGGGCTTTTCTCAAAGCACTCTTTGAAACGGGGGGACTAAATTCACCACTCCTCCGGATTCTCCGTGAGCAGCGGAATCTGGTCTATTCCGCGTGGGTGACCACCTCTTGGGATCCCGATGGCGGTATCTGGGGTTTCCGAGCTGAGACTCGGCCGGAACACATTGATGCAGTTCTTCGAGGATTCTGGGATGTCCTCTGTGATGCTCATGTCCACTCGCAGGATTGGGAGGACTACGTGCGTGACGCCATCCGGAGTCTGGCGCGCATGCGGGTGGCGCATCCGGATGACTCGACCAAAGACGGTGAGGACCGCTTGGTGGAGTACGGGCGCCCCATGAGCGACGTCGAGCTGGAGGCCGAACTGCTTTCTGTCACTCGGGAAGAAGTACTGTCCCTTCTCGACACACTGACGCCTGAGCGCGCCTGCATCCTCATCTACCGCGGCCTCGACAAGACGTAGGAAGCATAGGAGAAGCCGGATGGTCACGCGGGCCCGCGGCAACTTCTGTTGACAGCGGGCCTTTTTATTTATTATAAAAAAATAAAAGCCCGACATTTCTGTCGGGCTCTATCTCCCCTTTTCCTCATTTCTTGGTTTAAGTGGAGGTGACGGCTGCAGCCTTTGGTTCATCTTGAGAGGCAGTATCCTTTGCTGATTTCCAGAGATAGAGTAGGCCTCGGGGCAGACGAGGTTCATTGTGATATTTGTAGATTTCAGTCGCATCTCCATCTGCGGTCTGGAATCCTGTCTTCTGCCAGAAAGGACAGCTTAATATCTTCGGGCTATCTGTTATGACTTCAATGACTTGTTTTTTGGCGCTGAGTTGGTTTTTGAGATTATCAAGTAAAGCTGTGCCCACTCCCCGGTGACGAAAGTTAGGATGAACAGCAATGTTAGTGAGGGCTATTTTGCCAGCTGATATCACCCACGGCCGGAGATGATATATCAGAAACCCCACTACTACTTGTTTATGAAGAGCCACTTTACCTAATGTGTCTTCTCGTTGCATGAGCCTTGTCACAGTTTCTGAGTTCCAAGGTTCGTCGTAGCTTTGCCTTTCGATTTCAGAAACTTGATCCAAGTGCCCAGGAAGCATCAAGCTAATCTTGATCGGCAATCTTTCTTTACTCATAACCCACTCCTTAATTTGAGGTACAATGTAAGTCACACGACTTACTCAAAAAGATTATAGTTAGCCAAGACTGCTATTGTCAAGAAAACCTCTTTATTCTATAGTTAAAAACTATCATGTCTAAGCTAACCGGCAAAAAAGTTAATATGACCCAAATCTGGAAAGACGACAAAGTCGTTCCGGTTACTATTGTTAAACTTGACGAGAAAAGCGACCCGGCTGGATTGGAGGCCGGTAAATTGGTTAAGGTCAGCGGCACCAGTAAGGGCAAGGGTTTTCAGGGCGTGGTTAAAAGATGGAGCTTTGCCGGCGGGCCTAAGACCCATGGTCAGAAAAATCGGATGAGAGCCCCGGGTTCCATAGGTAGTACCGCGCCCCAGCGGGTTGTTCCGGGCAGAAAGATGCCCGGCCATATGGGTGGGGAAAGAGTGACGGTGAAGAATCTGCTCGTGGTTGAGGTGAAGCCGGAATCAAGAGAAGTTTTGTTAAAGGGAGCGGTGCCGGGGAATAGAAATAGCCGAATAGAAATTCGGCTTTAAATTTTCAATATCCAATACCCAATTCTCAATGAAATGTTAAATGTCCAATGCCACAAATAATTTTAACCATTTATCATTTTATCATTAGAAATTTTGTTGGAAATTGGAAATTGGTAATTGGAAATTAACTATGAAAACAAATATCTACAATAGACAAAATGAAGTGGTAGGCGAGATTGAATTACCAGATGCTATCTTTGCCCGCCCTTGGAATCCCGATCTAGTCCACCAAATCTTGGTGGCAATGGCCGCTAATCGGCGCCAGCCGCTGGCTCACACTAAAGGCCGGGGCGAGGTGCGCGGCGGCGGCAAAAAGCCGTGGCGGCAAAAAGGGACGGGCCGGGCGCGGCATGGTTCTATTCGTTCACCGATCTGGAAGGGCGGCGGCGTCACTTTTGGTCCGACTAAAGAAAAAATCTTTGCTAAAAAAATTCCTAAAAAGATGCGCAAGGCAGCTTTGTATTCGGCGCTTTCCCAAAAACTGCGCGAGGGCGAGCTGAAAATTATTGATACTCTAAGAATAGAAAAACCCAAAACCCGCGAACTGCGCTGGCTGCCCAAAAGCGCGCTTTTAGTGCCGGCCAAAGACAATAAATCCATCTACCGCGCCTCGGCTAATCTGCAAAAAGTAAAGGCCTTAGCCGCTGATTCGCTTAACACCGAGGACGTTTTGAAATACAAAAATGTTTTGATTGAAAAAGAAGCGGTTGCGGCAATAAAGTAAGTCGTTTATAATTAAACAGATGATCCAAACTACCTCTACAACAATTAGACTTCCAAAAAAAGCAGCTAAAGGAGGCTGGGTTATTTTGAGTATTGATGAATACCGGCAAATTATGGAAAAAAATGTGCCGACTTATTATTTAACTGGGAAGAAAGCGAAGGAATTAGATCAGCTGGTAAAAGAAGGATTAAGAGCTTATAGACAGGGTAAGATTAAGAAGCTTGGGTCTCTAGCCGACCTTAGATGATTGAGATTTTTAGTACGCCCCGATTTGATAAGAATTACAAAAAATTACCAAAAGAAGTAAAGTTAAAGGCTGAGAAAAAAGAAGGATTTTTTAAGATTAATCCTTTCGATCTTCGACTTAACACCCACAGACTTCATGGAAAAGACAAAACAAACTGGGCTTATTGGGTAGACTATAAGTATCGAATAAAATTTATTTTTCTAAATGGGAGTAAGGTGCTTTATCTTGACGTCGGCACCCACGATGAGGTTTATTAAATAATACTTGACACCCTAGGGGGGGATGTATATTCATAAGTATTATGAACAAAACGCTTATTTGGGTCATCGTCATCGTGGTTATCGTGGTTGGCGGGTATTTTTTGATAAATAAGCCGAAGCCTGAATCGGGTGAGCCGATAAAAATAGGCGGCGCCTTTACTCTTACTGGCATCGCCTCAACTTGGGGAGAGGCTGATAGAAATGCAGCCACCTTAGCTATCGAGGAAATTAATAATGGTGGCGGTATCAATGGTAAGTCGGTGGAGTTAGTTGTGGAAAATACTTTTTCAGAGAATGCCAAAACATTATCGGCTGTATCTAAATTAGTTGATATTAACGAAGTTATTGCTCTTATAGGGCCAACATGGCTTGATAGTTATCAAAGCGCCGTGCCCTTTGCGGAAGAGAGAAAAATAGTGATAGTCACTCCTAGCGCTGCCATCACCGCCATTCAAAATCCTAAGAAGTACGATTTTACCTTTTCTACTTGGTATCGCTCGGATGTTGAATCAGAAGAGTTGGCTTCTTATTTAGCTAAGACAGGGAAGAAAAAAGTTGTGTTTATGGGGACTAAAGACCCATTTTGGGAGGACGTTTTTAATCATTTTGAGAAACGTGGCCAAGAGGTCGGGATTGTGGCGGCTGAGAAGTTTTTTGTTAACCCAGACCAATCCGATTTTAGAACTCTTATTACCCGCATTAAATTAATTAATCCCGATGTTATATTGGTTGGATTTGCCACGGAGAATAGTTGGCTTGGGTTCTTAAAACAGCGACAAGAGATATATCCACAATCCACATTGTATTCAACAGAATCGATTGAAGAATTTATCACCAAAGAAGGCTATGAAGGATTACTCGCCAATACTTTCTTTATTGCTCCAAAGGCCCTAGAGAATGATTTTCCAGATCTTTATAAGAAGCGATTCAATGTCGATGCTGTATTTTCAGCTCCAAACGCTTATGATGCAACCAAAATGGTTCTAAAAGCTATAAGTGCTGTTGGTGTAGATTCAGAAAAAATCAGAGACTATCTAAAGAATAATGAATTTGAGACTGTTACTTTCGGTAAGGTCAGATTTGATGACCTTGGCGGTATTGGCGGTGGTGATTTTGTTATTAAAGCAGTTAAAGATCGGAAGGCGGAGATAGTTGAGGAGTTGAAATAAATAAAATTACGGCAAATCTTGCCAGAGTAGTTGAAAGGCGGCTTTAAAAGAAATCTTGATCGTGGTAAAATTGAATAATGAGAAAGAATGAAAATAATTACGCCTTTATTGATAGTCAAAATTTAAATTTATCAATCCGTTCTCAGGGTTGGATTCTTGACTTTGCAAGGTTTCGCAGATACCTGAAAGATAAATATAAAGTCAATAAAGCTTTTTTATTTATCGGCTATGTTGGCACTAACCAAAATTTATATACTTCTCTCCAAAAAGAAGGTTATATTTTAATCTTTAAACCAACTCTTATACTTCCTAATAAAAAAGTGAAAGGCAATGTTGATGCCGAATTGGTTTTGCATACGATGATCGAATATCCTAATTGTGACAAGGCCCTAATTATTACTGGCGATGGCGATTTTTATTGTTTGATTGATTATTTAATAGAGAGGAACAAGCTTTTGAAGTTAATGGTTCCTAATAGGTTTAAATTCTCCTCTTTATTAAGAAAATTTATGTCTGATATGGTTTTTATGAATAGTTTAAAAATAAAACTGGAATATAAAAACAAAAGAGATTAAATGAGGGGCATTGACCTTCGGACGAACCTTAGGTGTAGCCCCTCATCGTGATATTCTAATACTAGCAGCCAACCCCCTCGCCTGTCAATAGTGATTTGTCCACAACAAAAACGGCAAGTTTGAGTTGGTAAAATAGAATTATGGTTATCGCAAGACCATAATTATGGTAAAGTTTTATTTTCCTAAAAGTCTGATAAATTCTTTTACAGAAATTCCAGCTTGTTTTAATATGCCCATCATCAGTCCTCTTTTCATATTACCGGAATGCATTGGTATACTTGTGAATTTTTTAGTAATCGGATGTTCAAGAAAATAATGACTGCCCTTTATTCTTAAAACTAAAAAGCCAGCCTTTTTCAAGATTCTTAACAGTTTTACTGCAGTAAGAATTGGAACTATACTCATGCCGCTACGTGTTCCGGAGTTCGTGTCGGACGGCGAGTTTTTCTATGAAGTTGTTTTTCAACTAGACATTCAATACATAATTCCAGGCACTCTTTAGACATTTTTTTAGCCTGTTTCAGATTTTTACCCCAAGTGATCATCCCTTGGACTTCTGGAGCAGTAACGATAAAACCACCTTCTCCATCTGGCTTAAAAACGCAAATATGAGAACCATAATCAGTCTTGATTTTAATTTTTCTCTTTAATTTATTAGCCATGTATCTATTATAATGAAGACGACGGTCACTTATCAAGTGTTGCCGGTATTCTGCGCGATTTCAATAAAATTATGGTTATCGCAAAACCATAAATTCGAGTTAAGGATGGACTGTGATATAATGGCAGGGTGAAAATAGAGGTTATTCGTGATCGCGTAACAAGAGGAGAGTTAAAAAGAATTGCCGAAGCATGGAATCGCGATTTAGTAAAGGCAGTAGTGGATATTGAAAAGGGGATTATGGCGATCGGCGGCGAGCTTCACGCTGATGAAGAAGTTTTTCTTACGGAGCAAGAAGGTTCAAAACGAGAACATACTTGGGGGATTAATTTGTATCCTGATGAATCGGGTGATAAATTTATACAATTTGATTCTATGATTAATCTCAAACCTCATCTTGACAATCGTTCTCGGGGCGTCGAGAATCCGGAGATTCGTGAAAAAATTAAAGAAACAGTTAATAAACTCGTTCAAGAATAATGCGGGTTAGATTTCATAAAGAGTTGGCCGCCGGGAGATGGTTTCAACTATCACTGGAAGAGCAATTGGGTAATATTGGCAGTGAGGTTAGCCGGGCCCGGCATTGGCAGGGGAAGAATGAGAAATATTTTTGGGAGGCGGTGGAGGCAGCTTTAGAACTTTTTGACTTAACTTTAGAAGATGAACGATGGCGGGGGCGGCGCTGGGAGATTGCCCGGGCGCGGGAGGTTTTTGTGGACGCTGTTTACGGCGGCAAAGAATACAACAGCTCATTGGAGGATTTGGATAAGTATTTTACAGATTTTGCTCTTGCCGCCCGCAGCCGGACTTGATTTTAAGTGTATTGATGCTAATATACGAATTGCGATTCGTAACCCCATTCGTATCATTCGTATATTCGTATATTAGTATATTCGCATCGATACTTAACTTATGATTAATAAGTTTATTGTTAAAAATCCTCTAATCACTGAAAAAGCCACGGCTGAAGGGCCGCTGGGCAAGTATACTTTTTTGGTGGAGAAAAAAGCCAACAAGCCCGAGGTGAAAAAAGCGGTGGAGGCGATTTATAAGGTGAAGGTGACTCAAGTCAATATCGTTAATGCCAGACCCAAGAGCCGCCGTCTTGGCCGCACTACCGGCGTCAAACCCGGCTACAAAAAAGCCATCGTCACTCTGGCGGCTGGACAGAAGTTAGATATTTTGCCGCAATAGTTCCATAATTAAATAGTGGGAAGATTTGTTGCTTTATTTATTTTGATAGTGGGTAGTTTACTTGTATTTTCTTTTGGACAATCTCTTGATCATTTAACCGCACAGATTAAAGTGGGTTTCATTCAAAGTCAGCAGGAGAAAGATAAAACCCAAGGAGAAATAGACAGATTAGTCGAAAAAATTAAAAGGAAGGCGGCCGAATTAAAAGAAGATGGCGAGAAGGACATTGCGGCAAAGTTAGAAGAATTAGCCAGCCGCATTAAGAGATCCCCGAGAGAGATTAATAAAAATTTTATAGTTATTTTTACTTGGTCACCACGATTTTTTGGTGAAGGAAATGAGATGGACGAATTTGCGGGGAGGCTACTTGGGATTTTACAAGAAGAGTTACAGAAGTGCATAGATGATTTCAAGTGCTCCTCCAAACCAAAAACTGTTTCGGTCATAGTATCACCTACAAGAAAGGAATTTGAGGAATTAATAAGTGAGCTCGGCGAGGAGTTAGGTTTCGGCGCAGTTTTCATTCCACAACTAAATATTATTCTTATTTCAGCAGAAATTTTCTCTTTAAATGATATTCAACACGAGATTGGACACGTGGTAGTAGAAGCGGAAAAAGCATTGATTAGTGAGAAACCTTTTAGGCACTGGTTATTAGAGGAGGGCTTGGCGATATCGAGAGAAAAACAAGAATTATCTTCTAGGATCCTTCAATCACTTTATGTTCATACTTTAGTAGATACAGAGAAATTTACTCCGGAGGATCTTTTACTAATAAACCGAAGACCTAATTTTAAAAAGGAGCAAGAGCAGCTCGCGAGCGATATTTATGCCCAAGGCGGAGCCATAACCAAGTTCTTTTTAGAAAAAGGCTTAACAGCCAAAGATTTATTGACGCTTGGCGAAAAGCTGGGCCGGGCTAAGACTGTGAAAGAGGTAAGGAAAATTTTACGTGATTTCTTAACAGAGAAGGGGATTAGTTACGATAGATTATATAAAGAATGGCTAGAGTGGCAGAGAGAAAAGGCCAAGGATATGGATAAGGAATGGCGCGAGTTCAGAAAAAAAGAACTAGAGACTTTAAAGAAATATCGAGAAGATGCTCGTAAGGCTGGCCTTTTAGATAATCCAGAAGCGAAGGCAATAATAGAAGCAGAGATTAGAAAAGTAGAGGAGGCGATAGGTAAGATTGATAAAATAGTAGCTGAATAAAAAAGAAAGCCAATCATTGGCTTTCCACCTCCTCCTTGATTTGGTCTAGTGGCTTCAGTCGAGGGGTGTGAAGAACGGGTACGTAGATACATCCTATAAGCCTGTCGTCATGTCTTACTGTTAGTATGGTGTTTGTTTTCTCCTCTCGAATAAACATCAAGGACAGAGTAGCGGCTGCCACTATCAGCAGAAGCAGTCGAAAAAACCAGTTTACATTCATTCTAGGTCCTCGCACCAGGTTGTTATGTGTGGGAACTAATCAAAGTCTAGAACAAAAAAATTCTATTTGTCAATGGCTATTGATGGCACCAAATCCGGCTACAAAAAAGCCATTGTCACTCTGGCGGCTGGACAGAAGTTAGACATCTTGCCCCAATAAAAAAACCGGCGTCACGGGGCTGACGCCGGCGACCGAGAGACTTTAGCTAATTGTTTGTTAGCTGACTCTTCTTTTTCGATAAGAGTCAGGCGGCAGCTGTTGGGGTAGACATTGTCAGCCTTGAGCCACTTGCCTTGGTAGTGGAACTCAACCTCGCCGCCATCGCTGACATAAGTGGCCACCACCGGCCCCCGGCCGTGTTATTCCTGAAACATCAACCCAAAGCCGCCGC
>ERZ1292623.460-Hain-H51-01um-R1-460-length-44228-cov-12_pt1 | contig 44228 bp, 49 predicted proteins | sample MGYA00564398_ERZ1292623 | MGnify/ENA primary metagenome ERZ1292623 (study PRJEB36523, sample SAMEA6512633) | groundwater metagenome | collected 2019-01-07 | study: AquaDiva: Metagenomics assemblies of 32 groundwater samples
ATATTTTCCTAATAAATTTTAGGACGGCCATAGTGACCTGGTAACACCCGATCCCATTTCGAACTCGGAAGTTAAGCAGGTCTACGTTCCTAGTTGTACTGTGTTTTTACACGGGAAGCTAGGAAAGCTGTCCGCTTTTTAAATAACTTTATAAATTTTTACATTTTCATTGAATGATAATTTTAAAGATTTAGAAAATGGAAAAACATAGTCATCATGAAGAGCTTATAAGAGGAGTTGCAGAGCAATTTTCCCCAATATTGGATAAATCTAAACAAGCAATATACATTTATTTAGATGATATACATAAAATTTGTAATAAAAAATTTGCTTCTTTACTTGGTTATAATTCCCCAAAAGAATGGGCTCATACTAAAGAAGATATTTTAGAGACCTTTGTAGATAAAAATAGTCAAAAAAGTCTAGTTACAGCTTATGGTAATGCAATGCGTAATTTAATAGCAAGCAATATTGAGGTTGTATGGAAAAAAAGAGATGGGAAAAAAGTTAAGACTAATGTGACTTTAGTTCCTATACTATTTAGAGGACATTTATTTGCCCTTCATTTTATTTCTTAATTAAAGTCCGCCTTATTTATCTTTACTAACATAAAAATCAAGTTGATGATCAATAGAACTAATTTTCATACTTTTTTGTAACTCCTTTAATACTAAACCAGTAAGATCCTTTTTTTCTTTATCATTTAATTCAATAGGTATAAGTACTTCCCTTAAACTCTCTTTATAAGGGACTCTTTTTTTTACATAACCAAGCTGAATTTCATAATTTTTATCTATAAAAAATCGGATTGTTCTTCTTTTATATTTAATAGTACCATATAATTCGTCATGATTATTTCTTTGTACCATTTTATCTCTTATAATTTTCAATATAATTTTTACATAACTTATTAAAAACTTTTTCTAATAATTCAATATCTTGAGTACATCTTTCTTTAATTTTTTCCCAATTACCTTGTTTATAAAATTTCTCAACTTCATTACCTAAAATTCTTTCTTCTGGTGTATTAATATTATTTAATTTAGCTAATATATCTAATCTTGGATTAGTAAAATTACTATGTTGAGAAAAAAATAACATAGTATCAAAATGATTTGAATTAAGCATTTGCCAAGGATTTAAATTAATATTTTTAGGCAAAACATTATTTACTATACTCCTTATTAATAAAAAAGGTATATCAAAGCCATAACCATTATGCGTAACTATAATTACATCTTTATTAACTAAATCCCAAAATTTTACTAATAACTCTTTTTCATTATCACCATAAAATAATTCTAATTTATCATTACTTTTTAAACCAATTGTAATTATTTTACTATAATTCGGGTCCATACTTCTACGTTCTTTAGAAATCTTTTTATCCATTAAATATTCTTTAACATCTTCATTATTAATTTTAATAGGCACAGTTTCTATGTCCAAGAATAAATAATTCATACTAATATTAATTTAAGAAGGTTTATAAAATTAATTAAAATTTTAGATAACTAATAAAATAGTTAAATTTATATTCTAACAAATTATAGCATTTTAAGATTTTAAATGCATAAAGACAAACAGCAAAAAAGAAGACTTACGGGAATTATTTTTACCCTTTTTGTTTTATTTTTATTTATACTTTCTGTAACTTATGTTGATGCCCAAGATAAGAAAATATTAACATTAAAAGATTTATTAAATAAATTTATTGAGATTTTTGGCGGGAAAATTACTGGTAAACAAGTTGCTAATGAAACACCGTCTTGTACTAATGAATGTTCTAATAGTGGGGATAAACAATGTTCTGGGAATGGTTATCAAACTTGTGGTAATTATGATTCTGATTCTTGTTTAGAATGGAATTCTGTAACTTCTTGTTCTTCATCTGAAACTTGTAGTAATGGAGCTTGTATTCCTATTACGCCAACATGTACAGATGAATGCCCAAGTAATGGAGCTAAGCAATGTTCTGGTAGCGGTTATCAAACTTGCGGTAATTATGATTCTGATTCTTGTTTAGAATGGAATTCTGTAACGAGTTGTCCTTCTGGCCAAACTTGTAGTAATGGAGCGTGTATATCAAGTATACCAACATGTGATGATCCTGATGGTAATGGAAATATAAATGTTAAGGGAACTGTAACTTTAACATACTCTGATGGAAGAACTGAAACAGCAACAGATTATTGTGAAGATATTTATAACAATGGAAAATTATATGCAATAGACTATTACTGTGAAGGCACTTACACTGGAAGTCCGTCGTACTTAATAGCAATGAAAATTGGTAAAGGTGGTTATCTTCCTTCGAATGGTTATTGTCAAGATGGTGTATGGATTTATACTCAATGTACTGCTCCATCATGTAATCCAAGCAATAACCAACAATATTGTTCAAATGGTCAATGGACTGGTTGTCTTTCTGGCAAGATTTGTAGTAGTGGAGCATGTGTATCACAACCTTCTCAAACTAATCAAACAACCTCAACTCCAACAACAACTACCCCATCCACGAGTAATGTTTCAAGTGTATCTGGCGGAGGAGGTGGTGGAGGATCTGGAGGCGGAGGTGGAGGAGGAGGCGGTGGAGGAGGTGGAGGAGATGGGGGAAGTGGTGGGGGCGAAACATCAATTGGTGAAGGTGCTTTACCAACTACAGTTGAAGTTCCTTCAGGGGGAATAAGCGAAGGAGCTGGTGAAGGTGAAAGACAGATTTTATGTGATGGATGTATTTTAGAGGATAAATGTGTTTCAGTTGGCTATATTAGTAAAAGTAAATATTGTTCTATAACTGGAGAGTTTAATTCCCAAAAGACTGGAGATCAAAATTGTGAAAATAACTTTGAATGTAGAAGTAATCTTTGTGTTTCTGGAACATGTGTAAGTGTTAATTTAATAGAAAAAATAATTGAATGGTTTAAGAATTTATTTGGAGTTACTACATAAGTTATTTCTTATTTATAAAAATTAATTAAATTTATGTAATTTGCACAACATTAACTATTCTAAAAGCCTCCGAGTATTTATATTTTTTAGAATTCTTACTGAGAAATTTTCTTAAAAATTCTTCAACTTTTTTAAAATCAGTAAATTGACTTTTATGTTTTTCTAACGCTTTTAATTTTAAATTAATTTTTTTAGTTATATCCTCAAAATAATTTGGTTTATTTGATCCAAAGAAGTAAATTTTATCAACCTTATGTGGTTTTCCAGGAAATAAATATTTATTTTTAGCTGCAAATACAGCATCAAATACAGTTTCTGCTAAATTTCTATGATCTATATGACTTAAATTTAAATTTATAAAATCACGATTAGCAGGATCAAAACTAAAAACAATTTCTGGTTTATAAGTTTTTATTAATTTAACTAATTTCGCTCTTAACTTTTTATTATTTTGCAAAAAACCATCTTTTTCATTAAGGAAAATTACTTTTTTAACACCTATAACCTTAGCAGCTTCAATTTGTTCTTTTTCTCTAATTTTTATTCTTTCTTTTCTTGGTTTGTGCTCAATTTTAAAGCCACTTTCACCATTACTCACTATTATGTATATAGCTTGATAACCTTTTTCTATTAGATTATGTACGGTAATACAACAACCGAATTCTATATCGTCTGGGTGTGCAGCTATTGCCATTAAGTTTTTTATTATCATTATAAAATACCCTAATTTTTAGTAATTTTAAAAAATTTATAAACTTATCTAACTATAAAAATTAAATCTTCCACGTTCACACATCACAGCCATTATTGCATTATCATTTCTTTCTTTAAATGATTTAAAACTTTTAAAATCTTGTTCACTTGGTAAGCAATGTTTTAATGGATGACTGTGCATATCTACTAAACTATCATTAGGACAAGGTTCAGCTATAACTTTATTATGGGTTTGTAGATATGTCTCTGGAATATAAACTTCATTGATTAAATAATTACCATTTTCTATATAGCCATTTAAACAAACTTTAAACTCTAATCCAGGGTTATTATCATAGATATTTAATAATCCATCATAAGTATTGTTTTGAAAAATAAGTTTATTTTTGAAATCTATACCAACTATATTATCTTTTATTTTTGAGCTTTCGACTAATCCGACAAAAATGCTTCTTATTATAGGATTAGTTAATAAATAAGTTACTATTAAAATTATTAGAAAAACCCCAATTATAATAAGAAATATTTTCTTAAATATTTTGGGTTTTTCTTCGACCTCTTTATTTTCATCAAAATTCTCTATTTCTATATCAATATTATTATCTTCCATTATAATTAAATAATATGCTCCTGCCGGGATTTGAACCCGGGTCTCGGCCTCGAAAGGGTTATTCTAAATTTTCTTTTTCAGGAAACCTATCCGAATCCTTGGCCACTAGACTACAGGAGCGAGTGGGCCTGAGCGGATTTGAACCGCCGACCACATGCTCTCTTAGCTTTCTTAGCTCAAAAATTGTGCCTAGTAATGTCATATAAGACATGTGCTCTAACCAGGCTGAGCTACAGGCCCTTAGAAAAAATTCTATGAAGTTAATATTTAAACTTTACTAAATCAAAATCTTAATATAGCTATGATAATTATTATTTTTTAATGGAATTTTACAAGTTAGAAAAAGAGGCTGTTTTTAAACAACTATCTTCTAATGAATCAGGATTAACAGAAAAAGAAGCTTCTTCAAGATTAGAAAAATATGGCTTAAATGAACTTAAAGAAAAGAAAGAAAATAAAGTATTAAAAATATTATTCTCGCAACTTAATAGTTTTATAGTTTATATTTTAATTGTTGCAGTTGTAATCTCATTAATAGTTAAGGAATTTTTAGATGCTAGTGTAATTGGTGCAATAATAATATTAAATATAATTCTGGGATTTATTCAAGAATATCAAGCTGAGAAATCTTTAGAAGCTTTAAAAAAACTAGAAACAAGTAATGTTAAAGTTCTTAGAAATAATAAAGTTAGATTAATTTCTAGTAAAGAATTAGTTCTAGGGGATATTATATTAATCGATTCGGGAATGAAAATACCAGCTGATTCTTACTTATTTGAAGCAAAAGATGTTGAGGTTAATGAAAGCATACTTACGGGTGAATCAACATTAGTAAAAAAATTTGTTACAGTATTAAAACAAAAAGCTGAATTAGCAGAGCAAATTAATATATTATTTTCAAGTACCACTTTAGTTAATGGACGCGCGAAAGCAATTGTTGTTAATACTGGCATGAATACAGAAGTTGGTAAAATTGCAACATTAATACAAGAAGAGAAAAGCAAAGTTACTCCATTGCAAAATAAATTAAAAACTCTTGGTTTAACCCTTGGCATAGGAGTTATAATAATTGCATTAATAATATTATTTTCTGGTGTATTAGAAGGTCAAGATATTGTTACAATGTTGTTAATAGCTATTAGTTTAGCTGTTGCTGCAGTTCCAGAAGGATTACCAGCAGTTGTAACAATTAGCTTAGCTATTGGTGTTCAAAAGATGATTAAAAAAAATGTTCTTATAAGAAAATTAGCTTCTGTTGAAACTCTTGGCTCAACTACTGTTATAGCAGCTGATAAAACTGGAACTATTACACAGAATAAAATGAAGGTAACTAAGCTATATTTAGACGGCAATATAATTTCTCCAGAACAAGACAGCAAAAATAAAGAATTAATGTTAAAAATATTAGTAAATTGTAATGATGCTCATCTGCCAGATATTGGAGACCCGACCGAAATTGCTTTATTAGAAATGTCTGGTGCAAATTCTACTCCAAGATATCCTAGAATAGATGAAATTCCATTTACCTCTGAACGTAAATATATGATAACTTTTCATAAAATAGACAATAAAAAAGTTACATTTGCTAAATTCGCTCCTGAAAGAATTTATGAATTATGTAATTATTATAATTACAAAGGTAGAATTTCTAAATTTACTTTAATGCAAAAACAAAAAATTATAGAGCTAGCTGAGAAATTTGCTAATCAAGCATTACGTGTCTTAGGCTGTGCTTATCATACAGAAGGTAAATCAAAAGATATGATATTTCTTGGATTAGTGGGAATGATTGATCCTCCAAGAGAAGAAGTTAAGGATGCTATTAAAAGATGTAAAGATGCAGGAATAAAAGTTGTTATGATTACAGGAGATCATAAGTTAACAGCACAAGCAATAGCAAGACAAATTGGATTAAGAGATAGAACTCTTACAGGTAAAGAATTAGAGGAAATGACAGATGAGAAATTAGCACAAGTTGCTCTACATACTGATATTTATGCTAGAGTTAATCCTGAACATAAAGTTAGGATATTAGATGCGTTAAAAAAACATAATAATATAGTGGCAATGACTGGAGATGGTGTAAATGATGCTCCTGCATTAAAGAAAGCTGATATTGGGATAGCAGTTAATTCTGGAACAGATGTTGCTAAAGAAGCTTCTGATATGATATTATTAGATGATCATTTTAATTCTATTGTTTTGGCAGTTGAAGAAGGTCGTGCAATTTATGATAATATTAAAAAATTTGTTAATTACTTACTTTCAAGCAATTTTGGTGAAGTTTTGTTAATATTTTTAGCTATGTTATTAATGTTTAAGGTTGATAATAATTTAGTTTTACCATTAACTGCTTTACAAATTTTATGGATTAACTTGGTTACAGATGGTTTACCTGCTTTAGCTCTTGGCATAGACCCAATGAATCCAGATGTGATGAAAAAATCTCCTAGAAATCCAAAAGAAAGAATAATTTCAAAAAATATGATGTTAAATGTTTTAGTTATGGGGATATTAATTTCAGTAGCAGGATTAATATTATTTAAATTAAACTTACCAAATATATCGAAAGCTCAAACTATTGTATTTACTTTAGTTGTTATGCTAGAAATGGTTCGTGTACAAATGGTACGTTCACAATATAAATTAAAAATATTTTCAAATAAATGGTTAATATTAGCTATTTTAACCTCATTAATATTGCAAATAATTGTAGTTTATTTCGGAGGCAGCATATTTAAAACAGTTCCATTAAATTTACAAGATTGGATTTTAATTATTATAGCAACTTTAGGAGTTCTATTAATAGGATTAATTGCTAATCCATTAATAAGAAAAGTAACTAAACAACATGATTAAAAATTAAAATCTTATTAAAAATAATATCAAAATAAATATTGCATAGAAGAATAATAAAGCAAACCCTTGTAATATTCTATATGCAAAATTATTTTTTATAAATTTTAATAATAATATTGTAAGTATCATCATAATTGGAACAAATAAATATAATATTGAATTGCTAATTTGAATCGGATTAATTAAACTTGAAATTCCTAAAATTAATAGTATATTAGCTATATTACTTCCAATTAAATTACCAATAAAAATTCCCTCTAAATGTCTTCTTGCAGCTGATATTGTAACGAATAACTCGGGTAATGATGTTCCTACAGCTATTAAAGTTAGACCAACTATCTCAGTACCCACACCAACAGCACGAGCAAGATTCTCGGCAGCTGGAATTAAGAATTTAGCTCCAAAATACAATCCAATTATGCCAAATAAAGTAAAGCTAATATTTTTAATAAAATCACCTCGTAGATGTATATGTTTAGCTAATTTTTGATAAGGTATAATTTTTTCTTCTTTTGATTTAAACAAATGTAATAAATAAAAGAAAAATATTAATAAGAAAATTAAACCTTCTGTAAATGATATTACTTTGTTAAATATAAATATTATAAATAAAATACTTACCCAAAATAAAAACCAACTATCTCGAATAAAAGCTTTATCTTTTGCCTTTATTGTATAAAGTAAAACTGCTACCCCAAGTATTAAGCCGATATTAGCTATATTGCTTCCAACTATATTACCAATTATTAAACCGGAATCTTTTGCAATAGAAGCAGATATTGAAGTTGCTAATTCTGGTAAAGAAGTTCCTATAGCTATTAAAGTTAATCCAATAACAAAATCTGAAATCCCAAAATGTTTAGCTAATTTAGAAGCTCCTTTTACAAGCAACTCAGCTCCAATAACTAAAACTGCTAAAGAAATTATTAATACAAGAAAGTCATAAAGGGCCATATAATTTTAAATTTATGTTAATATAAAAATCTTTTCAATAAATTTATATATCAGCATATTATAATTAATATATGGCTTTAACACCTATTGAGATTATTGCATTAATATTTGTTTTACTTGCTCTTCTTAAGATAATTGTTATTGTAATAAATAAAAAAGCATGGTATAATAATGTTGTAAAGCCAGTATATAGTGGTGGTGCTTTAACCACAGTTATATTTATAGTACTCGCATTTATAATATTTTATTATTTGTTACAAGAATTAAGTATTGTGCAGATTTTTGCAGTAGTGGCATTATCCAGTATGCTAATTGGACTTGGTTTTTTAGCAAATTCAAAAGAATTAATTTCAGTGCTTCAAAAGGCTTATAACAAGAAACTCAGCGCATGGGTATGGTTATATACATTAATCTGGTTTATTTTATTACTTTGGGTACTTTATGAAATTTTCTTAACATAAATAAATTTATATAATGCTTTTAATTCTTATAATTATGGATGTTTTTAAACAGCATATTACTACATTAATAAGAAAAATAACTAACTTACCAGAAAATGAAATTTATACAGTATTAGAAACACCACCTAACCCGAGTTTTGGTGATTATTCTTTTCCATGTTTTTTAATAGCAAGTAAAGAAAAGAAATCTCCAAAAGATATTGCTAATAACCTAGTAAGATATTTTCATCCTGATTCTTATATTAGTAAAGTAGAATGTAAAGGAGCTTACATTAATTTCTTTATAAATCAAGCTAAACTTAATGAAATTTTATTAAAAGAAATTTTGAAAAGAAAATATAATTTTGGTACTAGTTTAATTGGCAAAAATAAAAAAGCTTTAATTGAACATACAAGTATAAATCCAAATGCAGAGCCTCATTTAGGACGTGTAAGAAATGCTTTAATAGGAGATTCTTTAGTAAGGTTGTTAAAATTCTTAGGTTATAAAGTAGAAGTTCATTATTATGTTAATGACATTGGAAAGCAGATAGCTATGCTGGTATTAGCTGCAAAAAATAAAAAAAGAAAATTTAAAGATTTAATAAAGCTTTATATACAAATTAATAAAGACATAGAAAAAAATCCTGAACTTGAGAAAAAAGTTTTTGAGTTACTTAATAAATTAGAGCATGGTAATAGAAAAGTAAGAAAACAATTTAATGATATTGTTGGCATATGTGTAAAAGGTCAATCATCTATTTTAAAAGAAATTGGTATTAATTATAATTATTTTGATTATGAATCAGATTATTTATTTAATAAAGACTGTAATAAAATATTAAAAGAATTAGCAAAAACTAATAAACTATTTACAGATGAACAAAATAGACAAGTTTTAGATTTGCGAGGATTTAATTTACCACAAGATTCTAGTTTTTTTGTTTTAACTAGGTCAGATGGAACTTCATTGTATGGATTAAGGGATTTAGCTTATACAATTTATAAAATTAAACATGCAAAAGATCGTAATATTATTGTTTTAGGAGAGGACCAAAAACTTTATTATGCACAATTTAGAGCTGCATTAAACTTACTTAGTCATAAAGCTCCTGAAATTGTTCATTATAGTTTTGTTTTATTGAATGAGGGTAAAATGAGTACAAGAGCAGGTAATGTTGTTTTACTTTCTAATTTTATGGAAGAAATTACAAAAAAAGCTCAAGATGAACTCGAAAAGAGAAAAAATAAAGATAATAAATTAGCTAAGGTAATTGGTTATGGTGCTTTAAAATATAGCATCATAAAAATTTCTCCTGAAAAAAATGTTATATTTAATCCAGAGCAAGCTTTAAGTTTTGAAGGTGACTCCGCTCCTTACATACAATATAGTTATGCGAGAGCTAATTCAATATTAAGAAAAGCTAAATTAACTAAAAAAATTAATCCTACTTTGATAAATAAAAAAGAAGAAATTACTTTAATTAAAATGTTAGCCGATTTTCCTAATGTTGTTAATAAAACTGCTCGTGATCTAAAGCCAAATTATATTGCAAATTATGCTTATGATTTAGCACAAAAATTTAACGAATTTTATCATAATTGTCCTGTTCTTAAAGAAAATAAAGATTTAAGAAATGCAAGATTAGCTTTAGTTTTAGCTTTTACTTATGTTATTAAAACAGCTTTGAATTTACTTGGAATAGAAGCTCCTCTTAAGATGTAGTTAAACTCTTGGTTTTCTTAAATAGAAATAAGATCCGATTATTGTGAGTATAATAATAAAAATTAATGTTTTATCTTTTTTAAACATTAGAAATATGATTATTATAAATATTATAAAAGTTTCTACTTTGCATTATCTAATAGCAATAGTTCCTTTAATTGTATTTTACTTAAATTTAATAGGAATGAAGATTAATACCTTAAATACGTTTTTAACTATTTTAGGAGTTATTTTAATAACTTTAATAATAATGGTAATAAAAAAGAAAAGCATTAGTAAAACATTTAAACTTACTTCTTGATTTAATATTATGTTAATCGCAGTAGTAGCAAAACCAAGCGCAGGTAAATCAACATTTTTCAAAGCAGCAACTTTAGCAGAAGTAGAAATAGCCCCACATCCATTTACAACAATTAAATCTCAAGAAGGAGTGGCTTTTGTTAAAATTCAATGTGTGGATAAAGAATTTAATATTAAATGTAATCCAAAATATGGTTATTGTGTTAATAATAATAGATTTATTCCAGTAAAACTAATGGATGTTCCAGGTTTAATTGAAGGGTCTCATTTAGGAGAAGGTCTTGGATTAGAGTTTTTAAATGATATTAGAGAAGCAGATGTTTTAATTCATATTATAGATATTTCTGGAAGCACAGATGAACGTGGTAATCCTGTGCCAGCTTTAAGTCATAATCCTTTAGAAGATGTTAAATTTCTCGAAAATGAATTAGATTTTTGGTATCTTGGTATATTAAAGAAAGGCTGGGATAAATTTACTAAACAAATTAAACAAGAAAATTTAAACATTAAAAAAGCTCTCGCTAAGCAATTATCTGGATTAAAAATTACAGAGGAAATTATTGAACAAGTAATTAAAAAATTAAAATTATTACATGACCCAAAAGATTGGAGTGAAGAAGATTTAATGAATCTTGCAAGAGAATTAAGAAAAATAACTAAACCAATGATAATTGCAGCTAATAAAATAGATGTTCAAGGAAGCAAGATGTACTTAGATAAGTTAAGACAAGAATTTCCAGATTATATAATAATTCCTTGTTCTGCTGAAAGCGAGGTTGCATTAAGAGAAGCTGCAAAACATAAACTTATTAATTATGTTCCAGGAGAAGATAACTTTGCTATAATAGACGAAGATAAACTAACATTAAATCAATTAAGAGCATTACATTTTATCAAAGAAGATGTTTTAGAAAAATATGGTACTACAGGTGTACAAGATGTTTTGAATTACGCTGTTTTCAATTTACTTAAATATATAGCAGTATTTCCGGTTGAGAATGCTCATTTAACAGATAGTTCTGGTAATATATTGCCAGATTGTTTTTTAATGTCCCCAAATAGTAAAGCAATTGACTTAGCTTACCAAGTTCATACAGATATTGGAAAGAATTTTGTTAAAGCTATAAACATAAAAAATAAACAAGTCATTGGAAAAGATCATATATTAAGGAATTTAGATGTTATTGAGATTAAAACCAATTAAAATAAATTTTAAAATATTACTATTAACAAAACATAAAACTTATAAACTATTTAAGATTACTAACTTTATGGAATTAATTCTAGAAGAGAAGCCCAGAAATCCAATAATAATAGAAGGTTTTCCTGGATTCGGATTTGTAAGCACGATAACAACAGAATTTTTAATAGAACATTTAAATGCTAAATTAATTGGCAGATTAGAAAGTGATAAACTAGTACCAATGGTAGCTGTGCATAATTCTGAATTAGTTGAACCACTTGGAATATTTTATGATAAAAAGAATAATATTATTATATTTCATGCAATAACAAATGTTGCTGGATTAGAATGGGAAATCTCTGCAATGTTAACAAATTTAGCAAAAGAACTTAAAGCTAAACAGATAATAACTTTAGAAGGTGTAGCTTCTCCTTCTGAACAAGAAAGAGCTTTTTACTTTACTAATAATTCTAATATCGAAACTAAGATTAAAAAAATTAAACTCGAGCCACTTAAAGAAGGCATAATAATGGGGGTTACAGGAGCTTTGTTATTAAAATCTGCTGTGCCAGTAGTAGGATTATTTGCTGAAACTCATTCTAATTTACCTGATTCAAGAGCTGCTGCTAAATTAATTGAGGTATTAGATAAATATCTAAATTTAAAAGTTGACTACAAACCATTATTAGCTAAGGCAGAGCAATTTGAAGCTAAACTTAAATCATTAATGGAACAACAAACTAAAGCTCAAGAACAAAAAGAGAAAAAAGAACTAACTTATTTTGGTTAAATTTTTGTGGGTGTATAAAATATTTTACGGTTCAATAAGAATTAATTTGGTAGTTTAGTTATATGTTTAATGGCATGCGCACTCTTTCTGGAGATTTAAAAGTACCATCCCCATTTCCCTTAAATATAAATCTATAATGCGGTGGAATAATAAAAGACGCGAATGCTTTATTCTCATAAACCCCGATTACAATATCATTTTTACCATCCTTACTTTCATCTCTAACACTAACATAAGCAAGTTTGTAGCCTTTAATTTCTCCAAGTTTTGTTGAGTCTTTCCCATCTAATGATAAGTAAATATTTATTAATCTATTTTCAGAACTAGAATTAGGAATATACTCTATTTTTACAGCATCTGGAATTTTGTTATTATTTAAATATTCAAATCCCAATTCAGATCTAGGTGTATTATAATACTCATCATTTTTTGAAGTTAATACAAAAGTACCGAGCATTGCTGCAAGTCCACCAACTACTGCAATTTTGCCTGCATGCCTCTTAATTGATTTTAATAAACCCATAAAATAAACAATGTTAGATAACTATAAAAAGTTAATGGTTAATAATCCCATAAACTTCCCCCCAAAAATTCACTATCTTAACTTCTTATAACTTATCCATATTAATATTGCTAATAATATTCCTAGAATTACAAATCTTAAATATTCATTCATATTTGCCCAATAACGTACTACACCTTCTATAATATTTATCAATCCACCTAACATTAATCCAAGATAAACAGCTGGAACTTGTTTTAAAAATAATCCTAAAACTATTGTTAATACCCCGATAATAGCTAATATAATAAACACATTTCTTTTATATAAATTCTCTACTGGTCGGAATTCATTATAGCATTTTTGTGCTTCTAAACTTTGATTATCATAAAATAATTGTTGTTCTCTAAAACATTCAGTTTTATTTGGCTCTTGTAATAATTCACAATTTGAGATAAAAACTTTTGGTCTAGCCTCATAAATTTTATCACAAGGATTTAATGGAGCTTTATAAAAAGTATCTATACCTACAGCAATAAACATAACTAGTACAATCGCTATAGCTAATGCAAGTAATTTTTGTTTAATATCCATTGGATTATTAATTTTATGTAGCTTATAAAGATTGAGATTAATTTTAAATACCCCTTTATTATAATAATTTTATGGATCTAAGTAAAAAGAAGTGTATAACATGTGAAGGCGGAATGCCACCAATGTCTTATTCTTTAATAAAAAAATATCTTAAACAAGTTAAAAATTGGAAATTAAAAAATAAACATTTGTATAAAGAATTTAAATTTAATAACTTTAAAGAAACTTTAAAGTTTGTTAATAAAATTGGTAAGGTAGCAGAAAGAAAAGGACATCATCCAAATATATATTTTACTTATGGTAAATGTAATATTGAAATCTGGACTCATTCAGTAAATGGATTAAGTATAAATGATTTTATTCTAGCAGCAAATATTGATAAAATTAAAGCTTAGTTAATTATCATTTTAAAGTGATACATAAACTATATATAATATACTTAGAACTTAATTAATAATGAAACCAAGTACAGAGCAAGTAAAGAAGTTTCAACATAGACTTACTCAAATAAAGCATGAATGTTCTAAAATAATTGTAGGACAACAAGATATTATAAATGGCTTGCTAAGGGCAATTTTAAGTAATGGTCATGTTTTAGTAGAAGGTATCCCTGGTATAGCCAAAACCTTAATTGTGAGAACATTAGCAAGAGTAACTGGTTGTCAATATTCAAGAATCCAATTTACAGCTGACTTACTTCCAACAGATATATTAGGATTAACAACTTACATAAAAGAAAAAGATCAATTTACAATAGTAAAAGGGCCTGTTTTTTCTAATTATATAATTGCAGATGAAATTAATAGAAGTCCTCCTAAGACTCAATCTGCTTTATTAGAGGCGATGCAAGAACGCCAAGTTACTATTGGCACACAGACTTTTAGATTACCAGACCCATTTTTTGTAATGGCAACTCAAAATCCAATTGAAAGTTCTGGTGTATACCAATTACCAGAAGCTCAGATTGATAGATTTTTATTTAAAGTAAAAATAACTTACCCTAAGATAGAAGAAGAAGATAAAATTCTTACAACAAATATTACATTAAGAAGATTTGAAGAATATTCTTTAAATAAAATAACTAATCCTAATGAAATAGTTAATATGCAGGATTTTGTTAAAAAAATATTTATTAGTAAGGACATAGAACATTATATTGTTAAATTAGTTGATGCTACAAGAAATCCTGAAAAATATAAAATTAAGCTAGGACATTATATTGATTGGGGTTGTAGTCCCCGTGCTTCAATTGGATTATTTATTGGAGCAAAAGCAGAAGCATTAATTCAAGGAAATAATTATGTATTGCCAACTTATGTTAAAAAAGTAGCACATGATGTTATGCGCCATAGAATATTATTAAATTATGAAGGACAGGCTGAAAATATTAATACAGATGATATAATAAAAGAAGTTCTAGAAAAAGTAGCAATGCCTTAAAATGGCAAAAAAATTATTATTCAAATTAGAAATTACACCTGCATTAAGAAAATTACAGGCCTTATCAAAAACATTAGTTACTACTCGAGCACTTGGTGCTTATAGAAGTGTATTCAAAGGTAAGGGCTTAGAGTTTGCAGGCTATCGTCCATATTCACAAGATGATGATGCTTCGTTAATAGATTGGAAAGCAAGTATTAGAACAGGAGAAATTTTAATTAAAGAATATGTTGAAGAGCGCGATATTAATGTTTTTTTTATTCTTGACTCAAGCGCAAGTATGTTATTTGGTTCTATTGAAAAATTAAAAATTGAATATGCTATTGAATTAGTAAGTGCAATGGCTAATGCTATTTTAGAAGTAGGGGATAATGTTGGTATTGCTTTAATAAGTAATAAAGTAATTACAAAAATTTATCCTGAAAAAGGCAGACAACAAATTTATAATATTACAAGATTACTGGTTAACCCCGATAATTATGGCGGTAGATTTATGTTTAAAGTTGCTACAGAATTTGCTTTACATTATTTAAAGGAATCAACTGTTTTAATTATTGTCTCAGATTTTATTTATCTTGATAAAGATTGGGAATATAGCTTAAAATTGCTTACTAAGAAGTTTGATGTTATTGGAATAATGACTAGAGATCCAAGAGATAGAACATTGCCAGAAGATGCTGGAGAAATTGTTATAGCAGATCCTCATTCTAATAAAACTTTATTGGTTGATCCAGCTATTATTAAACCAGCTTATGAAAAAATGATTAGAGAACAAGAACTTGAAATTGAGCATATTTTTCATAAAAATGTGGCTGATTTTATTGATATTTCTACAGATAAATCATTTGTTCAACCAGTATTAACATTATTTAGAGAAAGAGCTTTAAGATGGAAGTAATATGGCAGAAGTAACATTTGCAAGTCCAGAGTATTTATGGCTTTTATTTGTTATACCTATAATAATAATTATACATTTTCTTGCATTAAAAAGCACAAAAAGAAGAGCAATGAGGTTTGCTAATTTTGAAGCTATCGAAAGAATTACTGGGGGCGAAGTTTTATCAAAAAATTTATCTTTACTTTTTGTTAGAGTATTAATATTAATTTTATTAGCTTTTGCTCTCGCTGGAACAACATATTGGTACACAGGACAAGCAAGTAATTTTGATTTTGTATTAGCTATAGATGCAAGTAATAGTATGCTAGCTGATGATTTTGCTCCAAATAGATTAGAATCTGCAAAAGAAGCTGCTAAACTTTTTATTGATACTATCTCGCATACAAATAAAATAGCTGTAACTAGTTTCTCAAGTACAGTTAATGTTAACCAAGCTTTAACAGAGGATTTTTTATTAGCAAAACAAGTTTTAAATGATATTAAAACAGCTACAACTGGAGGTACAGCATTAGGTGATGCTATTATAACAAGTACAAATTTATTATTACAAAGTAATCGTTCAAGAGCAGTTATCTTACTTACAGATGGTCAAAGTAATACTGGAAGTAATATAGAAGATGCAATTGAATATGCTAATTTAAAACTAACAAGTATTTATACAATTGGTATTGGTACAGAAGAAGGGGGAGTATTACCAGAAACAGATATTGTACTTAAGCTAGACGAAGAAACATTAAAGATAATTTCATTAAGTACAGAAGGAGCTTATTTTAAAGCTGCAGATAAAGAATCATTAAAACAAGCTTATCAGAAAATAGCATCTGTAACTGAATCAAGGATAGGTAGAAATTTAACTTTACCATTTATGTTGATAGCTTTAATTTTATTAATAGGTGAGTGGGTAATGTTTAATACAAAATATAGAACAATACCTTAATTATTCTGCTTTTAATTTATGGAATTTATGTTCTAATTTATGATGCGAATGAATATTCTCTAAATTAACAAGTTTATTGTAAATATGACTTTTCTCTTTTTGTAATAATCTTAGATTTTTAGTAAGTCTTTTAACTGGTTTAATGATTTCATGCTTTTCTTTATGTAATCCAGGATGTCTTAATAAAAATTTAAACCTCTCTTTATCAAAATGTTCAAATTTAACTTCTGGTTTTTCAAATTCTATGTGCTTTATTTCTGGTTTAACTTCAACTTTCTTTGGGGCATAATATTTTAATGCTCGTTCAGCATGACCTAATTTCTTAGAGAATTCCTTTAATTTTACAGCACTTAATAATTCTTCTTTTTTAATAAAATTTTTCATAATATTAACTAAACCAATACCTTTCTCAGAAACATGTTTGCCTTGATGCTTTAATCTAAGTAAGCTACTTGAAACATCTAAGAAAGCCTTTTCATGAACTCTATATTTTAATAATTCATCATTAAAACCAATTAATTCATTAGCAATATCTTTTTCAAATTTTAATGGTAATTTATAATAGTTTAATAATGCTCTTGCATATAATCTTTTAGCTAGATTAGGATTTTTAATTAAAATATTTCTACCATGTTTTATTAGATTCAAAATATGCCTTTTCCTAATGCTAGCAAACAATTTGTAATTTATTTTTCTTAACAAGAATGATAATGGTTTTTTCTCTTCTAATACTGGCTTAAACAATACTTTAGTAGGGGCTTTTGGTAATTCTAATTTAGCTTTAATCTTTACTGGTTTTACCTCAATTTCTTTTTTGAATAATTTAGCAATATTTAATCTTAATTTCTCAAAAGTACTTAATTTAATCAGTTCATGTTTGATTCTATAATGTGCTAAGATATCTGTAAAACTATTTAATAACTCATTTATATCATTATAATCTATTTTCACACCACCGTACTTTAATTTACTAATCTTATCAGCCAAACTAATTATTTTAACATCTTTTATTAAATTAGCTATTTCAGGGAAAGTAAATTCTTGTTTAATATTAAATCTTGTTTTGATAAATTCTTTAAATAATGCATTAAATTCATCAAAACTAGGTTCTTCCCCCAATTTATATAGTTTAATTTTTAAAGAATGTAGCTTAGAATGAAAATTAATCTCTTTTTCTGGTTCTATTTTAACTTCATGTTTTTTATGTTTGAGCATTATTCCTGAAGTTTTTAATTTAAAATGCATTATTTTTGGTAAATTATCTTTGATTATTAAACCAAAAAAGAACAATGCAACTAAAGCCATAAAGAATAAAGGAGCTACTAAAATTATTGAATAACTAGTACCAAAAATTGTTATTTCTTGCTGAGCATTGACTAAAGGAATAATAAATAAAAATATTAGAAAAATCACCTCTTTTCTCATATTATATTAAGGAATTTAATAATATAAAAATGTTTTCTTTATTTTTATACTACATAAGTTTAATAAATTTTCTTAATATATTATAGTTATGAAATTTGCTCATATGTCTGATTGTCATGTAGGTGGTTGGAGAGAGGAGAGATTAAAAGAGCTTAGCATAAAAGCTTTTGAAACTGCAATTAATGAATGTATTAAAGAAAATGTTGCATTTGTTTTAATTTCTGGAGACTTATTTAATACTAGTCTACCAAGTATAGATATATTAAAAAGAACTGCTCAAGCTTTAGATAAGTTACGCGAGCATGATATAACATGTTATGTAATTCCTGGAAGTCATGATTTTAGTCCAAGTGGAAAAACAATGCTAGATGTTTTAGAAAAATCTGGCTTATTAGAAAATGCAATGAAATTTGATAATGGTAAATTAGGGTTTACAATAGATAAAACTAATACAAAAATAACTGGTATATACGGGTTAAGGGCTGGTTTAGATCGTAACTTATACAAAGAAATAGATAAAGAAAATTTAGCAAGTGAACCTGGGTTTAAAATATTTATGTTTCATGCTTTGCTTGAAGAATTTAAGCCAAAAGAACTTGAAAATATTTCTGCTCAAAGTTATACTGACTTACCTAAAAACTTTAATTATTATGCAGGTGGCCATACTCATGCTGTTTATAATGAATTTAAACAAGGTTATGGATTAATAGCTTATCCTGGTCCATTATTTCCAAATAGTTTTAAAGAATTAGAGGAATTAAAAAATGGTGGATTTTTCATTGTTGACGAGAAACTTAATATTACAAGAAAAGAAATTAAACTTAAAGATGTTGTTTATTATTTAATTAATGCTCAAGATAAAACATCTGAGCAAGTAGAAAATGAATTAAGAAAAATAAAAGATGTAAAAGATAAAATCTTGCTTATACGGATAGAAGGAACTTTAGCAAGTGGAAAACCAAGTGATATTAATTTTAAGATACTTGAGCAATTAAATGCTTATATTATTTTAAAAAATACTAGCAAATTAAAAAGTTTAGAATTTAAAGAATTTGAAGTAAAAGCTGGTGAAATAGAAGATGTTGAACTAGCTATAATAAAAGAGCATTTAAGCAATAAAATTAAAGACGAAGATAAAATTATTGTTAATTTAATGCAAGCCTTTAATTTAGAAAAAGATGAGGGCGAGCGTAATATAGACTTTGAATCCAGATTAATTAAAGATATTGATAAAATATTCGAGCTTTAGAAAATGTCATTTTACTATAAAGGTAAATTATTAAGGAAGTATAAGGAATATAAGAATTTGAGGGTAAGAAATTTTAAAACCATAGATAAATTAATTAGAAATATATTGATTAATGAAATGGAATCGTTAGTTCCTAATGCATATTTTTTTTATATAAATAATAATTCTCGTAAAGATCGTTTACAGAATGGAAACTGTTTATTAGAAACTTGCTTGAAAAAGGGTTTAAATGAGCTGGAAGTTGAGTTTTGGTTGCGTAAAAAAACTTATAATAGCGAATTTGCATTTGCAGCAGCACTACCCGAATATATTTATTATGATAAAATAATTTACAGGGGTCATTATTATAGTGAAGGCTGGAAACCAGCTTATATTTCACATTTTATTTGGAAGAAAGATGATAATTAAAAAAATTAAATTAAAAAATATTAGAAGTTATTTAGAAGAGGAAATAAATTTTCCAGAAGGAAGTATTTTATTAGCAGGGGATATTGGCTCTGGGAAATCTTCTATATTATTAGCTATAGATTTTGCATTATTTGGATTAAGAAGAGGTAATTTATCAGGAGCAAGCTTACTTAGGAATGGGACAAATGAAGGTGAAGTAGAGCTTAATTTTAATATAGAGAATAAAGATGTTGTAATTAAAAGAAGTTTAAAAAGAAATCATGATTCAGTTACGCAAGATACCGGCTTTATAATTATTAATAATGAAAAAAAAGAGAGAAGTGCTATTGAACTTAAACAAGATATTCTGGATTTATTAAATTATCCTAAAGAATTACTCACTAAATCTAAATCTTTAATTTATCGTTATACTGTTTATACACCTCAAGAAGAGATGAAATCAATTTTACTAGGGGATAAAGATATTAGATTAGATACATTAAGAAAAGTATTTGATATTGATAAGTATAAACGTATTAAAGAAAATTCTAAAATTTATACACAATATTTAAAACAAAAAAGAAAAGAATTAGAAGGCAAGATTTATGATTTAGAAGACAAGAAAAGAGAATTACAAAATAAAATTAAAGAGCATTCTAATCTTGATGATAATATAAAAGAAATAATTCCAAAAATAAATGATATTAATAAGGACGTTGATAAAAAAAGAGAAGAAATTAAACTTAGTGAAAATGAAGTTAATAAATTAAAGGAGTTAAAAAAAGAAATTGAAATAAATAAAGTTAAACTCGATAACATTTTAGAAAATTATGAAAACAATTCCAAGGAAATTGAAAATTTAATCTTAACAATAAATAAATTAGAAAAAGATACAAAATTAGAATTGCTAGATATTGAGGAAGTTAATAATAAAATTAAAGATTTTAATGATAAAATTAAAAGTTATGAAAATGAATTAGAGCAAGTTAATAAAAAATTAAATGAATTTGAAACAAAAAAATTACAGTCTACTGAGCTAAAATCTAAAATTCTTGAGCTTAAAGAATGTCCTTTATGTAAACAAAATGTAACTCATGAGCATAAAACCCAAATTAAAGATACTGAGAATTATAAAATCCAAAATTACGATAAAGAAATAATGAATTATAAAAATAAAAAATTTAGCTTACAAGATTCTTTAAATGATTTTAAAAATAATTTAGAAAAATTAAGAGAAGAAAAAGCAAATTATGATTTAATTAAATTAAAAATAGATAATTTAAAAGAGAAAAAACAAAGAAAAAACCTATTACTTAAAGAACAAACTAGATTAAGTGAAGATATAAATTCATTAAAAGAAAAAATTAATGGATTAAATTTTAGAATAAAAGAATATGATGAAACAAAATTTGAGAGATTAAAAAAAGAATTAGAAGATTTGCAGAAGAAAGAACGTAATTTAGAGTTAGAAAGAGCAACTTATCTAGCAAATTTAAATGAGCTTAATAAAATTATTGATAATTTAAATCAAGAAATCTCCTATAAATTAGCAGTTAAAAATAATATTAATAATTTAGCAAATATACAAAATTGGTTAGAGGAATATTTTGAAAATATTGTTAATGTAATTGAGAAGCAAATTATGCTACGTGTTTATAATGATTTTAATTCTTTATTCCAAAAATGGTTTAACATGCTTATGGAAATTGAAAATATCCAAGTTAATTTAGATGAGGAATTTACTCCCATAATTGAACAAAATGGTCATGATTTAGATTTTATTTATCTTTCTGGTGGAGAAAAAACAGCTACTGCTTTAGCTTATAGATTAGCTTTAAATCAAGTTATAAATAATTTAATGACAAATATTAAAACACGAGATTTATTAATCTTAGATGAGCCAACAGATGGATTTTCAGATGAACAACTTGATCGTGTAAGGAATGTTTTAGGAGAATTAAATTTAAAACAATTAATTCTAGTAAGTCATGAACCAAAAATAGAAAGTTTTGTTGATTATGTTATTAGACTAAATAAACAACAACATATTACTCGAGTAATTTAACAGCGTCTTTAATATTAATATTTTCTTTAACAACTATTTTTTTAATATCCTCTATTAAATAAGATTTACTAGTGTTAGTTAGTTTATCTTCTATTTTTTTTAATAAAGGCTTAATACTTTTATAAGCTAATATTGCTGCAATTAAAGCATCACTTTCATGTTTATTACTCGTTTGAAATTTTTTATCTTTTAAAAATCTCTTAATAATGATTCTTTTATGTTGTTTTGGTATATTAAATTCTGGTTTACTTACTCGTGCTCCTAATCTTGCTGCAACTTTTTCAACAAAACTAGGAACTTTATTTACATCTGTTCCAATTAATACTGGTTTGCCAAATTTAAATACCTCTTTAATTATTGTTTCTATATTAAGTTTTTTACTTGAGTTTGCTGCTAGAATATCACCATTAAAGTCTAAAACCGCATAACCTTTAGTTGTTCCAGGATCTATACCAATAATAATATAATCTTCCATCTAAGGTTAATTATATAAATGTAGTATAAATAATTTTCTTTATGGGGTTGTGGTCTAGCTTGGTATGATACGTGGTTAGGGACAAAAGCTAAAAACCACGAGGTCGCAGGTTCAAATCCTGCCAACCCCACTAAGCTCTTTTTATTTTAGCCACAAAAAATCCTTCTGTATTATTATCTTGTGGCCATATTCTCAAGCATTTTTCAATCTCATTATTATAATGCTCTTTTCCATAATCTAATATGATAGGACTTCTTTTAATATCTAGATCAATTTTTTCTAATTTTACTTGCCTGTTATTTAATAAGAAATTAATTACATCTTCATTTTCTTCTGGATCAATAGAACAAGTTGAGTAAACTAATATACCATCTTCTTGTAATGAGTCAAAAGCATTTAACAATAATCTTTTTTGTTGATTAGCTAATTTATTAACCATATATGGATTCCAAATTTTTAATGTCTTTAATGACTTACGGATTGCACCAGAACCAGAGCAAGGTGCATCTAATAAAATTTTATCAAATCTCATTTCCTTAAAACTATAATTAGAGCGTAATGTTACAATTGTATTACTAATTCCACATCTTTCTAAATTAATTGTTAATGGTTTTAATCTATCATAAGCAATATCATTTGCTATTATAATTCCTTTATTCTGCATTAATTGAGCAATCTGTGTAGTTTTTGAGCCAGGAGCAGCTGCTAAATCCAATACTACCTCATTTGGCTTAGGCTCTAATACTAATGGCGGAATCATTGATGCAGCTTCTTGAACATAAAAATATCCTAAACTATGTTCCATTAAATTTCCTAAATCTGTTCTAGGTCCTTTAATCCAAAATCCTTCTTTACACCAAGGAATTTGTTTAAACTCATAATCATTTAATCTTTCTTTTAATTCTTTTACTGTAATTTTTAATGTATTTACTCTTATACTTTTATTTAATGGCTTAATACAATATTCACAGAACTCTTTAATATCAGTTAATTTACTATAATGCTCTAGGAATTTTTCTTTAAATTTATACATAAGAAAGTAAAAAGAATTTGCTAATTAAAAGCTTTTTGTAAAATGCGATAGCCGGGAGTCGAACCCGGGTCACGAGCTTTTTGCTTTTGATGAAACTTTTGAAAAAAGTTTCTTGGCAAGCTCGTATACTAACCACTATACTACTATCGCATAATATAAAAAGAGAAAATAACTTTATTTAAGCTTTATGATTGATTTATAATTTCTTGTAAATTTTTTCCATTCTTTTTAGGGGGAATCTCTGGTAAAAAAACACCGGCGGCTATTACACTTGTCCAAAAACCGTTTTTATCCCCCTCAGCACTTTGAGTAATATTATAACTCTTAACTATTTTGCCAGACATTTTATAAATTTTTTCACGTTCATCCCATGCTGTGTCAGCATCAAATTCTATTCCTAAAGTTGTTGCTAACATTGTTGCTGCAAGATCTTCTGCATATTCCCCAGCCTTTTCATCAGTTTCTCCAAAAGGATGATGTTCAGATAAATAACCATATTGTTTATCGTCTGCAGGTATTGCAACCCCAATTGAAGCAGCAATTAATCTATTAGGTTCATTTGTATGATTACGTGCCATTACTACTTCTAAACGTGCACCTGCATATTGTTCTAAATATGCTATTGCATCTTCTACAGGACTTCTTTTACAACCCGGTGGATAAATACTAGAAACAGTAACTAAATTAAATTTCTCGATTTTTGCATCTCTTAATGCAAGCTCAAAAGACTGCAAATAATCTTTATGTACTCCTTTACCTTTGGTAAAGAATATTGCTTTAGGAACGTACAACATTTCAATTAAATTTTATTTAATTTTTAATAATGAACTTATTTAAAAACTTTTTGGAAATGAGTGGGCCTGCCCAGATTCGAACTGGGGACCTTCACGGTGTAAACGTGACGTCTTAAACCACTGGACCACAAGCCCTTAAAAATTTTTATTTTTTTATATTTATAAATTTTAGCTATTTAACAAGATTTAAATAAAATCAAATCTTTACATTATAATGAATATTTGTCCAAGATGCAAAAGTGATAAAATTAAGCCATTTTTACTAGGCTTTACTAATAATTATATTTGTAATAATTGTGGTTATCAAGGTCCGATTGTTCTTGAGAAATATGAAAAGAAAAGCTTTAAAAAACAAAAATTAAGCTAAATAATTATGAACAAGCAACCAAAAATTCCAGAAGATTTAAAGAAGAAATTTGAGCAATTAAAGCTAAAGCTAGATAAATTCAAGAAGCTTGTTTTAAAGGAATTTTCCGAATATATTTTAGGAATAGCTTTACTTCCACCTAAACAAGATGATAAAACTAGCATAAATGTTTTAGTTTTAGTAGATGATTCTGACAGCAAGAAAATGAGTAAATTTGAGTTAAAAGAAAAACTTAGCAAGATAATAGAAAAATTTGCTAATGATATTGATAAAAATCTTAAACCAGAAACCTTACTTTTATCTGAATTAAAAGAAAATTGTTTTGATGGTAAATATGAAATTTTGCAGTTAATTGCAATGAGTGCACAAATATATGATCCTAAAGAAATGCTTGCAGCTATTAAAATAGCAGAAGTTCATAAATCAATGGTTTTAAAGAAATTTGAACGTTACATTATGAGTTATGTTGCAGCTGGTAGTTTATTTAGAGGAGATAAAAAAGCTCATGATATAGATGTTTTTGTTATTGTTGATGATACAGATGTTAAAAGAATGTCTAGATTTGAGTTAAAAGAAAAACTAAGAACAATTATAATTACTCAAGGTTATGAAGCTAAAGAACTTACTGGTGTAAATAAAGATTTTCATATTCAAACTTATATTTTAACAGACTTCTGGGATGCTGTTAAAGATGCTCATCCTGTAATTTTTACTTTCTTGAGAGATGGCGTTCCATTATTTGATCGTGGTGTATTTATGCCTTGGCGTTTATTATTACAAATGGGTAGAATTAAACCAAGTCCCGAAGCTATTGACATGCAAATGGATATTGGTGAAAAATTATTAGAAAGAGTAAAAGGAAAAATGATTAGCATAGTTGTAGAGGATATTTATTATGCAACATTAAATCCAGCACAAGCAATATTAATGCTTTATGGAGTAAACCCACCTACACCTACAGAAACTATTGAGTTAATGGATGAAATCTTTGTTAAGAAAGAAAAATTACTTGAAGAAAAATATGTTAAATTTCTTGAAAAAGTTCGCAATTATTATAAGGATGTTGAACATGGTAAAATAAAAGAAGTTTCTGGCAAAGATGTAGATGAATTAGTCAAGGAAGTTAAAGAATATATTGAAAGAATAAAGAAATTATTTATTCAACTAGAAAAAAGAAAAGAATCTGAATCAATATTAGATGTTTATAATGCTTGTATTGCTGTTACTCGTGACTTATTTAATGTTTTAGATGTGAAAGAGGAAGTATCATTAGAACAAACAATTAAGAAAGTCGTTGATAAAGGAGAAATACCAAAAAGATACTTAAATTTATTACAAAGGGTAATTAAAGCTCGCGATACAAAATTAAGTAAAGCTGAAAATGAGAAATTAAGAAGAGAAGCTCGTGAATATATTAGAAGTATTTTAGAATTTGTACAAAGAAAAAGAGGATTAGAAAGCGAGAGGGTTAAAATCCGCTTTAAATATGAAGATAAATTAGGAGAAATTTATTTATTAGAGAAGAATGCTTATATAATTAAAGATCTAGCTTCAAAAGAAAAAGATATATTAAAAGCAGATTTATCAAGTAATGGAAGCTTGAGTAATTTTAAAGAAATTTCTCAGAAAGATCTAGATGAAAGTTTAAAGAACATTAATGTTAAAGATGTTTATTTGAAAGAGAAAACTTTAGAGAGTTTAAAAAAATTAATTGGAAAAGAAATTGAAATATTAATAAGTTAAAATGGAAGCTATAATAATTAATTTTCGTATTGGTGGAAATAGGCAATATAATAATCAACTTATTTTGCAAGTTCCCGGATTACATAATAAAGAAAAAGCTAAATTACTTATTGGCAAAAAAGTTATTTGGAAATCTCCTAAAGGAAAAGAACTTACTGGGGTAATAAAAAATATACATGGCAATAAAGGTGCATTAAGAGCTTATTTTAATACTGGTATGCCTGGACAATGTCTTGGTACAAAAGTCGAAATAGTTTAAAGACATAGACTTAGTCCGAAAAGCTAAATCTGTCCGATAAGTGTCCGAGAAGTTTTTATGAGAATTATAATCATTAAATTTAAATAATGATTTAATCTACTATTCTTGAATTGAAATGAATGGTTGTCCTAATTGCAGTAGAAAAATTGGAATTTTTAATCTTAAGATTATTCATACTTTCGATGGAAAAAGATTCTGCAGCATTAAGTGTAAGGAAGAATATAAAAATAAACATTTGAATGCTAAAACGAAAAAAACATTGCCAGATGAAGCAGAAAAACAATCTAATAAAGAGGAAATATTTATTAAAAATATAAGTCTTGATTTAGACCACATACTTAAGGAACTGAATGAAGTAAAATTATTCCTTAATTCTTTAAATCTAAATGAAAGGGATTATTCTAAATATAGCGAAACTGAGATAAAATCAATTCTCACTAAACCTTTTTACGCCCATAAAATTTTTGGGTGGCTTGGTGCAACAAATATGTTGGATTTTTCTGAATCTGATTTAAGAGAGAAAATTGTTAAAGAATTTGGTTCGCAAAATGTTCCGAAAAAAATTAAAGAATTTTTCGGTATTTTAGAGGTAATGGAAACATTAAATTATATCTTATCGGAGCTTGAAAGAGATATAAAAAGAATTTTAATGGAAGTTTATAATATAGATGTTTCAAAAAAAACTTCTGACTCTATGTCTGGGCTTCTTTTCGGATTTAAAAAGGAAGAAGATTTGAAAAAATATGAAAAAATCTTAAAAGAGGAAGACTCAGAAAAATTAACCAGAATAAAAATACTCTTATTTACAATAAGACCAAACCTAATAAGAGGATTAGAGGTAATTCAATCACTTGAAGACCTAATTACTAAAATAATAAAAAGGTATTTATTAAAGAAGAATATTAATCTTAATTAAAGCATTTTAGTTTGCCAGAAAACAGACCCTTTTTCTTTTTCAGAGTGAATGTAATCTATCGCGGAATTTTCTTTATCTTTATAAGAGGTTTCTAAAATATGTTCATTAAGGGTATCAAAATCTTTTTGTTGTTCATTATAATTTTATAAGAATACATCAAGGGATAAATAAAACACCAATAGAACAAGCTGGTGTTAATTTAAATCTTGGGAAGAATAAATGGCTTGATTTGATTTATAATGCTAATCAAATATATTAAATTATTTTTCAGAAAAATATTTATTAATTAAGTAATTAATTTGCCCACGAAGACTTTCCATAATCTCTTCTTTTCTCGCGTCAGTTACCGCTTTATTATAAATTGCTTTATTAAGCAATACTAATTTCTTACTCTCATCTAAGAACTTGTCAAAATTGTCTTTTGCCATAAAATCTTGAAATAAAATATCTATTTAAAGATTTCTATATGCCGAAGATTTTACAGAACCATTATTGGAAAATTTTTTAAATAATTTTCGGACACTTTCCGTATATATTTATTTTTCTTCGGACAAAACTAAAGTTTTCGGACTAAGTCAAAGACATAGCAAAATTTATAAATCTATAAATCTAAATTCTTAAAATATGGCAGGTTTGAGAAAAGGTCATTGTTATAATAGAATTACTCGTCCTTATACTAGGCACTCTCGTGTTAAAGCTAAATCTTACATAAAAGCCTTTCCTTCTAATAAGATAGTGAGATTTGAAATGGGTAATCCAAATAAAAAATTTGAATATGAAGTTGGTTTAGTAGCTACAAATGCTCATCAAATAAGACATAATGCTCTAGAATCAAGTAGACAAATAATTAATAGGAGATTATATAATGAGTTAGGTCATAAAGGTTATCATTTAAAATTGTTAACTTATCCTCATCATGTTTTACGGGAGAATAAAATTCTTGGTGGAGCTCATGCAGACAGATTACAAACAGGTATGGCTCATTCATTTGGTAAGCCAATTGGACTAGCTGCACAAGTTTATCAAGGTACAATAATATTTACAACTAAAGTAGATCAAGAAGGATTAAATGTAGCAAAAAAAGCTTTATCCTTATCTAAGCCAAGAATGCCTGGAAAATATGCAATTGAAATTAAGAAAATAGAATTATAATTTATTTCCAACCAAATTCCCCAACTAATGGTACAAAGATAAAGCTTCCTAGATTTTTTCTTTCTAACCTCTTTCCAATTTTTTTAGCTTTAACCATTTCTTGACTAAATAAACCTCCAATTGGAGCAACAATAATACCATTATTTTTTAACTGTTCTGTTAATGGCTCAGGAAAATCAGGACAAGCTGCATTTACTAATATTTTATCATATGGGGAATATTTCTTTAAACCAAGGGTGCCATCTGCATAAATTACTTCAACATTTTTTATCTTGGCTCTTTTTAAATTTTCTTCAGCTTTTAATGCTAAGCTTGAAATAATTTCACTAGTATAAACTTTAGTTTTTGTTATATAAGCAATTAATGCTGCGGAATAACCAGAACCAGTTCCAATTTCTAGAACTTTATCATCTTTTTTTAATTCTAAGGATTCTAACATAAAAGCTATTGTATATGGTTGAGAAATTGTTTGATTATGGCCTATATGTAAAGGATAATCTTCATAAGCTTGATCTTGAAATTCTTTTGGCACAAATAAATGTCTATGAACTTTTAACATAGCTTGTAATACATTTTTGTTTTTAACACCATAATTTTTTACTACTTCAATCATTAATTTGCGTTTTTCTAGGAGTTTATCCATAATAATGATAAGATTTATTAATTTAAATTATTTACTAATTACATGGTCTTTACAGAAGAAGATGCAATTAAAGTTATAAAAAATTTACTTAATTTTAATGATTATAATAAAATAATTCAGGTTCTTAAAGGAATGAATCCTGAAATCTTTAAAAATAAAGAATTAAAAAAGAAATTTAAAGAAGTTCTTGCTAATATGTATAATACAGAAAATGTTAATTATATTAAAAATATTTTAAGCGAATTTATTAAAGAGTATAGTAAATATGAACAACGAAGTTATCATCTTTGGTTTTGCTCTAACCAATTTAGAAATAAATTTAAGAAAAGTGATTTTAATAATCCCGGTGAAATTAAAAGATTTCGTGATTTAATAAGAAAAATAGTTGAATTAAAAAATAGTTATCCAACTGAAACTATAGGTGAATTTTTTATGAGTCCTCGTGGGCATGAGAGACATAGAATTGCTTGGTATATGACCTCTAGTGGAATTTATTTTTGCGAACCTTTTAATGACCATGAAGAATATGATAATTTTTGCGATAGAGCAAGACATGATGATATTAAAAGAAAGAATTATAGTGGTTGGGATTATGCTGAAGCTTTTTCACCTTTAAATTTAGCAGCTATATAATTAAACAATTCTTCTAAAGACTTTTGATCATTAGCAATTCTTTTATGATATACAATTCCCATATATAGGTTTCTTGGTTTAGGTTGTTGTAATATTTTATCATAATCATCTTTTACAGCAGCTAAGAATTCATTTTCTGTTTCCGAAATGTTAAATGCTTTTTTGAAATAGTTTCTATCTGAAGCAGCATAAGTTACAATGGTTTTTTCCTCACCATTATAATGATGATCAACTGTCAATTGCTCAAAATCTAATACATACTCTGAAGGATTTCTTGCTATTGTTAATGATTCTAAGCTAGGCTGTTTCTCTAAAAATAAATCAACATCTTGAAATCCTACTTCATTAGCATTATTATTATGCCTATCAATATTTATTAATTTTAAATTAAAATCCCTAATTAATTTATCAGCTAAATCTTCTAAATTTACATTACTTTGAGTTTGAACTTGTTGTTGCATTTTAAAATCTTATTTTTATTAGAATTAAGTATTTATAAATCTTTCTAATTGTAACTACTCGATAAAGATAAATTAGTTAAAAAATAATTTTAATGATATCTTTATATAAAATAAAACAACTTTAATAAAAATTACATAATATAACTTTTAGCAACTTTTATAAGTATAATATGCTTGCAAATTATTACGATGTTAAGTGAAGAAAAACTTCCTATTAAAATTAAACAGACTAGACGTGCATATTTTTTTAGATACATTATAGTTATTGTTTTAATTGTCTTTGCTTTTCTTGGAATTTTTAGTAATGTATTATTTGAGATTTCTAAAGTAATTTATTTATCTACAGGTATTTTGGGTTTTATTTTACTTATCTGGCTAGAAATAAATCTTCTAATAAATTCAATAGTAATTGATGAAAATAAAGTTACTTCATCTTATGGTGTAATCAAAGTTAAAAAAACAAGCGTTTATTATCATCAAATTACAGATATTAAAATTACACAATCATTACGGCAAAGATTATTAAATTATGGTGCTATCCATATTAATACGCCCGGTCATGAGGGGTATGAAATAGTTTTTGATAAAATTAGTAATCCCCATGCAATTCGCGATTTTATAGAAAAATTAGAACATAAACACGCTATTAAAAGATCTGATCAAAGATTAATTAAACGTTAAATTTAAATCTTAGTTTTATTTAGCAATATATTAATATAATAAAGCTTAAAAGATAAAATGACAAATATATTATGGTTTTCAGAAATTAATGAGGAGCAAGTTAATAAAGCTGGTAATAAAGCTTTTTCTTTAGCACAACTATACAAATTAGGATTACCAGTACCACAAGGTTTTATTATTACTGCAGAAGCTTATAAAGATTTTTTACAAGAAAATAGGCTAGACAAACAAATTTTTAATATACTTGCTACTGCCGACATTAATAATATAAAATCTTTGCAACTTAAATCTAAAGAAATTCAAGAAATAATTTTTAATTCTGAAATTTCTAATGATTTAAAAGATGAAATCTTTGAAGCATATGACAATTTAAATGTCGATCCTGAATTAATAAATTTACATAAATCTGCTTTGAGTTTAATAAAAGTTGGACGAGATTTGCCATTTATTGCATTAAGGGCTAGTATTATTTTAGAATTACCTTTAAAAGAACTTTCAGAACAAGAAACTTATCTAAATGTAAAAGGTAATGCTAGTTTATTAAATACTTTAAAAAAATGTTGGGCATCTTTATTTACAACTCGTGCAATTTACTTTCATGAGAAAAATAATATTCCTCATGATAAAGTTGCAATTTCAGTTATAATACAAAGAATGATAAATTCAGATAAATCGGGTTTTTTATTTACTTTAGATCCTATTACTAATGAAAATGAAATTATTATTCAAGCAGCACATGGTTATTCTGAATTAATTACAACTAGTAATGTAAAACCAAATAATTATATTTTAGATAAAGAAACCTTAATAATTAAAGATAAAAGGGTAAATAAGCAAGATTATTTCTTAACTCGGAATGAGTATGGTAGTAATATTAAAGTAAATATTCCAGAAGAGAAACGCGAATTACAAGTTTTAAATGATGAAGAGATCATTAAATTAGCTAACTATAGTAAAAAAATAGAACAAAATTATAATCATGCTTTAGAAATTGAATTTGCAATTGAATCTGGAAAAATCTACATCTTACAAGCTAAGCTTTTAAATAAAGAAAATATTTAAATAGTAACTTAAAATTTTATAATTATGGGCTTATTTGATATATTCAAAAGAGAAACTAAAGAAGAAACACAAAAGAAAGAAAATAAAATAAATTTACTCGGCGAGGTTAAAGGGCTAATTGATTTTATTTTAAATCCTTTAATTTCTAAATTGAATGATAAATTATTGAATGCTCGTGATTCAATGATTATAACTTCTATTAATAAAGCTAAAATGCAATTAGAACAAACAAAAACTTATTTAGAAGAAGCATACGAATACTTTGATAAATTAAATGTTAGAAATGCATTAGAAGAATTAAAAAAAGCAGAAAAATCAACCAATTCCAAATTTTTAGGAGACAATATTATAGATTATTTAGTTAATGTAAAAGTTTTATCAAAATCAGATAGAAGCAGTATAAATACTATTCGATCCGATGTTACACGACTAATAAGGGATTTACCAAAATTTAATCTTTAAAATGAATTTCAACGAAAAAGTTTACAATTTATGTAAAAAAATTCCTAAAGGTAAAATTTCTACATATAAAATTTTAGCTAATAAACTAAATATGAAAGCTTATCGTGCTGTAGGACAAGCTTTAAATAAAAATCCTTATAAAAATGTACCTTGCCATCGTGTAATTGGTAATAATGCTCATTTAACAGGATTTGCAACTGGATTAAAAAATAAGGCAAAATTACTTGAAAAAGAAGGTATTAAAATTAAAAATAATAAAGTTTTAGATTTTAAAGACATATTATACAACTTTTAGTAATATTTATAAACTTTTTCGCATTAATAATAATATGCATTTAACGAATAAAAGAGGTGAAATTTCTAGAAAGATTTATAAATTTTTATTTATAATATGATTAATATGAAAGAGAAAGATTACAAAAGAGAAATTAGTTTATTGAAGAAAGAGGTTAGTTTGTTAAAGAGAAGTGTAAGAAAGAAATTTAACTTAGTTATTAATGAATTACAAGAGCTCGGTTCTAATAATAAACAATATGAAGTTGTATTTGATGAACAACCAATAACAAGTTATTATGATGGATTAATTGAAAAAGTTAAAACAAGTAAATCATTTAAGGATGTTATATTATCTAAAGATGTTAAAGCACAATTAGATATAGCATTATCACAAATTAAAAATCGTTACACCTTGATACATAAATGGAAATTAAATAAATTACAAAATAGTAACGCGATTTCATTAAATTTTGCGGGTATTTCTGGTACTGGAAAGACATTAACAGCAGAAGTATTAGCAAATGAACTTGGAAAAAAGATTTACATAGTACGTTACTCTAATTTAGTTGATAGTTATATTGGCGAAACTGGAAAAAATATTGTAAAGGTATTTGAAATAGCAAAAAAAGACAATGCAATATTATTTTTTGATGAAGCTGATGCTATTGCTTCTTCAAGAACAGCTATATTTAATGCAACAGATGCAGAAACAAATTTAACAAGAAATGTTTTATTAAAAGAATTAGAGAAATTTGAGGGCATTGTAATATTTGCTACAAATTTAGTAAGCAATTTTGACAAAGCATTTGAAAGAAGAATTAGTTTGCATGTAATATTTAAAATGCCGAATATTATGGAGAGAGAAAAAATCTGGAAATTACTAAGTAATGATTTACCTTTAGCAAAAGATGTTGATTTTAACAAGTTAGCAAAAGAATTTGAGTTTACTGGAGGTCATATAAGAAATGCTGTTTTAAATGCTGCTAGAATCGCTATCCATAATAAAAGTAATGAAGTAAAACAAGAACACTTTTTACATGCAGCAAAATTAGTTAAAGAAGGTTATAATACATTAATGCAACAAGAAGAAAAAACTAATTTAAATTATTTGGGTTAATTTTATTAAATTGTATAGCTCAGTTAAATTTAATTCTAACGTTGCAACAGGTATTTCTAAACTCCAATTCTCTAAAACTTTAGGATGAATTTCACCAATATAAGCAATATTCTTATTATTTACACTAACCCTACCAACTCTCCCAGGAATAAAGCTGCTATGTTCAATTTCTTTTATCTCATATTTTAATCCTAATGTAAGTAATAGTGAATCAAGAATTTGTTTTATTTCTGTAAAATTAGCTTTGCTATGGCATAATGCTATTGCTAATCTTTCATTTTCTATTATTCCAGTTTCAGTATCACCTTTTTTGAATATTGTGCCAATTTCAAATATATTTTGTGGATATTCATTATGTTTATTTTTTGCTAAAGTTTCAATTAAGCTAGGAATAATCCATGTTCTCAAAGTATCATAACCTTGACTTATTGAATTAGCTAATAAAATTGCTTCTCCATTATAATTCATTTTATTAAATAAATTATTTTTATTTGTTAAATTATAATTTCTTACCTCGATTAAATTATATCCTGTAAGTAAATTAGCAATTTTTTCTTTAAATAAATAAAAATTATTTTCTTCACCAATTGTAGCAATATTTGGAATTTGTTCTTTAAAATTATTAAAACCATATGCTATACCAATATCTTCAACTAAATCAATCTCATGTAAAATATCTGCTCTATAAGCAGGGATTAAAACCGTTTTATTCTCGTAATTATAACCCATTCTTTCCAATAATTTTTTAACATCATTTTCATTTAAATTTAAACCAAGAATTTTATTTGCATAATTAATATCTAATTTCATTTCCTCTGGTATTAAATTAGGAGTAATTTCTTTTTTATTATCATAAATTAATTCATTTTCATAAATTACTCCATTTAAATCAGCTAATGCACAAACTATTATATTTAGACATTTTTTCAAAATTCTAAAATCAAATCCACTACATTCAATAAAAATATCTTTTGTTTTTTCTGTTACTTTGCCGGTTAATTCAGAATTAATTATTGGGGGCATACTTAAAATATTATTATTCGCATCAATAAATAATGGATATTTTTTAAAATCTTTTAACAAATGTCCATATTCTTTTCCAGCTGGATGTCTTTCAAGAATTTCATTAGCTGTTAGTTCTTTATCAAAATCTAAAGGTTGGAATTTTATCTCATTATTTTGTTTGGCTAAAAATCTAATTGGAAACTTAATTTTTTCAAAAGGGTAAATACCAATAGCAACCTTTTTGCGATTTCTTCCATAAGTAATATGTAATTTTTCTTGTAATTGAATTATTTGTTTAATTCTTGCATCATTTAATTTTAAATTTTTGACAACAGCACAAGCAGTATATGGACGTACATCTTTTACTGAATCATGAATAATAACTTTATAATCCGATTTTAATACTTTATATTTTCTTAAACCAGTTTTATATCCGATAAAAGATGCTAAAGCTCTTGCTAAACCTGCTTCGCTAAGTAAATCTGGTCTATCTGGAAATATTTCAACTATAATCTCTCTATCGTCAATTTTATCTAAATCAGTCCCGAGAAAAGTTAAGCTGTCTTTTAATTCTTCTGTTGTTAGTTTTTTTTCTATTAATTTCTCAACTTCTTTTCTGTCTAATATGACTTTTGGCATTTTATTTCAACCATAATTTAATTTCGCGTAATTGCTTAAGATCATTTTTATAAAGCAATCTTAAATCATTAATATTATAATATTCAATAATAGTCCTTTCTAAACCTAAACCCCACGCTAACACAGGAATTTCTTTATCTATTAATGGGATGGTAACTTCAGGTCTAAGTATACCCGCCCCACCGAGTTCGATCCATTGTTTTTTTATTGGATGAAATACTTCTATTTCAGACGAATTTGATGTATATGGAAAATACGCGGGTCTGATCCTTATTTTATCATAACCCATCTTCTTAAAGAATTCTTTTAAATAACCTAATAAATGCCTGAAATTTACATTTTCATCTACAACAATACCTTCTACTTGTGTAAGTTCAAATAAATGACTCCAATCAACAGTTTCATTTCTATAATTTCTTCCTACAGTAAAGAATTTGGCAGGCAATTCAGATTTTTTTAAAGTTGCAATAGTTTTTGCACTTAAAACAGTAGTATGAGTTCTTAAAACATTTTTTCTTGCTTCTTCAATATCGAATTTATATTGCCAACCTTTACTTCCTGTATTACCACCATTTTCATGAACTTGTTTAATTTTTTCTAATAATTCTTTTGATAAATTACCATATTTTGGATCTGCTAAGAAAAATGTATCTTGTAACTCGCGAACAGGATGATCTTGTGCAGTAAATAAAGCATCAAAATTCCAGAAACTAGTTTGCACAATATTACCAGTCATTTCTTTAAATCCAAGTTCTAACCAAATTTTCCTAATATAATTAATAGCTTCATTTACGAAATGCCTTCTTCCAGGATATAATTTTGGTATCTCGCTTTGAATGTTAAATCTTCTAAATGTTTTACCTTTCCAACTACCTTTTACCATAATTTCAGATGTTAATGATTCGATTAAATTTGCTTTTAATTTATGTTTAAGTAATTCTTTACTGAAATCAGTTAATTCTATTGTAATTATTTTTTTAGTTTCTGTTTTAATTATTTCTTTTCTTGTTTTAAGTTCATTATAAATTGATTTATCTTCATCATTTAATTTTGAAATTTCTATTGGTAATTTTTTTAAAAATAATTCCTCTTTACTTTCTTGCTGTAATAATTTTTTACCTTCTTTTGTAATATTAATTTGCTTACCGAATGAAATAGCATTTTTTCTTTTTAATATTCCAATAGATACATTAATTTCATTTTGATTTAAATGTTTACTTAAACTCTCTAATGTACTGGACAATAATTTAAGAAATTGTTTTTCTGGCAAGCCCTTTTTTAAATAAATTAAACCATTTTTATCTAAGCTAATTATTTCTTTTTCTTCTTGATTAATTTTTAATAAATTTTTATCTTGTAGCCATGAAAATGCACGCAAAACTTCAATCTCCTCAAGTTTTAATTTACTAGCTACTTTACTTAATTCATTATATTCTTTTAATATTGGCAAGACTTTTCTTTCAACTGGTGTTAAACTTTCTATTAATTTCTCAGTTTGAGTTTTTTCTCTTGTTTCTCTAGTTTCTTTTGATTTAATAATTTCTTGTAAGAATTCTTTTTTAATTTGTTCTAGATTTTTAGGAAGTTCTTTACCAAGATATTTGCTTTTTTTAAGAAATTTATTATCTTGTCTTATTGTATGAAATAAATACCAATATTCTTGGCCTTTAATTTTAACCTTTCTTATATAAGCCATTCAATAAGTTAATTACCACTTATTTATAAAACTTTCTATTAATTACCACATTACTTTTTAGCTTGAATTTCTGAATAAAGCTTTCTTAATAAATCATTTAGGTTTATTAACACATCTAGATTTGATTTATCAGCCATTCCAATTCTTTCTAAAACGGGGTCCCACAAGTAAATGTTTTGACCATGCCCTTGTAATTGGGATTTTAACATCTCTTCTAAGCTCAATTCTTTACCTTCTTCTATAAATCTAGGCTCATTTTTACCATTATTATCAACAATAAATATGTTTTGGGAGTATTTAGTATTTCCTAAAAAAGGATAAAGTGTTGGATCATCTCCAACTAATTTGCAAAAAAGACGCTTATTTCCATGTCTATCTAAACAATAATAAATATCTACACCTTCTTTTGTTTTTTCTAAAAAGTGATATACCCTAAATGCTTGCTTGATTCTTTTACCATCAGAAGTTAAATTATATTCACCATCACCATTGCCTAATTTAAATCCATACCCCTTATTTCTTCCTCCTAAACCGCTAAATGTACTATTATCAATTCTATATACTTTTCTACTCATTTTAATTAACTAAGTGTTATTATTTTTAAAGTTTTGTATTATATAAGTTTTTGATTTAGAATCTTTTTTATCCTCAACATTATATACCTTTACTTTAATTCTAGGATTAGAGAAAGGAAATTTTGTAACTTTTATGCTAAATTCATAACTATCTATAATTAAATCTTCTTCAAATGTTATAAAACCAAAAATATTTTGATAAGGTATTAATCTAAAAAATTCATTTCCAAAATCTTTATCTGAATCATTAAGAAATTCTTTGCATAATTCTTCTAATTTTTTAAAATTGCTTATATCAGAACTCATTTTACTTTCACTCCTTTAAATTATTCCAATGCAAATTAAATAAATTTTCTAATGCACTTGCAAAATAAGAAGTATCAACCCATACTGCTGTATCATAACTTTCATGCACTTTTTCATCATCCAGCATCATAAATAATATTTCCTTGCTATCAATAATGCAATATCTAGAATTTACCTTATCCATGTTTTTAATTTCAGCGTATTTTCTTAATTCATCTACCATTTCCTTATTATCTTTATTAATATTAGTTAAAATTCTAACTTTAATATTTTTATTTTTCTTTAATATTGGTTTTAAAATTTCATATTTTCTTACTAAACCTTTTGCTGTAGTTACTAATGTTATGCTTTTTTGAGCATTTCTAAGCATACTCTCAAGTTGATCATAAATTCTAGCTCTACCACGTATAGCCCCGCTTAAAGAACTTGCATCAACTTTTTTAATACCTTGATCATGTAATAATTTTAATTCGCGATATAATTCAGTATCTCTAACTTCTTCTAAAGCTTTAACTTGTTCTTCTGCTTTTTTTTGTAAATTTCCTTTTACTCTTCTTAATATCTCTTCAGGTTTTACAGCCATATATTTAATTGGCTTTCCTAATTTCATTATAATAAATCCTTTCTTTTCTAAAGTTTCAAGAACATCATAACATCTTGATCTTGGAACACCACTTATTTCAGCTAACTCACCTGCACTTGCTACTCCTCTGCTTAATAAAGAAGTCCATATCTTAACTTCATACTCGTTTAAGTCAAAAGATGCTCTTAACTTTTTGAGAAAATCTTCTTTGACTATCATTTTCTTAACTCCTTAACATTTATTCCCATGATATATTTTCTTTCCATTTTTATTCCCTTGAAAGCATAATCTAGAAGTCAAGATGTATTTATAAAGCTTTCGTTTTTACGCACTTTTTAGTAGTTACATTAATCTTTTAAAATATATTTATGCAATACTTTTTTTGCCTTTTCCCTATTTTGTTGGTGTTTTTTTAAGAAAGAATTTAACTTATTAATTAAGATTTCTTTTAACTCACTTGTCAATAATTTACCATCTTTATAATCATAATAAATCTTTTTTAATTTTGCATCACTTTCCTCTAAAAAAGTTAAATATTGATAACTAACATCAATATCAGGATTACCACCTTTTTCACGATGCTCTTTAATAGTAGCTCTGCCCCCAGAAAAAGCATACTTTATTATTTTATTTCTAACAGTTTTTTCATCATCTGTTAACGCTATGTAAGACTCTGGCGCAGATGTTGACATTTTTATAGTACCTTGTAAACTAGGCATAAACTTATTGAAAGTTGCACTTGGTAAAATAAAATTATATTCTTTTTTCATTCTTAAAGCTATATCACGAGTGAAATTAATATGTGGCAATTGATCAAAACCAACTGGAACTATAACTGGTTTAGGTCCTTTATTTTCTTTTAATTGTGGATAAAGTATATCTGCAACTTGCGTTAAAGCCGAAATTAATTTACCAGGACTTATGTCACCATAAATTGCTTTAACTTCATTAAAATTTATTTTCTTACTAACATATTTGCTTAAATTCATATACTCTTTGCTACCATTACTTTGAAAATAGAAATGAACATTTTTTGGTTTTAAGCCAAGAGCAATATAATTAAGTAAATATTCATTAATTGCTAATTTGTAAGCTTGATCTAATGGAATATTCCTTGTTAAATAAGATTCAATATCAGCAACTGTAATATAACATTGTGCCCCTAATCTTTGATAATAAATAATTTGATCAGCTATAACTTTATGACCAAGATGAAATTTTCCAGAAGGCATTAAACCAGTAAGCATTGCAAACTTTTGTTTTTTATTTATAGCATCTAATATTATCCAAAAATCTTTGTGGCCATAAATAATATTCCTGCGCATATACAAACTTGGTTTTTTTATTCTAAAAAGAATTTCTTTAAAAGGTTTAATACCAAATTCCTTGCTTAATTTACCATAATCCTTTATATCAATACTACCCCAAGGATCAATTCTTTCCAAATTATCACCTTATTAAAAGAAATTTATTTAATATTTAAAACTAACTAAACCATCTTTTAGTTAATTCTCTAGTTATGTAAACAAGAACAACTAATAAAGCAATATATCCTATTAAAGTATAAATGCTTGGTAATATGCTAGTTAAACTTTCATTGAATAATAATACTTTCTTTAAGGATGCTTCTCCTATTATGAAAGGATTAAAACTTACTATACCTCTAATAGCAGTTGGTAAAGTTTCTAATGGTAATATTGTATTTGAAAAGAAAAGTAATAAGGCAGATACAGAAATAGCTGCAATATTACTAGTTTCATTGCTCCTAAATAAATAACCAATTAACATTCCAAGTAAGATAAAAACACTAGCTACAATTGCCAATAATACAAATATATTAAGCAAGGTTAACTCAACTACACTTGTTTTTGTTATATAAAGCATTACAGCAAATATAATTAATAATTGAATTACTATAATAATTAAATTACTCAGATAATTGCCAAGTATAAATAATATATCATGCGTTGGTGTAATAAAGTTACGGAAATATGCTTTAGAGGATTTTTCTTCTTGAATTGTTGTTGCTCCTATAAGTACACCAGCAAATAATACTACCAAGATAACTAAAGTAGGGAATGTGTAGCTTAAATTTGTAGACTCTGCAACAATTGGTTTAATCTCTGTTGATATTGGGCTAACAATTCTAGCTACATCTTTTATCTCAATTGAGTTAATATCTTGATTAATCTCATCAATAGTATTTTTAAGTTCTACTGAATCTTGAATATTCCCAGCTAATTTATTTTCTAATGCACCTAAACCAGTTTCTGCTGAATTACGTATTGAAGCAACACTTTCTAATTGCAAAACTAAATTATCATAATTATCTTCTACATCCTCAACTAAATCATCTAAATCACGGAATAAACTTGCACTTAAATTTTCCTTTTGTTTTATATCATCTATCTCATTTTTTAATTCAGTAAAGTTTGATTTAGAAACATTTAATTCTACGCTAAGAAATTGATCTTTAATATCAGTTGTAAGTTCTTTAGCATCTTTTAAATTAGTAGTTAATTCTACAACTATACCACCTTTTTCACTTAATTTTGTATTAGCATTATTTAAACTTGTTAGCAAGCGATTAGTTAAAGCAGTACTTAATTCAGTTGACTTAGTAGCAATTTTGCTTGAGATTCTATCTAGGATGATATAAACAAAATTCAATCTTGTCTGATCAACATAGAAAATAATTTTATCTGAAGTTTGTAAGTTTAAATCTGCTGGATAAATAGTACATACATGAACTTCTCCAGTTTTAATAGCATCTATACATCTTTCCTCACTATCAAGTTTAAGTACTCGAAATTGTTCATCTGTTAATTTATCATTAATTGAATTACTAAGTTCACTATAACTAGATGAGTAAGTACCAATTTTAATATCAAATATCGAACTAGTATTAAAAGCAAACCCAATTAATAACATTAATACCAAAGGACCAACTAATACAATTAATGCAGAAGTCTTGCTTCTAATTAATAAACGAAAATTCTTTTTTATTATCTCAAATAATTTAATCATTTTTCTTTGTTAATGACTCAAATATTTCTTCTAAACTTGGCCTGTTCAAGCTAATATTATTAATTTTTAATTTTCTTTCTCTTGCAAAAGCCAACATGTCTTTAATTAGATTTTCACCATTAGTTGTATATAAGTAAAGTTTATCATTTCTAACTACAATTTTCTTGATATCTTGCTTTCCTTTTAATTGTTTGATAATTTTTTCGTAATTTTTTGTTTCAATGTCAAGTATAACTTCAACATATTTACTATAGCGATCTTTTAAATTATTTAATGTTCCAGAAGTAATTATTTTAGTACTGTCAAGAATAGCAACCATTGTGCAAATGTATTCAACTTCATCCAATAAATGAGATGTAACAACAACAGTAACTTCTTTATCTTTGTTAATTTTTTTTACTAAATCAAGAATATCTTTTCTTAATACAGGATCTAGATCTTGAGTTGGCTCATCAAGGATTAGAACTTTAGGATCATGAATAATAGCACAAGCTATGTCAAGTCTTTTTTGCATTCCCGCACTTAATTTCCAACCTTGCAAATCCTCAGCATCTTGCAAATTAACTAACTTAAGTAAATTAGGAATTTTCTCGCGTAACTCAGATTCTTTTAATCCATATAATCTGCCAAAATATTCTAAATTCTCACGTACAGTTAACCTTGTATAGAAAGAAGCTTGTTGTGCAGCAAACCCAAATTGTTGTTTAACCAAACTAATCTCTTTATTAGTATCTTGACTTTGATAATAAACCTTGCCTTTATCTGCTCTAATAAATCCAATTAAAATGCTAAGTAAAGTTGTTTTTCCAGAACCAGATTTACCAATTATACCATAAATTTCTTTATAAGGTATGCTTAGATTAACATCATTAAGCACCACTTTTTTTCCAAAACTTTTTGATATATTTTCAAACTGTATAAAAGGCTGAGCCATTACTTTAAATAAATTAAAAGTTATTTTTAAATTTATCTATTACCTTAAATTACTTCAAAGTAGAAATTAATTTAAATAGGTAAATAACTCAAATTTATGAAACACAAACTTAATATAATAATTTTAATAGCTTTAATGTTTCTTGCAGCTCATTTAGTTGGTTTAGTAATTATAAATAATTATTTAGTTAAGGATCTACCATATAATATACAACGCCCTGAGCTAGAGGAAAGAACATCTTTTATTCCAATATTTATAACAATTTTATTTGCAACAATATTAGCTTTAATATTAATTAGATTTAGAGCTTTATTATTATGGAAATTATGGTTTTTTATTAGTATAGCATTTACATTAGCTGTTTCATTTTCAACATTCTTTAATCAATTTTATGCTTTGATTTTGGCTATTTTACTAGCATTAGCGAAATTATTTAGAATTAATATTATAATTAACAATGTTATAGAGATGTTTATTTACGGAGGATTAGCAGCTATTTTTGTTCCTTTATTTAATTTATTTTCAATTGGAATTTTTTTATTACTAATATCGGCATATGATGCTTATGCTGTTTTTAAATCTAAACATATGATTAAATTAGCAAAATTTCAAACTAAAGCAAAATTATTTACAGGATTACATGTGCCATATAAAGCAAAAGGTGAGAAAAAATATACTGCTGCTATTTTAGGCGGGGGAGATATTGGATTTACATTATTCTTTGCAGGAGTTATTTTAAAAGAATTTAATATATTAGCAGCCATAATAACTTCATTAATAATAACATTATCCTTAGTAGTATTATTTTTTATTGGAAAAAAAGGAAAGTTTTATCCAGCAATGCCAGTTCTTAGTTTAGGTTGTTTAATTGCTTATTTAATAATTAAGTTTATTTTATTCTAATACTTTCTAAATTTTTTGGAGCATTAGTTTCTATCCTAAATATTTTATGTAATGTACTAGCAATATCTAAACAATTACTATTATCACCATGAACTAAAATAATTTTTTTAGGTCTTGGATCAAGATGTTTAACAAAACTAATTAATCTTTCTCTTGTTGAATGTCCTGTAAAACCTCTAATTCCAGCAACTTCCATATTAACTTTAATAGTTTCACCATCTAAACTAATTTCTTTTTCACCCTCACTTATTTTTCTTCCTAATGTACCTTTACCTAAATAAGAGCTGAATACAATACTATTTTTTGGATTATCCGCTAATAATTTAAAGTATTCTACAGATGCTCCCCCAACCATCATTCCTGAAGTTGCTAAAATAACACAAGGACCACCTTCAACAACTTGCATCATTTCTTTTCTTGAACCAATTCTTTTAAAAATCTCATTTAAAAAAGGATTTTGG
>ERZ1292623.461-Hain-H51-01um-R1-461-length-44217-cov-232_pt1 | contig 44217 bp, 50 predicted proteins | sample MGYA00564398_ERZ1292623 | MGnify/ENA primary metagenome ERZ1292623 (study PRJEB36523, sample SAMEA6512633) | groundwater metagenome | collected 2019-01-07 | study: AquaDiva: Metagenomics assemblies of 32 groundwater samples
GCACTTACAACACCACTCGTAGCAACAATGAGTATTCCATACACTGTGTCGGCTGTTACCGGAGGCACCACCGGCGGTACTAATACCGGAGGCCCTATCCCAGGCGGTACTAATACCGGAGGTTCTACGGTAGGAGGTAATGTTGCGGGAGGTGCCATCACAGGAACTACTATCACCGGCGGTACCATCACAGGAACTACTATCACGGGAGGTACTAATGGAGTAGGTACCATTACCGGCGGCACAATTACGACGGGTCCTAACACAGGACGTACCATCACCGGGGCTACCATCACCGGAGGTACTATTACAGGCGGCACCATTACGGGGGGCACGGTCACGGGAGGTGTGGTTTCAGGAGGCACGGTCACGGGAGGTACGGTATCAGGTGGCACGGTCACGGGAGGTGTGATTTCGACTGGAGGCACCACCGGCGGTACTAATACCGGAGGCCCTATCCCAGGCGGTACTAATACCGGAGGTTCTACGGTAGGAGGTAATGTTGCGGGAGGTGCCATCACAGGAACTACTATCACCGGCGGTACCATCACAGGAACTACTATCACGGGAGGTACTAATGGAGTAGGTACCATTACCGGCGGCACAATTACGACGGGTCCTAACACAGGACGTACCATCACCGGGGCTACCATCACCGGAGGTACTATTACAGGCGGCACCATTACGGGGGGCACGGTCACGGGAGGTGTGGTTTCAGGAGGCACGGTCACGGGAGGTACGGTATCAGGTGGCACGGTCACGGGAGGTGTGATTTCAGGTGGTCTCCCTACTCCTACTCCAACTCCTCCTCCAACAGTTTCTATCAGCGCTACACCTAATCGTGTCATTGCTGGCAATGAAACCACAGTGTCGTGGAATGCTTCTAATGTGACCTCCTGTAGCGTCACAAAAAATGGCGCACCGTGGCAGACGGTTCTCTCAGATCCTAATACCAGAACGCAATTTAAATCCTTTGTAGAGACTATCAATGTTCAGACCACATATGTTGTTACTTGTGCCAATGGTGCCAGTCAGAATGTAGCGTCAGCAATCGTAAACGTCACCTCTGTCTTCCAAGGATTTTAAACCTGTGCTATCATCGAGGGAATGAAAAAGAATATACATCCAGCGGATTATCGCGATGTCCTCTTCGAGGATATTGCGTCAGGGGCACGTTTCCTTATTGGTTCTACGGTCCATACAACCGAAACCGCGAAGTGGGAAGATGGTAAGGAATATCCTAAACTTATTGTGGAAATATCTTCAAAATCACATCCTTTTTACACTGGTGAAGACCGTACGCTCGATAAGGCAGGTCGTGTGGAACGTTTCAAGCAGCGTGCCGCCAAGAAGAAGTAGGCTTCGCAAAAGGACGAATTGAGAGCACACGGCGTCCCGTCCAGCGATGGGACGCGTTCACTCTCGACTCGCAAATTCCTGCGCAGCCCCCTTCGGCGCAGGAATTACCATGCTGCTTCGTCTCCGAGAGTCTCTCAATTCGTCCTTTTGCTATCGCGGAGGATGTTAGAGTAACACCATGGAATATTTGCCTGAATTTAAAAAGAACTTTGCAACCGCGTATCTCGCGGAGGAGTATGAACGTCTCGATAAAGAGGCTGCTGAGGCACTTGGAGCCGCAGGAGGGGATGCCGAGCTTATGCGAATGGCGAAGGAAGACGAGTCGCGCGTCCGCGCGCGACAGGCGGGCATTCTCACCGAAATAGAGCAAATCCTTGCGAAAGAAAAAGAAGAAGTCGCTCGACCGAGTTCGGTCGTGATGGAGCTACGCGCTGCTGCGGGTGGGGACGAAGCGACCATCTTCGCCACCGATCTAAAAGAAATGTATCAAAAATATGCTGAACGTCGTGGATGGAAGACGCGCGTTGTCGATGATCTCACTATTGAGATCATAGGTGCTGATGCGTACGATGCTCTGCGCTTCGAAACTGGCGTACATCGAGTCCAGAGGGTGCCACTCACTGAGAAGTCGGGGCGTATTCATACCTCCACCGCCTCAATAGCTGTATTGCCTATCCGCTTAAAATCGAAGGTAGATATCAATCCAGCCGATATCCAGATGGAATTTTCGAGAAGTGGCGGAGCAGGAGGACAGAATGTGAACAAGGTCGAGACGGCTGTTCGGCTCGTCCATATACCTACCGGAATTGATGTACGCTCTTCTTCCGAGAGAAGTCAGTTGGCGAATCGCGAAAAGGCGATGCAAATTCTATCCGCGAAGCTTGAACAATTGCATGAAGAACAGGAAGCGAAGAAACATGCGGCAGAGCGTAAAGAACAGATAGGTACGGGCGATCGTTCGGAAAAGATTCGCACGTATAACTACCTGCAAGATCGTGTTACCGACCATCGGCTGAAGGAATCCTGGCACAATCTGCCGAAGATCCTCGCGGGAGGCATAGATGACATTATCGATGCATTACACGCGGCAACCACCTCGCCAACCCATTCCGGCTAATTGCGACTTGTCCGTATTGTCGTATCCAGTAGCATGCGTCGTCAGCCTTACTTCGATGGTATAATTCAGCTGCGATGGCAATCGATTTCGGCGAAGTATAGAGAGTATGTTTAAATACGATGATTCCCGCATTCCCTGAATTTAAAAAGATTAGTACCGATGATAGGGAAGCAGTCGAGTCCTATACACGTCGATACCAACCCTATTCAGATTTTAACTTCACAAATTTGTGGGCCTGGGATACAAGTGGAGAACGCATGATTTCAGAATTAAAAGGGAACTTCGTCGTGCGCTTCACTGACTATAAGACTTGTGAACATCTGCTCTCTTTCCTAGGAAGTAATGAATCTGAAAGTACGGCGCGTCAACTCCTACATTTTGCTGAAGCGTCGGGAGTGTCTCCAATACTTCGCTTTATCACAGAAGAATCAATGCAGAATTTACAAAACTCCAATCTGTATGTAGAGGAAGATCAAGATAATTTTGATTATATATTCTCTGTTTCAGAGTTGGTTGCCTTGCAAGGTTCAAAATTTAAAGGGAAAAGACATCTTGCGGAGGGATTCTTACGTGAGTATCCAGACGTACTTTTTGAATCAAGAGAGCTTAGCGATGTATTTGTACAAGAGCAAATCATCTCGGTACTTCGTCGGTGGGAGGACAAGAAGAAATTAGATAACAAAACGTATGACCTGGGACATGAGAAGAAAGCGCTTAGCCGCTTATTAGAAACCGCTAACAAGCACAAACTCATTTTGTCGTGCATCTTTTTGCATGATGCCATGATTGGTTTTAGTATTGATGAGATAGTGCCACACCAATACGCAATATCACATTTTTTCAAAGCGGATAATTCCTTCAAGGGCATATCTGAATTCCTCAATGAAAAAGTGGCGCAGTATCTGGTAGTGCATGATGTTGTGTTATGGAACTGGCAGCAAGACCTAGGCATTGAAGATTTAAGGAGATCAAAAATGAGTTATCGCCCTGTTAATTTTCTTAAAAAATATCGAGTTTCTTTTGGTCCGCAGAAAATAAAGCATGGGGAAGAAAAGAACGCTATAGAACATACTTCAGTTGTATGAGCTGGTTCTTTTTAACATTGATTGGTCCGTTTCTATATGCATTAACAAACCATATAGACAAGATTCTCCTTGAGAAGTATTTCAAAGAGAGTGGCGTCGGCACGCTCATGCTCTTCTCGTCGCTTCTTTCCGCGCTTGCGTTACCGTTCCTATTTCTGGCTGATCCAATGGCATTGAGTGTGGGTAGTATAAGCATCCTCGTGCTCGCGGTAGTGGGAATCCTAAACATATTGGTGTTATGGTTTTACCTTCTTGCTCTTAGAGACGAAGAAGCATCGGTCGTGATTGTATTCTATCAACTTGTCCCAGTGTTTGGACTAGGGCTCGGCTACTTCATTCTCGGCGAAACTCTCACACAGATGCAACTTATCGCAATGGCAATCATCATTCTCGGCACGACAATTATCTCCTTTGAGATAGATGTGGAGAATAATTTTAAGCTTCGTCGGCAAACCATCGTACTTATGCTCGCAGCTTCCTTCTGTTGGGCACTTGGGTCAGTCATCTTCAAGGCGGTAGCACTTGAAGAAAATGTCTGGCGCTCGCTCTTCTGGGAGTACCTCATGCTCACGCTTGTGGGTATCGGTATTTTCATATTCGCGCGCTCCTATCGTACCCACTTTCTTTCTGCGATACGAAATAATTCCAAAGCAATCATATCGCTCAATTTTGCAAACGAAGTCTTGTACATGCTTGGGAATCTCGTATTTTCGTTTGCGTATCTACTTGCTCCTATCTCCCTCATTCTTCTTGTGGATTCTTTTCAACCGATTTTCGTTCTGGCTATTGGCATATTTTTGACGGTTCTCTTTCCAAAAATATCGGTCGAAAAGATATATGCGAAGCATCTCTGGCAAAAAATTATTGCAATCTGTATAACCGGAGTTGGTACGTATCTCCTCCTCATCTCATAAGTGGTATACGCCTACCCGTGCTCTACTTAGTTTTGCTATACTCTACGTACCTACTCGTCTATGAAATTTCGCGACAATATATTTCTCTACGTGCTCGTCCCGCTCATCATTTTTCTTGTGAGCTTCTCCTACCTTCGCTTCATTGTCGCGCATGATTATATGGTTGCGTATGAAGGCGCATGTGACCCAGTCACAAATAATTGCTTCATTGGCTGCGAGGACGATGTATGTACGAAGGAGTATTACTACACTAAAGTGCAGAAGTATGCGGCTGACTTGTACGCTCAATGTAGTGAGGATATAACAGGCTGCGAAGCTGCCAATGAATGTTTCCCCATCAATGATAGGAAGTGTTCTGTAACCTACTGCGATCTGGAGATTGACGGCACGGCCTGCAAGGTGCAGGTAGAGAAGCCGAGTGTGTTAAGTAATGACCAAGTACAATCTGGTATCTTGAGTAATTCATAGCTTATGATTTGCAACTTATTTCCTGAACCAACATATTTTTTCTTCTCCGCTAATCTACCGGAACTTCTCTATTATTCACATATACCAGCAACTGCAGTCGCGCTCCTGGTCGGCTTATTCGTTTTCTTGAATGGTAGACAATTTCTACTTAATCGCCTCCTTTTCATCATTTCTGTCTGCTTCTCGCTCTGGACACTTTCGAACCTAATTTTGTGGACCAATATCCATAGCGATTTTCTACTCCTCATCTGGACATTCTACGTAGTACTTTTTAGTTTTATATCGATCTTTTGCGTCTACTTCGTCTATGTATTCCTAGAGAAGAAAGATATCTCACTCTTACTCAAGAGTGTACTTCTAGCGCTCCTAGCTCCAACTATTATCTTTGCGCCGACCTACTTAAATCTGAGTGGATTCAATATTGCCAGCTGTGATGCGTTTATATTTGAAGGATTTTGGTACAAGCTTTATTACCTTTCACTTGGTGTGCTAGCGATGGTCTGGATTCTCGTCCTGCTTATTCGGCGGTACCGGAGCGCAACGCCTGCTTTTCGAAAGCAGATAGTGCTCATGGGGGTGGGAATCGAGTTCTTTCTTTTCTCCTTCTTCACGATGACATCTTTGGCAGCTTATCTTACAAGCATAGGCATATTGCAGGATTCGAGTCTTGAATTTTATGGGCTGTTCGGGATGATGGTATTCATGGTCTTTATCGGAATTCTCATGGTCCGGTTCAAGACCTTTAACGTTGGCCTCATCGCATCTCAAGCGCTTGTTGTCGCTCTTGTGGTACTTGTCGGATCCCAGTTTACGTATGTGGATTCAATTACAGGTACTATCCTTACGTCCATAACACTTTTACTTACTGCTGCGGCCGGTCTTATTTTGATACGAAGTGTTAAAAAGGAGGTACGTCAGCGCGAACGTATTGAAGTGCTTGCAGGAGAACTTCAGGAGACCAATGAGCGGCAGGAGGGGCTCATCCACTTTATCGGGCATGAAGTGAAAGGGTTTTTGACCAAGGATGCTAATGCTTTCGCTGCACTTTCTGATGGCGATTTTGGTGTGTTGCCGAGGTCGCTAAAACCATTTGTCGAACAGGCGCTCCAGCAGTCGCGTAATGGCGAGAGTTCAGTGACGGACATTTTAAAAGCTTCGAATCTAAAGAAGGGTACGGTTACGTATGCGAAAGAACCGTTCGATTTGAAAGCACTTGTAGCGGAGGTGGTTGAAAAGGCGAAGCAGGCAGCAGAGCAAAAAGGACTGGTACTTTCTTTTGCTGTCGATGAATCGTCGTATCAGATGGTCGGAGACAGGGTACAGATTAGTGATCATGTCCTGCGCAATCTGATCGATAACGCGATCAACTACACGCCTTCTGGTTCCATCATCGTCTCGCTCAAGAAAGAGAACGGCAAAATTATTTTTGCAGTGAAGGATACCGGCGTTGGCATCACCGAAGAGGATAAGAAGCATCTCTTTACCGAGGGCGGCCACGGTAAGGATTCGCAAAGGGTGAATGTGCATTCCACGGGCTATGGTCTCTATATCGCGAAGAACATTGTTGAAGCGCATGGCGGCACCATCCGTGTTGAATCTGATGGAGCAGGGAAGGGTTCAATCTTCGTTGTCGATCTACCAGTTTAATCAATCTCATGAACAAGAAACTTCGCTTCCACGGGCTCATTTTTGTGTAATCGGTTAAGTTTGGGATGAGTTATTGTATGATTACCACATGCTCAAATATTATTTTCCGCACCTATTATTGGGAATCTACATAGTCGAATTTATCATTGCCGGCGTTTATCCCTATTCTCGCGATGTCTGGTACGTCGAGAATGGGCCAATTGTTGCGCTCGTTGTCTTCATTGCTATTCTGTACATCAAGAATGTTCGCTTCTCTAACGGCGCATACGCCCTCATGTTTATCCTGCCATTCTTGCATACGGTAGGCGGTCACTACACGTTTGAGCTCGTTCCATTCGATTGGTTTAATAATCTTTTTGGATTTGAGCGGAATATGTTCGATCGCGTCGCGCATTTTGCAGTCGGTTTCTACGCCTTGCCAGTCATCGAATACTTAGTTGGAAAGGGATTAGTCGCGAAGAAATGGATCGCCGTCACGTATGCGATATTTGCTGTAGCGTTTGTTGCGGTTTTCTATGAATGGATCGAATGGTGGTATGCGGAACTACAGGGCGGGGAGGCCGGTGCGGCGTTTCTTGGGTCACAGGGCGACATTTGGGACGCACAGAAGGACATGTTTATGGATGTATCAGGTGCTGTTTTCTCCGCGACTGTCTACCTCGCACTCGGGTTTTTAAAAGTAAAAGATAGAGTACCGAAAATTGTGTTATGAAATCAAATCGATTCAAAATACAATCAGGTGTATGGATTTATCCGGGAATGGCTGGGTGGCACTTTATCGCAGTTCCTAAAAAGGAATCCGAGGAGATTACGAGAAAATTCGGCAGTCTGAAAAGAGGTTGGGGCTCACTTCCCGTAGCTGTGACGGTAGGTAAAACAAGCTGGGAGACCTCTATTTTCCCAGAAAAGAAATCGGGAGTATATCTGTTGCCGTTGAAAGCTGCTGTACGAAAAAAGGAAGGGATTTTTGATAAGGACAAGATTGATGTACTACTAGAGATCAAAGCGTAAACCGGTAATCAACAGACGACATTTATCAGGTATTTGGCGTGATACACTTTACTAGTTACCTAGTTAATCAACATACTAACCACTAGCGCATGAATGAAAAAGAGCAGTACTCGGCACTCATAAGCGAGATCATCAAGAAACAATCGCTAATTCTGGGGCCTGAAATAGCAATACTGAAGGCACGCAGTGTCCCCGGTCTCATGGTCGATAATGATGGCAAGGTGACTGGAGTTGGTGAAAATCCAAAAGATACACTTCAGAACCTTGTCGATCAGTACGTCGAACTTTCCGGTCTCATCGTCAAGAATGCTCTCGGCTCTATCTTCGCGAAGTACCCGAATATCGAATTAAATAAATAAAATATGAGCGCAGACACATTAATTACAACTGGGTATTACCTATCTTCTGTCGGGTTTCTTGCCGCCTTTATTACTATGGGTGTAGCGGTTCAGAAGTTCGGAAAGTCCAGTCTCGCGTCTATTTTCTACTATCTGTTCATCGGAACGGGTATATTCTTCGTCATTACTGTTTTCCAGAAGCTCGGAGGAGATTTCTTCGGAATTGGAGATACATCGATGGATTTTTGGTGGCACCTCATGTTCTATATGGCGTTCTTCTTTTATTTCCAGGGTATCAAATTACTCGTTAATCTGGGAAATGCCGATGCACAGCAGAATCAGATGGCTCAGATTGATGGGGAACGGAAGTGGGGGGTGGGGGCGCTGCTTGTCTTAGTAGTAGTATTTATTATCCCAAAATTTGCTGACGGTATAGTTACGGCATACATGTCGTCACCGTTTGCGGACTTTGGACTGCATCATTTCCTTGCGTTCGCTGTTGCGGCCGCTGTCGGTTTCTATCTGCTGCACGCTGAAAAGAATCTTGGTCAGATAGGGAAGGCTATTGCGAATCCGATGATTGTGGCAATGTGGGCATTTGCCGGGCAACACTTTTGGGAATTGTTGGTCGAAAGTTGGAAAGTTATACAGGTGACAAGCGAAACGGGCGAAGGTGTCGAAAAAATCTTCTTGGTCATAGCAGCAATCAGTATTACTTATGCTGCATGGCGGCTCAACTCTTTCGCTAAGGCGTCATAACATCAAAACTGTGGAGGCATATCACCCATGATAACTATCGCGTCCATAGTTATCGCATGTGCCGCCGTTGCAGTAAGTGTGTATCTCGGAATCAAAGATTACAAAGCAAAAGGAATACTCGAGAAGAGGGAGAAGGATGTGAGTCGTAGGATGTATGAGCTCGCTATTCTTAAAGAGCTCGGTGACCGCATCGGTTATTCGCTGGACGTCCAGCAAATAATCGACATCATCACGAATTCCCTACATCAATTCATAGAATATTCGGCCGTCTCCTACATGTTGCTCGAACCGGAGAAGGTCATATTTAAGATGCATTTGGAAAATTCTGTGCATCGAAGGTTCGTAAACGACGTGCGGGATAGAATGCTCGGTTCGCTTGGAGCTCTGCTCGATCGAGAATTTGATAAGAAAAATGTAGAGGAAATCCTTTCGGGGGCGATCATCATCGAAGAATTGGAAGAGCCGGTGCGATCATTCTTCAACATTCCTTTGGTTATCGACGAAAAAGTAGTCGGCGTATTGACGGTCGCTGATACGAAAGAGGGTTTGTACAAGGAAGAAGAAATGACCATCTTGTACAAGATTATTCAGCAAGCATCGAAGGCGGTGACGAGTCTACAGGGAGTCGTAAAGACGGAACAGGAAAAGGTGAATGCGATGGTCGAGAGTATGGAGGATGGTGTCGTGATGACTGACGCTGATTATCGCATTTTGGTCATTAATCCCGCAGCGAAACGGGTCATTGGGCAGGAAAAGAAGACAGACATAACAATCTTCGATTTCATAGATAATCTGGGTGGGAAAATGGATATCCGTGGACGACTTGAGGAAAGCGTGAAGCTGAAGAAGACCTATGCGTCAGAGCGATTTCAAATGAGAGAAAAATTTTACCAATCGTTTGTTTTTCCGGTGAAAACCATGTCAGTCTTGAACGAGGGCGATGTGCTTGGTGGCGTTGTCATTTTCCATGACGTGACGCGTGAAGTAGAGCTGGAGCGTGTGCGGGACGACTTCACGTCAATGATCGTCCACGAGCTGCGAACGCCGCTCAGTGGCATTCAGAAGGCGAGCGAACTCTTACAAACGCCTACCAAGAAGAAAAAAGTGGCAACAAAGCAATACGTCGACATCATTTATCAGAATTCTTCCTCAATGCTGGATCTTGTAAATGATATTTTGGATGCTGCGAAATTGCAGGCCGGCAAATTTGAAATCAATCGTGAATCGGCAAATATTACGGACGTTATAGAGAACAGAGTTTCTTTCTTTAATATATCGGCGGCTGAAAAGAAGATTCGTTTCGTGGTAGCGGTGAGCGATGATGTACCAAAAGATGTCCATTTTGATATTCAGAGAATTAAGCAAGTTCTTAATAATCTTATCTCGAATGCCCTTAAGTTTACTGCTGCAGGAGGTTCGGTTTCGGTCGTCGCCTTTATGCATGAAGTAGGTATATCGGTAAATATGGAAATAGATAAAATGGGCGTATCGTTGCCAGAACCTCTTTCGGAAGAACAGTTTGTGACCTTACCGAAATCGCTTGTCGTCGCGGTTGTTGACACTGGTGTGGGAATTTCGGCTGCAAATATCCCAGTTCTTTTCAGTAAGTTCAAACAACTTGATAACAAAGCAATCGTTCCGAGCATTAGGGGGACCGGATTGGGACTTGCAATTGCCCGGGGTATACTAGAGGGGCATGGTGGGGTTGTGGGCGTCGTGTCCAAGATGGATGCGGGAAGTGCGTTTTATTTCGCGCTACCGCTCACGAAACAAGAGCTACAATAATATATACATACCATATGAAGAATATACTGGTGATAGATGATGATATGACTTTTGTGGCGATGATGAAGGCATCGCTTGATCCAATAGAATATTCGGTTACCTCTGCGGGGAATGGCATAGAGGGCCTGGAAGCCATGGAAGAATCTGTACCCAATCTCATATTGCTCGATATCATGATGCCGAAAATGGGTGGTATCGAGTTTCTCAAAAAAGTGAATGAAAAATACGGTGAGGGGAATATTCCCGTTCTCATTACTTCAAATGTTTCGTCCCTGGATAAGATTAGTGAGGGAATATCGCTGGGCGTTCGCGGGTATTTTGTAAAATCTGACGAGTCATTGGAGGGGATCGGTAAAATAATCAGCGACGTGTTCAAGAAATAGCCATTCAATAGCTAGGTTTTTATAAACAAGAATCGTTGATTGGGAGATTTGCAATCTCTAGGCTGCAAGTCCGATTTTTGATAGGAATGTCGTAAGCTCTTCTCCTTCGATTGCTCGCCATGCTCCCGGTTTAAGGTTTTCGAGCCGGATGTTTAGTATGCGCGTGCGCTCCAAGTCGACGACGGTGTTATGCATTGCCGAGACCATTCGGCGTATCTGATGCTTCTTGCCCTCGGTGAGCGTAATGTTGAAGCTCTTTGGGCCAGTTTTTCGTACGGTACAGTGTTTCGTCAGGTACCCCTCAATATCGACACCCGCCTCCATGGTTTTCTTAAAACTATCACGGATTGAATCCTGCGTTCGTACGCGGTATTCCTTGTCGTGGTCGTACTCCGGATTTAGGAGTCTGTCGGTCACGCGGCCGTCGTTTGTGAGAATGATCAGGCCGCTCGAATCCTTGTCGAGCCTTCCTATGGGGAAAACGTCTTGCATTTCTGTCGCTGTCTCTACACTTTGCTTGATATCCTTTTCGCCGAGTTGTGGCGAGTGGGTGATGACACCAACGGGCTTGTTGTAAGCGAAATACAGGTATTTTTTCGGAGAGCGTTTGCCGCGCAACTCGACTTTGTCTCCCTCGTTGACTTTATCGCCTAACACGGCGACTTTACCATTGAGAAGTATTTTCCCTTGGATTATGAGCTCGTCCGCTCCACGGCGGGTGGAGGTACCCTGTTTCGCAAGGTATTTATTGATGCGCATCGGATACTCATCCGAGACCTTTTGTGGCGTTTTTGGCATGAAGGCACTATACACGATTTTTTCGATAGATTATTTATCCAACAAAAGAAATAGCCCCTGCGCACAAGGCGCAGGGGCTATTTGAAAGAACTGTGGTGAGATCTGCCGCTATTATGGCTGGCAGGTGGTTACAGGATAGTGCATATTGAAGCCTGGACGAAGCGGATCAGATACCCATGCCCAATCGTACCAATAGTCCCACGTCTGCGTACTTGCTGTACCACCGAAAGGATCATAGCTCATACTTGTACCCGAGAGATCATTTATGCGGAGTTCAAAATGTAGGTGCGCTCCACTAGAGCTTCCTGAATTACCGGAAACACCGACCGTTTTCCCTCCCGGACCGCTTATGCAAGTGATCGATCCGCTGAATACGGATACCGAACTTAGGTGAGCGTAGATACTTACCATGTTGTCTGCATGCTTGATGGCAACAAATCTGCCGAAGCCTGATCCACACGGATTGCCGAGGTAGCCGCCGTTCGGGGCACAGACATTGTTTGTTGAGTACACCGTTCCTCTCGCCGAAGCGTATACGGTGGTACCGTAAGGAGCAGCGAAATCAGTTCCACGATGTCCGTCGTAGTAGAACGAGCCGGATGGAATAGTGATGTTGTCGTACCGAACATCAACACCTGTTGTCGCCGAAGCATCCTTCCAAGCGTTGATGTTGTATGGCACGTACGCAAGCGGCAATCTATGAAGGGTTGCTGCTTGAGCCGTATCAATGCCTATCAGTGCAAAGAGTATCGCTGCACATATTGCATGAAGCATTTGGTCTCTCCTTTTTTGGGTTGTGAATTTCAACGAGCGGTGAGCACACTCCAAATCTTGCTAGAAACACTCTCATCGCTTGAACGCGCGAGAAGCGTATTGCCGGTACCAACTCGAAGCACATCGATTACTTTGGGGAAAGTTTGGACACTGCCCGTTTGAGTGTTAACGACCCACGTAGTGTCCTCAGCGGACAGCGCCAAAAGACGTGAGCCGGAGAGGTATTCTACGCGAGTGTAATCCATGTATGGAAGCTTCTGTATTCCCGTCGTGACAAGCTGCGGTACAGCCCCTTCCGAAACCAAGAGTGAATACAAATCAACACGATTCTGGTTGGATGGATCACTATTCTGCAAAGCGGCTGTATTAATAGCCGCGAAATAGAGAACGTTACCATCTTCAGAGAAAGCGAGTGGTATGTATTCAGCACCGTCTGGCTTGTATGTCATCAACGTCTTGCCCGAAGCAATGGCGATGATGCTGATGCCACCAGCATCCCCGATGCTATAGGGGATTGCATTTAAGAAGGCGAGTCTGGTTCCATCGGGAGAGAATATGGCATAGGTTGCTTTTCCCAAGACGGCGCGTTCCTCGCCTTTCAGATCGATGATGCGAAGCATTCCGTTCTCATCGGTTGCGGTGATATAGGAACCTCCTGGGGAAAGCTTCACATAGCCTCCTCCAGTATATACACGAGTCACTTTACCGCTCGCATCGCCAAGCCATGTTGTGACGTTTGCCACGCTTTCCCGGTTTGTACCCTCTATCGTTTGGTAGAGATATTCTCCAGTCTGACGGTTCACGTCTGCGAGACGATAGACATTGTCCGCGATGATCCGTCGCGAAACTTCCGTAGTCGTTGTCGCTCCTTCCATTGGCTTCTTCACATGCGATAGAAAAAGCGTACCTTCTCGAAAGAATGGAATGGCAATGGTTGGTGCACCCTGATCATACGTGGACAAAGCGATAGACTCTGGAGGAATCGCTTGAGCCCATCCATGCGTAGACATGGCTAGCCATATGGTGAAAGAAAGTACCACCACACTCGCAAGAACGAGTGTGGAGAATACCTTCTTCCGCTTCTGTTGAGGGCATTGTTGCATATTCATTCGATGACTCCTTGTTTTTTGGTGAGGGATGATTCTAAACACTTGTGTACTGATACACGCAATCCTACATGATGATCTCCTTTTCTGTTAAAGAACAATTTGCGCAACTATTGCGCAACTATTGCGCAACTATTGCGCAACTATTGCGCGACATTAGCTACGATGTAGCCGCCGTGCGGCGTATCACATACGATGCATCGAATCGCAGGCTCTGTTTTTCATTTCATAAGAAATGAGTTAGGGTGGATGTATGGCTCGCGAAGAAAGCGTCATACGCTTTGAAGAAGTTACGTTTGAATACGGGCACAACAAACCAATCCTTGATGAGGTGGATTTTGCGTTACGCCGGGGGATGAAGATGGCGGTAATGGGCCAGAACGGTGCAGGGAAGTCGACACTATTCGCTCTGATGACTGGCGAACTTACACCAGAGTCAGGAGAGGTACATATGTCGCATGGCATGAGGGTAGCGACCGCGGCGCAAGTAATTCCGCGCGACCGCCTTGAACTCACTGTGCGTGAATTCTTCCAGAAATGCTTTACAGAGCCGATATATGACATCGACCCCCGTATCGACGAGGTACTGGAGGTCGTGAACTTAGAACACCATCAGAAGCTTCATGATCGTATCGTGAAGAGCTTCTCGGGCGGTCAGCAGGCGCGACTCCTCCTTGCCTCGGCGCTTATCCAGAACCCCGACCTACTTCTCCTCGATGAGCCGACGAACAACCTTGATACGGCAGGCATTGAGCATCTCACGAAGTTTCTCGTCGAGTATCCGAAGACGGTCGTCGTCATCTCGCACGATGCTGATTTCTTGAATGCATTCACAACTGGCGTCCTCTATCTGGATATCTTCACGCGCAAAATCGAACAGTATCCGGGGAATTATCATGATGTGCAGCGCGATATATTAATGCGTATCGAAAAAGAGAATCGTAAGAATGCCCAGCTCGAAAAAAAGATTCAGGAGAACAAAGATAAAGCCAACTTCTTCGCGCAGAAAGGAGGGAAGATGCGTCTCGTGGCAAAGAAGATGCGCACAGAAGTCGAAGAGATGGAGGAGGCGAAGGTGGATGTACGCAAAGAGGATCGGACCATCCGGCCGTTCACGATTCCCGCACAAGATAATCTCGGTGGTACGGTGCTTACGCTCACGTCCTATACGGTTTTGAAGGGGAGGAAGCCGGTGATAAAGAAAGCGAACATCTCTCTCCGGAAGAATCAACATCTACTCCTTCGCGGCCCAAATGGTATTGGGAAAAGCACGTTACTCGAGGCTATCGCACGAGGTGTCGCTGACGATTTTTTCGTTGGTAATCCGACGAGCAAAAATCGCGTCGGGAATGAGCACATTTCCGACGCCTCTCAGTCTCGAGGAAAAGTTACGTTGACTGCTGCATCTGGGCTAAAGGTCGGTTACTACCGGCAAGATTTCTCCACGCTAGATTTTGAGCAGACTGTTTATAAGGCGCTCGAACATGCGATGGGCAAGCCAGACGAGGAGCGGTTACGCGCGACCGCTGCCGGATTTCTTCTCAGTGCAGATGTCATGCAAACAAAGATCGGGAATCTTTCTGAAGGGCAGAAGGGTCTCGTTGCTTTTGCTTCACTCGTGCTTGAGCGCCCAGGGCTTCTCATTCTCGATGAGCCGACGAATCATATAAACTTCCGTCACTTGCCCGTCATCGCGAAAGCACTCGACGCGTACGCAGGTACGATGATTCTCGTTTCCCACGTACCGGAATTTGTTACTCAAATCCGCATAGACGAAATCCTTGATCTTGAGAAATGAATATTTCACGCTCGCTCTCGGCCACCTTCAAAGCGAAAGATACGCTTGAAGGCGCAGGAGTGCATCTGAAGCGCGGGTTCTCAAATATCGAAGCGTCACGCTTTGACCCGTTTCTCTTGTTTGATGATTTCAGTTCGAATATTCCGGAGCATTACCGCGCCGGATTCCCGTGGCATCCGCATCGTGGTATGGAGACGGTCACGTATATCCTCGACGGTGCAGTACGGCATAAAGACAGTCTAGGGAATGAAGGGGTGATTGAGAGTGGTGCCATTCAGTGGATGACCGCAGGTAGTGGAATCATTCATGAAGAGATGCCTGAGAGCGCGAATGGTATTCGAGGCTTTCAATTATGGGTGAATCTACCGAAGAGAAATAAGATGACGCCGCCTCGGTATCAAGATCTCAAAGGGGCGACGGTCCCAGTGGTTGATCTCGGCTCACATGCGCGAGTGCGCGTCATTTCGGGGGAGATTTCTGGCATAGCCGGCCCGCTCAAATCGATTGCCGGAAATCCGCTGTATGCGGACATAACTCTTTTGCCGAACGGGATAGTTTCAGTTCCTGTGCCTTCAGGAGACACAGTTTTCGCCTATGTAGTCGAAGGAGCACTTGGTGTGGACGAAATCGAACCGACGTACTTTGCGCCGGGAACCATTCTACTTTTCGAGCGTCAAGGCGACGTCGTCAGTTTGCGTGCGCCCGTTATGGGCGCACGATTCCTTCTCATATCCGGCGCTCCGCTTAATGAGCCGATCGCCTGGCATGGTCCCATCGTAATGAATACAGACGAAGAGTTGCGCACGGCATTTCGAGAATTGAATGAAGGTAGTTTTCTTCGAAGAGATACTTTCCAATAAGTGTTTTGAGGCGGGAGACTGTTGAAGTAATCATTAGATTCTCGTTTTATGCGCCGAGCAGGTATAATGAACTTATTGATATGAATGATAAGAAGTTTCAAAATGAAGCCGAGCACCTATTTGAAGCGCCCGCGAAACTTCTAGAGGAGAGTGTTGTTTTCGTGAAAAAGGAAGAGCGTACTCTAGCAAAAAAGAAACCACTCAAGCTTGCAGAGGAATATTGGGATACTCTCGGCCCTGGACTTACGACGGGTGCTGCCGATGATGATCCTTCCGGAATAGCCACGTATTCGCAGGCAGGAGCCAAGTACGGTCTGCAGCTTATCTGGCTCTCGCTCTTCACGTATCCCTTCATGGCTACGGTGCAAGAGATGTGTGCGCGCATCGGTCTCGTTTCGGGTCAGGGGCTCGCAGCGAACATTCGGAATCAATATTCCATGAGCGTACTATATGCGGTGACCGCGCTACTCTTTTTTGCGAATGTGTTTAATATCGCTGCCGATCTCGGCGCCATGGCGGCAGCGTCGCGCCTTTTATTTCCAGGCTTCGGGTTGGAACTGCTTGTTATATTTTTTGCCCTCGTGAGCCTTGCACTCCAAATATTCACCACCTATGCGCACTATGCAAAATATTTGAAGTATTTAGCGCTCGCCCTGCTCTCGTATGCCGCAGTTGCATTTGCAGTGGGTCTTGATTGGAGCGACGTTCTCTATCACACATTCGTCCCCTCGATAACTTTTTCTAAGGATCAACTATTCCTCATCTGCGCTATTTTAGGAACCACCATTTCCCCTTATCTTTTCTTCTGGCAGACTTCTCAAGAAGTCGAAGAGAGAATATTGAAAGGCGAGACGACTATTGAGGCGCGCCGAGAACAGGTGAGTAAGCACTCTTTACGCCGTATGCGCACCGATGTATGGAGTGGAATGTTCTTCTCAAACCTCATCGCGTTCTTCATTTTTGCTGCGTGCGCAGGTACTTTGTATGCGAATGGCATAACAAATATTGCTACGGCAGATCAGGCAGCTCTGGCTCTTAAACCCTTTGGAGAATTTGCTTTTTTGCTCTTTGCCATTGGTATTGTCGGCACAGGGCTTCTCGCGGTACCGGTTTTAGCGGGTTCAACCGCGTATGCAATTAGTGAAAGTTTCGGATGGAAACACGGTCTTCATCTTAAATTAAAACAGGCGTACGCGTTTTACGGAGTCATTATTGTATCGATGGTACTCGGCATTGCAGCAAATTTTGCGCATCTTGATCCCATACAGGGACTTATTTATGCCGCAGTCGCAAATGGCATCATTGCACCATTCATCCTCTTCTTTGTCGTACGCCTCTCGAGTAGTCGGAATCTTATGGGAGAATACGCAAACCGACCGCTCGTTTCATTCATCGGGTGGATTACAATCGCTATCATGGCTATTTCGGGCATTGCGGCCATTACAACTTTGTTTTGGCATTAATCAGTGATGCAGTAATTTCATCTGAACGGGATTGGATTGTCTGAATGGGATGTGTTTGGTAGTGTGTCAATACCGAGTCGGGCGAATCGCCGTAGTAAGCGTTCCTTGCACGCTTTCCCTCGGCTCGCTCGGAGTACATACGTATACGAAGACGTACACATATGTCTCCTCACTCGCCGGTGTAGTTCAATGGTAGAACGAAGGACTCATAAGCCTTAGACAGTGGTTCGATTCCACTCATCGGCACACACGACATTTTGGGAAAATTTTGGTAGGATGGGAAAACGAGCGCTTGCTGAGATAGTCAGGCTTACAGTAGTAAGCCTGAGACAGGCTTCTCACGCGGCGCTCGGAGAAAATACAAGCTCGCTTGTATTTTACTCCTCGCTTGCGGGAGCAAGCTTAAGAGAGCATGCTCCCGGCGCGTTCGCTCACATAAGAAAATCTGATACTTTTCTTAGTTTCCTCACTTGCGGGAGTAGCTCAACTGGTTAGAGCGCCGCCCTGTCACGGCGGAGGTTGCGGGTTCAAGTCCCGTCTCTCGCGCAGAATAGAAAAGCCGGCGAAAGCCGGCCTTTTCTTTATTCTGCTGACGAGAGACGGGACTTGAACAGCTCGGCTATGTTTTGCTAGCGAGCAAAACCGCCGAGCCAGGGCCGAGCGGAGTGAGGAGCGTCGGCGACGAATGAGCGCTTGGCCAAGCCCGTCTCTCGTTCAAAAATGCATAACTAAAATATAAAAAGTGTGTGGTAAGGTTCTATTGATTCTTACTATGACAGTATCTACCGACCTTATTATAGGAATAATTTCTCTCTACGCGATTATTTTATTAGGCTATCTTGCGGGCAAACGGTGTAACGTCAGTAAAGAATCCATAGCCGCTCTTCTGATTTATTTCATATCACCGATCGTTATTTTCAATGGTGTTGCTACTGCGCTTCCCAATGCCTCAGTTATTCTTTTGCCATTACTTTTCTTTGCTTTGGCAACAATCATAAGCGCCACATTCTATCTCATCGGAAAATTTTTCTGGCAGGGTGCTGAAAGAAACGTTCTGGCGTTTACATCTGGAGTTGGAAACGTTGGGTACTTCGGCCTGCCCCTCATCATTGTACTTTTTGGGGAACAGTATCTTCCGGAAGCGGTACTTTCGATTCTTGGCTTTATCCTCTATGAAAATTCCGTAGGGTATTATCTCGTCGCACGCGGCCATTTCAAACCAAGAGATGCGTTTATAAAAATGTGCAGATTGCCATCGATGTATGCATTTATACTCGGCCTATTGTTTCTCACTCTGCACCTCTCGATACACGAGAGTGTCTCAGCACTTTTCGCAAACTTTCGGGGAGCATATTCGATACTCGGTATGATGCTAGTCGGGCTTGGACTCGTCGGCGTCACCGCAAATTCTTTGGACATAAAATTTCTGTCAGCGACTTTTATTGCCAAATTTCTCGTCTGGCCTATCGCAATCTCCTCATTCATTTTATTGGATACTCATATCTTTCATATCTTTGCGTCGTCAGTATATCCAATCATGCTCGTTCTTTCTATCGTTCCGCTTGCGTCAAATACCGTTGCCTTCGCGGCAGAGCTGAATGTGGTTCCCGGGAAGGCGGCAATTGCAGTTCTTGCGAGTACCATCTTTGCACTCCTCTACATCCCATTATTTATAGCGACGGTATTTCCTTTAATTTTGTAGTTTTTCACACGATGTCTATGTTGTATGAATGAAACAGGTTTAGTGTGAGTGTAAACCGTAGCCTAATTGTGACGCATGCGCAGAATGGTTCCGATGGATAAGTTCGTCGTTACGAATGAGCTCAAACAGCTCGTATTCATTTCGAACATTTCTTCCATAGAATGCAAGGAAGTCGGAGGTGACGGGAGTCTGTTTCAGGTGCTCGCCTTCGTTCTCAAGAAATTGTGAGTATTGCTCATACGCATGCGACTCAAAGAGGTAATTGAGGTCGAGTGCCGCTCGTCGGGAAACGAGGAAGAGGATATATACCGTCCAGAAATAGAAGAATGAGAAGAGAAACGGGATGAACGTATGACGAATGAAGCTTTGGCAGCGGAGGCGTTGCACAATCTGCGAAAGGACGACGACGTGCATCGTTTCATTGTCCTGAGCCATTCGACTGAACGCATTTAGCTTTGTAAGCTCGATGGCCCGGTGCTCATTCGAATAGAGCGCAGTTAGGATGGTGTACGCCGCGATTTCCCATGATTGGTAGGGGATTCGGGCGATAACCTCTATCGCTTTGAACTTAGCATAGGACGGTGTGCGACCATAGATAAAAGTGCCTGAATGTACAAGAAGCGATCCGAGTAGTCGTGATATGAGCAACGGACGGTAGTGGTCAAAGGGCGCCGCATATTCAGCCCGGAGAGCAGAATCATTAAGCGACCGAGCAAGTTCTTCACTGATTGTAAATTCGTCGTTCATTTTTCCGAGCATTATGTGCGGCCGTATCGATCTTCGAGACGTTGGATATCGTTTTCGTTGAATTCACCAAACGCAATTTCAAGAAAGGTGAGACCTTCGGGGCCTCCCAGAGCTCGATGTTTCGTATGGCGTGGGCTGAAGAAAGTATCGCCTTCCTTCGCGTTATGGTCTGTATCATCGATATGTATCACGCCAGAACCTTTGAGTACGCGCCAGAATTCGTCGCGGTGTTCATGGGTCTGCAGACTGAAGGCCTCGCCGGCATCAACGGTGATTATTTTTACCGTCGTCTGCTCGTTCAGAGTGAAGCGTTCAAAGTCTCCCCACGGGCGTTTCTCCTTTTCGTAGTGCGACAGACCTTCCATAGGATATCCTCAGTATACTGTATTTTTATGGGTTATCATAAGCGCTATGCATGGGGGTTTTCATCATCTACGTAAACGCATTCGCGTTGCTCAAGGCATTGAGCCATTTCCTGCGCGTTCGATTGGGATGCGCGCGTTCGATTACCTCATGTATGTCGTAGGAATTCTTGCGCCATTTGCACTCTTGCCGCAGACATTTCAAATTTACAATACGAAGAGTTCCGAAGGAGTATCCCTCCTTACTTGGATTTTGTTGACGATTGCGAGCATCCTCTGGACCATTTATGCGGCTGTACATAAAGACAAACATCTTCTTTTTGCCAGCGGACTTATGATTATTTCTCATCTGGCGATCGTTATAGGCTTGCTAATCTATTGAAAGGGAGGCGAAGATAGCGTAGTCTCGTAGAACAAGGAAATATATGTGCGTAGGAATTTCTTTGTATCCTCAGTCGCCGAGATAGCTCAGTTGGTAGAGCACGTCCATGGTAAGGACGAGGTCGTCGGTTCAATCCCGACTCTCGGCTCAAAATTGGGAAAAGTAAAGACATGATGTATTCTAGTCTGAGTTGCTAGTGTCACCAAAGTTCAGCTGGTGGGTTGTCGACGATTGGTATCGTGACAAAAAATTCTTGTTCTGTAAACGTAATCGAATACCGTAAGCCGCCTTAGCTCAGTTGGTAGAGCGACTGCATCGTAAGCAGTAGGTCCCCAGTTCAAGCCTGGGAGGCGGCTCATTCAGTAGAATCTATGTCCAAAGACACGAATTTGTAAATTCGCCTACTGGGTCAAAAATGGAAATCCAAACAACGACCCCAGACGACAATGCTTCACAGAAGGAGGCACGTCGCGATGCGTTTAAAAATTTAGCCTTCATCTTACTTACCGTCGGTGCCGCATACGTGCTGACTGTCTCAATCGGAATTGATGGTCTTGAGCGGCTTGTGGAACGAGTAGGTATATGGGGTCCGCTTGCGATTATTGCGCTTAAGATGACAACGATTATCATTGTGCCGCTCTCCGGTGGCCCCGTCTATGCAGTCGCGGGAGCTGCGTTCGGTTTTTGGCAGGGACTGGGGATCACATTTATTGGTGACGTGCTCGGGTTTTCCGTTGCGTTTTATTTGAGTCGTTTTTTTGGTCGGAAAATAATTGACGTGTTTGTCCCGCGCACCCAGTTTCCTTTTATAGAAAAGTTTCTCACGCAAGGGTCGGTGCTCAAATCGTTCCTCAAGGCGCGTCTCGCGTTCACCGGATTTCCCGAAGTTTTTGCCTACGCCGCGGGCCTTACAGAGGTCTCATTCCTCGTTTTTATAGTCGCACAAATGGCGCTCCACACGCCGGTAGTTGCGCTTGTGGTTTTGTTCGGGAATGCGCTGCTCACGGGCAACCCACTTTTCTTTATTTGTGCGACGGTTGTTGGCGTTCTCTTGGCTATAATTGGCGGATGGTGGTTTAAGCGCGATCTCATCCATGAGGCCTAGGGTTCAGAGATATAAAATAGGGGCTCCTTGAGGTGTCTCAAGGAGCCCGCTTTGTTCATGCTGGTCTCGCAAATACTTCTGCAATGAGGATTTTGTGCCGACCAAGAAGATCGGGTATCTCCAGGACTTTGGCAGTTGGGAATGCTTCGATCAACAAAGTTTGGTCGTCCTCTCGGCCGAATTTGTGTCGCGTGTTGAACTTTTTTTGCGTTACCTTTGCGATGCAGAGATGGGGAATATATAAAGCGCCATTATGTCGGTGCCACGAATGAAACGACATTTCTTCCTGAAGGAGGCGGATACCAGTCTCTTCTCTGCATTCCCGTATTGCTGCGGCGGCAACACTCTCACCTTCTGGGTTAATATGACCTCCCGGCAGTTTCCAAAAAGGTTTCTTAAACCCCTCATTCTTAACCAGAATGATTTCCCCATTCGGTGAGAGTATGCACGTCATAACCGATCCTTTATCCGGACCTATCTTTTGTGGGTCCATAGACATCTCCTGTCTGATTGTGGGGTACGTGAACGTTCTTCTATACCTACAATACAAATTATTTGATATATGTCAAGTACCGGATAAAATCTGGTACAATTCTTCGATGTCTGAGAGAGAGCAGCGGCTGGCAGAGCTTGAGGCGATGATGGCATCACCTGACTTCTGGCTGGACAAGGAGCAGGCACAGATTTTCATACAGGAGTATCAAGCGCTTAAAGAGGGTGGCGAGGACGATCCGCATGATCGAGGCGATGCGACGCTCGCTATTCTTGCAGGAGCCGGGGGTGATGATGCCGAGGATTTCGCACGAATGCTCCGTCGGATGTATGAAGGATATGCGACGAAGCAGGGTTGGCGCGTGCGCGAGCTCCACGCGAACGAGAATGATCAGGGCGGCTATCGTAATGTCATGCTCGAATTCAGTGGTACAGGCGTATACGGGCGTTTGAGACATGAAGCGGGGGTGCATCGTTTGGTGCGCCAGTCGCCTTTTAATGCGAACGCCAAACGGCAGACGAGTTTTGCCCTCATCGAAGTGCTTCCGGTCCTGATTGCGACCGACAAGGTCGAACTAAGGCCGGATGATATTGAGATACAGTTTGCCCGCGCAGGCGGCGCAGGCGGGCAGAATGTTAATAAGCGCGAGACGGCGGTGCGCATCCTCCATAAGCCAACTAATCTCTCTGTGCATATCTCAAGCGAGCGCAGCCAGCTCGCTAATCGCGAGAAGGCGCTTGAGCTCCTGAAAGCGAAGATTTTTGCCAAAGAAGAGGCCGAGCGTCAGGCAGTAGCAAAAGGTCGTTCTATTGCAGCAACGACCGCGAATGAATGGGGGAGTCAAATGCGCTCCTACGTGCTCCACCCATATAAGATGGTCAAAGATCATCGTACGAATTATGAATCTTCCAACCCGGAGAAAATCCTTGATGGAGACCTTGATGGGTTTATAGACGCATCTGCCAAGGGTGGGGTACAATAGAAAACGACAATGATTTATTTCGACAAGGTGACGAAGCGATATGGAGACGCGGTGGCACTCGAGGAAGTCACACTCTCGGTCGCGCCTAAAGAATTCATCTCCATCGTCGGTCATTCGGGTGCGGGGAAAACAACACTCCTGAAACTCCTTCTCGCCGAAGAAAAACCGACTGACGGTACCGTTTTTTTTGAATCAATTGATGTAAACGACCTACCGAGCTCGGCGTTGCATTATTATCGGCGCAAGATAGGGATGGTTTTCCAGGATTTTCGTCTCATTCCTAACAAGACTGCTTATGAAAACATCGCTTTTGCGATGGAAGCCGCAGGTCGCTCAGACACCGAGATCGCAAGTGATGTGCCCTACATTCTTGAATTGGTTAATCTTGCCGATAAAGCCTCACATTTCCCTGATCAGCTCTCAGGAGGCGAGAAACAGCGTATTGCCATCGGTCGGGCCATTATCAATCAGCCAGATCTCATAGTTGCTGATGAGCCGACCGGCAATCTTGATCCGATCAATACATATGAAGTCGTTGAAATACTCAAGAAAATAAATGAGCTTGGTACGACCATTATCATCACGACGCACAACAAGGGTGTGGTTGACGCTATCGGGAAACGAGTCATTACCATCGATCGCGGGAAGTTAGTGCGAGACGATGCGGGCGGAAAATATTCCTTATGAATATAAAAAATTGTGCACCTGATATACTAGTCACATTATGATCTGGATGGTTATAAAACGAGTCCTTGTGGGTGGTGGCAAGAACTTTGCCCGTGGCGGAGCAGTCTCGGCCGCGACCGTGCTTATTATGACCGTGACACTTGCGATTATTGGCTCATTGATTTTCCTTTCAGCGCTCCTGACTTTTACTTTGGATACGATTAAAGACAAGGTCGACGTCTCGGTGTTTTTTGTTACGACAGCCAGTGAGGCAGATATTCTCGCTGTGAAGGACCAGCTTGAGAAATTGCCGCAAGTATCGAGTATCGTTTATACCTCAGCTGACGACGCTCTCACGGCCTTCCGTGCCCGACATGCGAATGATCAGCTGACTCTTCAGGCGCTTAACGAGCTTGGCGGTAATCCTCTTGACGCCTCGCTTGAAGTACAGGCGAAAGATCCTTCCGGATACGAAAGCATAGTGAATTTTCTCGAGGCATCACCGACACTATCTGCTGGTGGGACATCTCTGGTTGACCGCATAAATTATGCGCAGAATAAAGAAATAATTGATCGTCTTTCGCTCGCGATACGAGCGACGCGTGAAATTGGTTTCGCCATCATTGTCCTTTTTGCAATCGCTTCGATTCTTATCGCATTTGCGACCGTCCGTCTCGCGATTTATAGCGCGAAGGAAGAAATTTCGGTCATGAGGCTCGTGGGCGCCAGCAACACCTATATCCAAGGACCATTTATAGTTACGGGAGTCATTACGGGTGTTATTGCGGCAACTATTGTTTTATTGCTCTTGTGGCCAGCAACATGGTACGCCGGAATTAAAACTGTAGGATGGTTTGGCGGCTTCAATCTGGCGGATTATTACAGTACCCATTTTCCTGTCGTCTTCTCCATACTGATGCTCTCGGGTGTTTTGCTCGGAGCGGTCGCCTCGATGCTCGCTATCCGTAGATATTTGAAAGTCTAGTTCCTGTATGGCAAAAGAAGGTCATAAATACATATTTGTTCTTGGTGGAGTCATGAGTGGTGTAGGGAAGGGTGTCGTTACGAGTTCCATTGGATTATTGCTCCAACAGAAAGGCTATAAGATGAATCTGGTAAAAGTCGATCCGTATCTTAATGTTGATGCGGGCACGATGAATCCAACCGAGCATGGGGAGGTGTTTGTGCTTCGAAGCGGGCTTGAGACAGATCAAGATATGGGGAATTACGAACGTTTCCTTGGGCGCGATCTCACGAACGAAGATTACATGACGAGCGGCATGGTGTATCAATCGGTCATCGCTCGCGAGCGAGCACTCGAGTATGGCGGTAGATGTGTGGAAGCTATTCCTCATGTGCGCGATGAGATCTTGAGGCGTATCGAATCTGCGTCCGACTACAACGGCAGCCAGGTCTCAGTCATCGAGATCGGTGGAACAATCGGCGATTTTCAGAATGCTCTCTTTATCGAAGCGGCACGTGTGCTAAAGATGAAGCACCCAGAGGACGTGCTTTTCGTTATGGTGTCATATTTGCCTACACCGGGGACTCTCGGCGAGATGAAGACGAAGCCAACTCAGATGGCGGTACGCGACCTCAATTCTTACGGGGTACAGCCAGATTTTATCGTCGCGCGCTCAAAAGAGCCCGTTGATGAGAAGCGGAAGGAGAAGCTGGCTATTTGGTGCAATGTGCGCAAGGACCGCATCATCAGCGCGCCAGATATCAGTAGTATCTACGAAGCTCCGCTCAACTTCGAGAAAGATAATCTCGGTGACGCTATGCTTGATGCGCTCAAATTGCCGGAGAAGAAAAAAGCATCCCTTGCCGCGTGGAAGAAGTTCGCACGCGCGGCCGCACATACAAAAGCACCAGAAGTAACTGTCGCGATCGTCGGGAAATATTTTGATACTGGCGATTTCATGCTCTCAGACGCGTATCTTTCAGTTATTGAAGCAATTAAGTTTTCTGCGGCCAAGCTCGGCCATCGTGCGAAAATAGCTTGGGTTAATTCAAAAGATATTGAGAAGGGCGGTGCAAAAGCAGCTGCCGTGCTCGGGGAATATGATGGCATCATCGTTCCTGGAGGCTTTGGCGAGACTGGTATCGAAGGTAAGATTAAAGCGATACAATTCGCACGCGAAAATAAGATTCCGTACTTCGGTCTCTGTTACGGCATGCAGCTCATGGTAATCGAGTACGCACGCAATGTGCTTGGGCTGAGGGATGCGCACACGACCGAAATCAAGAAGACTGCCGAACATCCTGTCGTTGATGTGATGTTGGAACAGAAAAAGCATCTCGCTGATAACAAATATGGCGGGACCATGCGTCTCGGCGTGTACACGGCACATCTTAAGAAGGATACTATTGCTCGTGCTGCGTATAAGAAAGAATTAGTTGAGGAACGTCACCGTCACCGCTACGAAATAAATTCGTCGTACGTTAAGAAACTTGAAGATGTCGGTCTTGTCTTCTCCGGCACCTCTCCTGATGGCGTTCTGATGGAGATTGCTGAGCTCCCGCGCTCGGTGCATCCTTTTATGCTGGGCACCCAGTTCCATCCCGAATTCCAGGCGCGTCCTTTGGATCCACACCCGCTTTTTACCGAGTTTCTTCGGGCCGCTATCGATCGAAAGAAAAGAAAATAAATATGGAAGCTATCATTGAGGTGAAGAATCTCACAAAAAAATTTGGCGATTTTGTTGCCGTACAGGACGTCTCATTTTCGGTTGAGGAGGGAGGTATCTTTGCATTTCTCGGACCTAATGGAGCGGGCAAATCGACGACGATTAAAATGATCACAACGCTGCTGCGCCCGACTTCAGGAACTATCATTATCAATGGCCACGATCCCGCTATCAATCCCGATTTTGTACGAACATCCTTCGGTATCGTCTTCCAGGATCCTTCGCTTGACGATGATTTGACTGCACTTGAGAATCTACATTTGCACGGAATTCTCTACGGCGTACCGAAAGACATGTTGAAGAGACGCATTGATGAGATGCTTACGCTTGTCGAGCTCACGGATCGTCGGCACGACTTTGTGCGTGATTTTTCGGGCGGGATGAAGCGTCGTTTGGAGATAGCTCGTGGACTTCTGCATCATCCGAAAATCATTTTTCTCGATGAGCCGACCTTGGGTCTCGACCCGCAGACGCGTAATCATCTCTGGAGTTATGTACAGAAGCTAAATGCCGATGAAGGTATAACCGTTTTCTTTACCACGCACTACATGGAAGAAGCCGAGCGCGTCGCAAAAAAAATCGCCATCATTGATCATGGTGTCATTATTGCTCAAGGAAGTAATGATGAATTGAAGAAACAGACAAGTACAACAACGCTCGAGGAGGCTTTTTTGAAGCTTACCGGAAGCGATATCAGGCACGAAGCGGGTAATGCTCTCGAACTGTCACGCGCGCATCAACGGATGTGGCAAGGCACCAATCGTCGCTAATTGTATGCATATGAACGCTGTGTACGTCATGTGGCTTAGAGAAATGAAGCGATTTATCCGCTCCCGGAGTCGTATCGTGGGTGCTTTGGGTCAACCCCTCCTCTTTCTTATTGCGTTTGGTTACGGGTTTGGTCCCGTGTTCGCAAAAGCAGGGCAAGGGAATTATCTGGAGTTTATCGCACCGGGCATCATCGGCATGTCGATTATTTTTACCGCGATTTTCAACGGGATGCAGGTTATCTGGGATCGACAGTTCGGATTCCTGAAAGAGACGATGGTTGCACCGGTCTCCAGGCTTTCTATCATGTTCGGACGTACGCTTGGCGGAGCAACGGTTGCGAGTATTGAAGGCATGCTCGTACTTATTATCGCCGTCATAGTCGGTTTCCGACCCTCGTCGTGGGCTGGCATTGTACCGGCGATTCTTGTGATGTTGCTTATAGCCCTTCTCTTCAGTGCTCTCGGAATCATGGCCGCTTCGCGGCTGAAAGATATGCAAGGTTTCCAGATCATTATGAATTTTCTTGTGATACCACTCTTCTTTCTTTCGGGAGCTCTCTTCCCTTTGAATACGGTCCCGTCCGCTCTGCTTTTTGTTGCGCGACTTGACCCTTTGTCATATGGCGTCGATGCGCTGCGCTATTTTCTTATCGGCGTTGCGACATTCCCGATCGCGCTTGATATCGGCGTTCTCGTTGGGATTACGGCACTCTTCCTCGCGGTTGGTTCGTATTTTTTCTCCCGGATGGAAGTTTAGGATATCGCACGGATAGCATCGGTCAATGTATCGACCTGTTTGAAGAATTTAGTATCACGAACATCGCGCGGGCGTAGAAGGTCGACATCAAGCGTCATTTCTATACGTCCCGGATGTGCCCCCATGACAATAATCTTGTCGGAGAGCTCGATGGTGTCGGGGATAAGGTGATTCACCATAAGGATGGTCATGTTGTAGGAGTGCCATATGTTAATCAGGTCTGCTTTGAGTGCTTCAGAGGTGATGGTATCAAGATTCGAGAATGGTTCGTCCATGATGAGGAAATCAGGAGAGATTGCGAGAGCTCGCGCGAGGCCAACTCTCTGACGCTGACCGCCCGAGAGGGTTGCGGGAAAATGGTTTTCGAGATGTGCGAGGCCAACCTCTTTCAATTTCTCGCGCGCAATACTTTCCCGCTCTTTGCGTCGCATACCATCCATGTGGAGACCGAAAGCAACATTATCGAGAGCAGAGAGCCAAGGAAAGAGTGCATAGCTCTGGAATACCATCGCAGGTCGTGAAAAATTTCGCACAATATTGCCACTAGTCTGAGGGAGAAGTCCGAGGATGATGCGCATGAGGGTCGATTTCCCGGCGCCTGATGGGCCGATAACTGATACGAATGCACCAGTAGGGACAGAGAATGAAATATCCCTCAAGATAGGTACGCTCACTTCTTCATCACTAAAATTGGCGGAGACGCGCGAGAGGACGAGTGCCGTTTTGTCAGAGTCAATCATAGTTTATTCAGCGTATCGCCGGCTGCTTTCGGCGAGGAGTGGGGTCCAAACGAGGCGATTCACTGCAAATACGATGACGAGAATAGCGAGCATCCCGGCAATCATGGCCTGACTCATACCCGAGACGCTCGCTTCTTTTATAAAGTCGCCGAAACCGGCGATATTCGTAATAATCTCGGCGCCGATGACCGCTTCCCATCCGATAGCAATGCCAACGATTGATCCGGTAAGTACGGCAGGGAAGGAGAGTGGAGCGAGATAATAGCGGATGCGTTTCGGTCCTCGCGCGCCAAAAATAGTTGCCGCGTCATTTAAATCTACGTGCGCGCTTTTAATTGCAGTCAGGACGGCGAAGAGGATTGGCCAGACTATGGAGCTCACGGCAAAGAAAACGATCATTTCGCTTGTAAAACCGAAAAAGTAGATGAAAAGCGGTATGAGTGCAAATGAAGGAATGTTTTGTAAAACATCAAAAATTGGGAAAAGCATTTCGCCAAATCGGCCCCAGCCTACGAGGAGCGCGATGGAGACGCCGAGTATGAGTGCAATACCGTAGGCCAATACAAGGCGGTAGGTGGTCTGCAGGACGGCTTCCCCGATCATCACCCACGTATCGCCTCCGAAGTAGCCAAAGGACGTGAAAAGGACAGCAGCACAAATAATGCCCGTCACGATGAACCATGCACGTCGGTGTCGCTTTAGATGAACACGATGCATGGCACGCGTTTGTGGGTGTATGACACTGCGAATCATAGTTCCAAGTATATCTTAGTCGGGAGCCCGCTGATTTTCGATCGTGCGAACAGCGCATAGTGCACACTCATTGCCAAAGGATGGTGTGGGCCATGATACAATTGCTCTCGATAGCGGGCAGACGTTACATATTAAGTATAATTATCTTTAATTCATGAGTATATTTCGAACTATTGGAATCGTCGGCAGCGCTTCTGCACTTCTCTTTTCGGCGACGGTTGCGTTCGCTCAAGATCGGCCCGTGAATGTAAGAGAGGGTATGAATGAGCCTGCGAAGAATCCGATTAATATGCGTCGCGCGGTAGCTACATCGACAACCGCAACGACGACTCGTCGAGAAATCGGCAAAGATTCACTCGAGCATATGAAAACGGTGCGTGAAGAAGCTCAAACGCGCATCAAGGAGCAACAAGAGAAAGCGCAACAACGTTTAGGGGATATCAAGGAAAAAGCAAAGCAACAGATGGCAGATCGACTCATCAAGCAGTTCGCAAAAGAAAATGTAAGATGGACCGATCATTTTATGAAGATGCAGGATCGCCTCGATGCCATCTTGAAGAAGATTCAGGACCGAGCAACCATTGCTGCGAGCAAAGGGAAAGACATTTCTGCAGTCACGGCAGCAATTGCATCAGCACAAACTGCAATCGCAACTGCTCGTACTGCGGTAACTACACAGGCTGCTAAGACCTATGCGGTAGATCCATCAGCTATTGTCGTGACAACTTCAACTACGACTCCAAGCGGGCAGGAAGAGCTTATGCGAGGCCTACGAGCTTCGTTCAAGAATCTTCACACCGCTTTGTTTAAGGACCTCTTTGCCCTACGCGATGGCCCGGTAACGGATGCACGGAAAGCGGTATATAACGCAGCTCAAGTATTGGGTAAAATCCACGGGGTTGATGAAGGGAGTGCGACCTCAACAGCAAATACGAATCAATAATCTCTAATTGAAATATCTATGGACAATCAACCAGTAGTAAATGAGCCCGTGAATCAGCCAGTATATGAGCCAGTAAATCAACCGATACTTCAAGTAATCGACCAAGGTTCCTCACACAATATGTGGTACATCACGGGCGCAGTCGTCGTTATCGCTGGACTCGCTCTATGGTACTACTTGACACCGTCTCCGATTATCGTAGATGATACACCCCCGACTATTACGGTGGGTGCAGAGACTTCGGTTGTCGATGTGACGCAGGCCGTACCACTAGTAAGTGGCAATTCTGTTGCGAATATTTTGACTGATCTCAGTCAAACTTCGGACGGTTCTGCTGCGCTCAATCAGGCGGCTGCTTCCTCCGCTGAGGCTGTTCAGGGATTTTAAGAAAAAATATAGCAACGAACGATCGCCGGCTAGCCGGCGATCGTTCGTTTGTATAGAGAAAATCTAACTCAGAGTTCTCCGACGATTCCTACAATCCACTTTTCAACCTTCTGTATTGTCGCATGGATCTTCGGGTACTTCACGGTGTGGGTATCAGTCCATGCGCGGATTTTTGGCGAATGGAGGGAAAGGAGAATTACGCCAATAGCAAGGAAGAGGAATCCTTGGAGAAAAGGTAGCACGAGACCAACGAGACCGAGAATAATGAAAAGAATGCCTGCCACAAGCACCAACTTCTTTTTAATTTTTTTGTACATGATGGCTCCGAGGTCGTTTTTTTGCCAAGCTTTTTTTCAGTTTCTTTAAATCCGAATCTATCACCTCAAGTTCTTCAACCACATGCTGCAGAGCACTTTGTTCAGAGTGTACCTCGCTCTCGGTTTTCTCGGTAAGCTTTTTTTCTCGATTAACACCTGACATGATGATGCTGTCTCCTATAAAAACTGAAACGAGGAGTCCGGTGAGAAGAAGGATTACGGTGCCGACTACAATAGATATCGGTCCGGAAAACCAAGGAAACAGGTTTGCCGTTTCCCACACCCCCCTCCAAAACAGGACAACACCAATACCGCCAATGAATGCATACGGAATTGGGTAGTGACTGAGCGAAATCCGTATCCTATCTTCAAGTTTATCGAAATAACAAATGATGCTGTTGAGCATGTCCTTATACTACCACCGGTTTGTTAGCGTATAGGAAGCCGAGTAATAGTGCGGAGAGTACTACGGCCGGTAGCATCAGCGAGAGAGGGTCAAACATGAGGTGAGAGCCGATTGCTCCTGTCATAACGATGAGTAATCCGATTGCAGCCATACGCGGCAGACGCGCATCAATGAGTCGTCCGCACACAAGCCCAAGTGCTCCGGCAAGTTCGATAGTACCAATAACATACATGAACCAAAGCGGATAGCCGAAGTGCGTAAACACCGCCACTTCCATTGGGCTAGTAGATAATTTCAAAAAACCGACAAAACCGAATGCAAGCGCAAGCAGTCCTGCAAGAACCCAAGACGCAACATTACTTTTTGGCATGAATACGGTAAGTTACTATTATCTGCTAATAATAACATCCCCTATTGGTTAGAAATCGCTTCCAGTATGCCAGTGTCCCTGCATGTTAAACATGCAAACCAATCTGTAATTCATAAAGTCTTCGGTATTCTCCACCCTCAATCATGAGGAGCTCTTGATGGGTTCCTGACTCAGTTACCCGGCCTTCTTTGAAGACGAGGATGATATCTGCTTTTCGAACTGTACTCAGGCGGTGCGCAATGATAAAAGTGGTTTTGCCTCGCATAAGTTCGTCTAATGATTCGGTGATGATCTTCTCCGAGCCCGCATCAAGGGCTGAGGTCGGTTCATCGAGGATGAGAATACGTGGATTACGCAGGATCGCTCGAGCGATGGCTACGCGCTGTTTCTGGCCGACGGATAGTTTTACGCCTCGCTCTCCGACCATTTGCTCCCATTTCTGTGGAAATTTTTCTATAAAAGCTAAAGCATGAGCTTTTACGGTGGCTTGTTGTATTTCTTCATCTGTGGCTTCGAAGTTTCCATATTGGACATTCATCCTGATGGAGTCATTGAAAAGAACAACTTCTTGTGGGACGACGCCGATCTGACTACGAAGGCTTCGAAGGTTAATGTCCCGAATGTCATGACCATCAATAAGCACCTCTCCTTTAGTAGGGAAATGATAGGCTGAAATAAGGTCAATAAGTGTGCTCTTCCCAACACCGGATTCCCCGACAAGAGCCACCACCTGGCCTCCCTTGATAGAGAAAGAAATATCTTCCAATACTCCTTTGCCTTCTTCATACTGGAAAGAGACATTCTTGAATGTGATGTCCCCTCTGACGGTAAGTTTGATGGATCCCTCTTTATTATAGGGTTCGGTGGGAATCTGAAGAATTTTTTCCGTCTCTTGAATATTTACAATGCCATTCTGAATAATCTGCCAGTTTCGGGCGATGGTAGTGAAGGGGCCGAAGACCATCGCCGCATACGCATTGAAAGCAATCAATTCGCCAAGGGTCATGGTGCCGTGCTGAATATAGGAAACAGACATGATGAAAATAACGATTTGTGTCGTAAGAATCGTCATGCGTTGGTAGAGGGTCAGACTGCTCCAGAGATTGGTGAGGCGCATCCAGAGAGGGACCGCACTCTTCATCTTTACGGAGAGCCTGTTTCTCTCATAGTCTTCAGCAGTGGCTTGTTTAATAGCTAATGCATTACCGACGACATCAAACGACTCTCCGAAGACGAAATTGAGAACATCCCAGTATTCTTTCTGATAGATAGCAGTGTGCTGTATTTTCGATGAGAATATAAAAATATAGATAGACACGCCGAGAAGAAGCATGAGTGCTAGAAGTGGCTGCAGATAAAATGCAATAATAAAAGCAATAATGATACTTAGTATCTGAGGAGAGAGATCGATAACGATACGTCCGGCGATAGTTTCGAGGGCGCTTGCCGCTACGTTGATCTTGCTGCTCACCTCGCCTATTTTATTGGTTTTGTGAAATGAAACGGGGAGAAGGAGAAGATATCCGAAGCCGTTACTTAGGTAATCGAGCCAGATAATATTTGAAAATTTCTCACTTAAAATATTAATGCGCCAGTCAAGGGTGTACGTGATCATTTGGATGATGGCCCACAAGATAAGGATCGCTGCGTAGAGAGGAACAGCGTACGAAAGCAGGTCGACCGTCGCGTGACTGGTAATGACGTCGAAGAATCTACCGGCGATATAGGGGATGACGCCGTTTCCGATGGCCGAGAAAATGCCCATGACACTAAGAGCTGTAATCTCTTTTTTGTACTGACTAATGTATTTCCACAGTACGCGGAGACCGGTATAGAGGTTTTCTTTGCTTATTTTTTCTGCGGTTTCCATAGTGTTGTAAGTCTAAAATAATTTACCACATCAAACGTTGAGTAAGAAATATCCTTGCGTGCTATCGCCCGGCAAGCTTCGATTTTTGTGATGCGTGGGTTCCGGCGACATACCCAGTCGTCCAGCAAAGTTGCAGCGAATAACCGCCCGACGGCCGAGTAATATGCAGCAGATCTCCCGTGACGAATAGGTTCTCATAGAGCCGACTTCGCATGGTCCGTGTATCAATTTCGGTAAGAGAGAGCCCTCCATCAGCCACTACCGCCCGATCGAAGCCCATGAGCCCCGTGATAGTTACTGGAACGTGTTTCAGAAGCTCAATGATCTCTCGCCGATATTCTTTTGTAACGCTATGGACTTTTGTATCGGGGTTGATATTCGGAAGAAGCGATAGAAGAATTTCGGCTGTACCAGGAGGCGCGATATCTTTGAAAACGTTTTTGAGCCGTTTATTTTTATTGGTATCAAAAAGTTTAGTGATCTTTTGGTCGAGCGCACCTACATCCAAATCAGGGCACGTGTCGATGGCGGCAGTGACGTTTCCTTCTTGAAGCATATCAGCCACTTTCCCTGCGCTGTTGAGGATAGTCGGACCGGATATTCCAAAATGGGTGAAAAGAAGTGTCCCCACAGTCGAAAATTTCTTTGTGCCATGCACAGAGAACGAAATTCTCATCGAAGGAAGGGAAGTACCCGCAAGCCGTTTGACCCACCCCTCTTTCACTTTGAGCGGAACGATGGTTGGGGTTGGTTTCGCTGTAGCATGTCCAAGCTCGGCGAGCCATGAGAATCCGTCTCCAGTCGAGCCGGTCTCAGGGTGCGAGGCGCCTCCAGTTGCGAGTATGTAAGAGCTTGCTGAGAAATCTCCTACGCTCGTCTGAACTTTAACTATGCGTCCGTGTGTGCCGACGATCTTTCTTACAGTGATGCCCGTGCGCACCTCGACATGCGTTTCTGCGAGATACTTTTCGAGTATAGCGACTACGTCAGGTGCGCGCTCGTTTACCGGAAAGACTCGTTTTTGCGCCTCGACTTTCAGGGGCAATCCCCGAGATTCAAAAAATGAAAAAGTGTCTGATACTCCAAATTGCGCGAATGTTGAATGGAGAAATTTATCCATCTTTCCGTATTTGGAGAGGAAGATTCGTACGTCTGCTTCGGCATTCGTGATGTTGCAACGACCACCGCCAGTGATAGCGAGTTTCTCGCCAAGCCGCACATTCTTCTCGAGGAGTAGAACACGTTTTCCATTTTCGGCGGCGTGGCCGGCCGCCATCATGCCGGATGCTCCACCGCCAATCACGATCACGTCGTAGTGAGAAGTAGACCTCATTGGGGCTAATGAACGCACGGGCTACTTCTCGGTCGAGGAAAGCGCACGAGTTTGAGTCTCGACGAGCGCGATGAGTCGGTCGAGTTTTGTGCTGAGGATACCAAATTGCTTTTTCATATCGCCGGTGCCCATGTCTTCGTTATGGGTATTTGGTTCGCGCACGGATGGCGTGAAGGATGGCGTCGGCATATTACTCTTGAAACAATCGTGGCAGTAGACAGGCTTTTTACCATTCGGGCGAAAGGGAACTTCGCACATCTTGTGGCAGCTATTGCAGGATGCTCTATGCTTTTCAGTTGGACGATCGGCATTAAGCGCGGGTGAGCGTTTGCCGCCGAAATTTGTGCGTGGGCCGAAATGTGGTTTCTTAAAATCTTTCATAATGAGGTACTTGTAACCTGTAGAATAACATGATTTTTAGAAAAAGGCAACCCATCCCAAAATCACAAAACAAAAGGTTGACCATTTGTTTTGTGAGGTGTTATTGACTGAGTCAAACCTAGAACAAGTTATTACTACGAAATCTGACTATATTTCTATAATTGTATAAATAGGGAGATGGTCAGACGCTTGAGAGTCTATGGTTCCGCTTGAGAGTACTTTTATATCTGATGTGCAGAATATATAGTCTATTTTTTTTCCGTCAGCGCTGAACTTAGTTGGGTCCCCCTCGGTGTTCACCATGACTTTACCCATATCCTCTATGATTTTAGTATCAGGCGTTGCATTGAAATCACCCATGACCAACCCGTTTTCTTTTGGTAATACCTTTATCAAATTCTGCACCTGGGTAGTCTGTATTTGAGAAGGTTGTTCGGTCGCATATACGAGATGAGTTGAGAAGACTTGTAGGTTCTTACCCTCGATTTTCACCGTTGCTTCGAGTGCAGTCCTCTTCCGGTCTCCAGATAGGACGTGCACGTTTCTGTCCGAGATCGCATATTTGCTCAATATTGCATTTCCCCACTCCATATTATTCTCTATTTTGTGTTTCTCCAAAAGGTGAGATATCGAGGGGATCAAGAGGGTAGTAGTCTCGTACACATAGGTATATCCCAGGACGTCCGCGATAGCTTTGGCGCTGTTATTAGCGCCACCTTCATCTTGTAGGACCTCTTGTAGTCCGATAATGTCTGGTTTTGCCTCGCTTAAGCATTTTATAATTTCTGGTAACTTTCTTCCGCCCCAAATATTCCAAGATACGATTTTTAATTGCATTGCCCCTGATTATAGCAAATCCTATCCTGAGTCAAGGACCAGTTATGTATAGTGATATATAGTGTCATATGCCCTTGACGGAGTTTAAATTGCTTAGTGGCACGACGTGGCAACTATCGTAAGAGTGGGAGCAGTACCTGATATACGCGATCAGCAATAAATTTGTTCCCAGCATCATTCGGGTGGACCGAATCTTCCATGAATTCTTCCTTTCCGAAGAGACTTTGGAGAACATTAGAAACGTAAGCCGTCTGATATTTTTTATGAAGTGCCTCAAATTCGGACGCAAACTGGTCGCCAAAGAGACTCCCTTTCACTCCAAGCAGCAAAACGATTGCACCCCTTGCGTGGATGTACTCGATAATTTTCGCCAGATTCTGAAATGTTGTTTGGATCGGGACCCGTTTAAGATGGTCATTACCGCCCAAGAGAAGAAGCACGACCTTAGGATGGTACCGATCCAGCTCATGGATGCGCGCGAGCCCGTCTGCAGTTGTGTCGCCAGGAACTCCTAAATTTATAATGGTGCGCCCTGTTCGACGGGACAAAAGCGAGACAAAATCATTCTTACTGGTAGCTCCGCTTCCCGCCACTAGACTATCCCCGAAGGCAATAATGTCTGTACCTGAGGAAGGGAAATTCGTGATATTTTCGTTGGGATCCGGAGAGAAAAAGAAATACCAACCAACACCAACAACACAGATGAATGCTACTACCGAAACCCATAGTATGGTCGGACGGCTCATGTCCCCATCATAACCTCTTTCCTTTTCAATGGCTGACGAACTGAGAGTTTAGCTGATCATGTCGTACGGTGGGAATCGTGATCAGACCCGGTTAGTTTTCTATGAACGAAATTGAAGTAGGGGGAACGAAGATTTTTGCATCCATTGTCCACGGACTGCAAGAGAAGGAAAGATCTGTAGCAAGATCTACTCCACCCCTGCTCGCTATCACACTGCCGCTCACACTTGAAGACGCAGGAAGTTTGATTCCCGTGGCCGCACTTGTTGTCCACGCATAGAGATAGTTACTATCATCTATCATCGTCGAATTAGTAAAGTTGGCACGTGCCATCCCTGCCACAACATACAATGTTCCCGAACGCATGACACCGCTCGCAGTTTTAATTGAGCAGACCAAAGGTTGTCTCAGATTGAGAAGATATGAGAGCGAACCGATTCCGACGGTATTTACAGTGGTTTTCGTCGGCTTGGCTGCTGTATATGAAGATGTCTTGGTCGTCGTTTTTTCCGGTACAGTTGCCGATGGTGTGGTCGTCGCACTTGGTCCCCTTGTATCCTCACTCTCTATCTTTAATGTGAGATATGCTACACCGCCGACCAAAACTAGTACTATAATTACCCCCAAAATCGTGTTGGTATTCATTAGGAATAGCATAGCATCGAAAGAACAAGTTACGCGGGTTGCGGACTCTATATTTCGGCTGCCAGACTTGGATTCGCCTCTCGCCGTGCTCGGCTCGAAACCTACGACGTCTCTTCGACGCCTGCGGCCCGCGGTTCGAATCCAAGTCTGTGTGCGCAAAAACTGCTACGCACTTTTTGCTGCCAGACTTGGATTCGAACCAAGATACTCAGATTCAGAGTCTGAGGTCCTACCATTAGACGATCTGGCATAACTGTACCTTATTGCCAGACGTTAATGGGAGGACGTTGTCCTACTGCAAGCGAAGCAAGGCAAAGAAGGAATGTCTGCATTCATTCTTTCCGAGCGAGCGTAGCAGAAAGCCCGAAGGGCTTACCATTAGACGATCTGGCAATAGTACGACACAGGAGTGTCGTACTATCTAGACGATACGTTATCAAGCAGGTTTGTTCAATACATAGAATTGCGGCAGATGTTTAGTAGAAAAAAGGTTGAGCATGTAGGATTGTCTGATGCCACACGAAATTACGTCGTTATCTGACGCGGAGCATCGCAATATTATGGTCATCATGGCCGCGCTCATGCTCGCGCTTCTCTTGGCTGCGCTTGATCAGACAATTGTTTCGACCGCACTGCCGCGTATCGCGAGTGATTTCAACGCACTTTCCGAGTTGCCCTGGGTGGTAACGGCATACCTGCTTGCGACTGCAGTCTCGACACCGCTCTACGGCAAGCTGAGTGATCTCTATGGTCGCAAGCACGTGCTTTCGGTTGCTATCGTCATATTCCTCATTGGGTCGGCGCTATCAGGTATGGCGCAGAACATGCTTGAGTTAATCGTCTTTCGCGGTGTCCAAGGTATCGGAGCCGGAGGTTTGATGACGCTCGTATTTGCAGTAATTGGGGACGTTGTTCCCTCGAGACATCGTGGACGTTATCAGGGGTACTTCGGAGCAGTCTTCGGTCTCGCAAGTGTGGCGGGCCCGCTCCTTGGCGGAGTATTTACTGACCATCTTTCGTGGCGCTGGATCTTTTATATCAATATTCCGCTTGGGCTTCTTGCTCTTGCTGCAATCTATATCCGGCTTCCGGAACACCAGCACCATCGGAAACACTCGATCGATTATGTGGGCGCTTTTATTCTCTCGGTTGCCATTATCTCACTCCTGCTCGTGATGATGTGGGGCGGGGTGACTTATGCTTGGAGCTCTTTGCCTATACTTGCGCTCGGTGCAGTTGGCGTCTTTGGGGCGGGGCTGTTTGTCTGGTGGGAATCGTATACGACAGAGGCACTCATTCCGCTCCCTCTCTTTAGAAACTCAATCTTCCGTGTTTCTGCATTGCTCTCTCTCGTGTCGGGGGTGGCGATGTTTGCAGCCCTCATTTTCTTGCCGGAATATCAGCAAGTAGTGCGCGGCTACTCGGCGACGAAATCGGGCCTTCTAATGCTCCCGCTTATTTTCGGTCTATTGGTTGCGTCGATTGGTTCGGGACGGGCCATTTCCCATACGGGCAAGTATCGCGTATTTCCGATTATTGGCTCAATTCTCGTGATATGTGGCGTCTGGCTCTTGAGTCATGTTGACGTTACAACTCCGCAATGGCTACTCTCAATCTGGATGTTCATCGTGGGTCTTGGTATCGGCTCTTCGTTGCAAGTAACGACGATCGCCGCACAGGACACTGTCCATCCGCGGGATCTTGGTACCGCTACTTCAACTATCGTTTTCTTCCGCACTATTGGGAGCACCATTGGGACCGCCATTCTGGGTGCAATACTTACCACGCGTTTTGCGGCGCATCTTGCCGAACTCATGCCCGGTGGAACGAATAGTTTTTCGATACACGATGGCTTGGACTTCGCACAAATACACAATCTCCCGCCCGCTTTGGCCGCCAACGTGCTCCAAGCCTTTAACGCGGCATTTCAGGACGTATTTTTGTGGACGCTGCCGTTTGCCGTGCTTGCGCTTCTAGTCGCACTATTTCTCAAGGATCAGCCGCTCCGCTCTGATGCCCGCGAATTCGCCAAGGGCGAAGCGTTGGGTCTGTGAACTTATCACGAAGACAGCGCGAGTGATATAGTCATCTACATGATAGACAAATCGCCGTCGCTATTTCGTTTTTTTCTTGTTCCCAGCGTGGTTTCAATCGCGATACTTGCAGGAGTGGGTATTTTTTTAGGACCAGTCGCTCTCTTTACGGCAGTGCTGCTTGTCGTGCTTGAAATAACTCTTTCTTTTGACAATGCCGTCGTAAATGCACGAGTGCTTCAGAAGATGAATCCTCTATGGCAACATCGTTTTCTTACCTGGGGTATCTTTATTGCGGTATTTCTCACGCGCGTAGTGCTCCCGGTCCTCATCGTCGCCGCTTCAGTCGCTATGTCTCCTTTAGTGATTGCGTCTATTGCTTTGTTTGACCCTGCACAATACGCAGAATTACTACATGGTGCGGAGCACATCATCGCTTCATTTGGAGGGATGTTTCTCACCATGGTAGGACTTAAATATTTTTTTGATGAGGCGAAAGAAGTACACTGGATTCATCACATTGAACGACATTTCGCCCGGTGGGGGAGCATAGAAGCGCTTGAGATTGCCATTGCCCTCAGTCTTCTTACTGGCATAGCTCTCTTTTTGCCTGCGGACAGCACCGGTATTTTCTTTGCGGGCATCATTGCAATCGTGCTCTTTATTATCGTGCAGGGAATCGCGAATTCTTTCGATATCTCGACAAACAGCGTTGCTGCATCAGGTCTTGCATTGTTCGTCTATCTTAACGTTCTCGATGCAGCATTCTCGCTCGATAGTGTCGTGGGGGCGTTCGCTCTTTCGACGAGTATCCCAATCATTATCGTCGGTCTTGGCATCGGAGCATATTTCGTACGCATGCTCACTCTCTATATGGTGCACAATGGTACGCTCTCTCGAATCATGTACATAGAGCACGGCGCACATTGGGCGATCCTCGGACTTGCGGGAGCGATGTTCGCAGGCATGTTTGTGCATGTCCCTGAACCAATTATTGGCCTCGTAGGGCTCCTTTTTGTGGGTGGGGCATACATATCGTCTATTCGCTCCGTGTCAGTCCGTGCATAGGGATTGATATCCACCACTATACACTTGCATTTTCTGGACGGTGTCGCATGTAGGGTATACTCAGGGATGTAAGACAGTATCTGTCGCAACGTCTATAGTGAGCTGTGCTCAGGTACGTTACATAATTAACCTTATTTAAAATCCATGTCAGCATGTAAGAAAATACTAGCAATCGTGATTGCGCTCGGCGTCTTTGCACCGGCGTCCGCCTTTGCACAGACAGCCTCTACAACGACTTCTACGACGAGTCCGGCAGCAGTTATCGGCCAGATTCAAGCATTGCAGACGCAAATCAACTCGTTGCAGCTGCAACAGCAGCAAAATATCGCAATGCTCGTGACGACCCTTCGGCGAGGCTCAACCGGAGATCAGGTGTTGATATTACAGGCTCTCCTTGCGGCGGATTCAGTTATCTATCCGGAAGGTTTGATTTCCGGATTTTTTGGTCCCTTGACTGCAAAAGCAGTGAAGCGATTCCAGAAGAAGCACGGTTTCGAGCAAGTAGGGCTAGTCGGCCCGAAGACTCTTAAGAAACTACAAGAGCTTCTACAAAAAAATCCACTTGCTTTCAGCACCCTGACTTCTACCTCCACGGCGACGTCGACCTCAAGTCAACTTTCAAGAGGTGATACAAAACGTTTGTGCGCCGTCATATCTTCTCTCACCAAAGATCTACTTCCAGAAGGATGGAACAAGAAGGGTAAAGGTGATAATAAGCAAATTATAGCTGGATGCGACAAACGTTCCGAAAAACATGATGAGGATGACGAGGACGATGATCATCGAGGCACACCTACGCCAACACCGACTTCTTCTCCTACGCCTACTCCAACCACTTCACCAACACCAACACCAACACCAACACCAGTACCTACTGACATCACACCACCTGTAAATTCTTCGGTGAGCGTGACGAATATTGCTACTACGACAGCTACTATCTCGTGGGTGACCGACGAGGCGGCTACGAGCAAGATCTACTACAGCACGGCAACACCAGTAAATCTTCTCTCGGCGCTTACAGTGAGCAATAGTTCGCTTGTGACGAGTCACATTCTTGGCCTCACAGGTCTCACTGCCTCGACGACGTATCACTACATCCTAGAATCTAAGGATGCGATTGGGAACACAACGACGACCACCCCTTCGACGCAGATCTTCACCACTGCAAATTAAACGCGACTCAAACGCATACAAAACCGCCCCTTTGGGGGCGGTTTTGTATTATACTAGGGAGCACGAACGTTCAGTAAGGAAATCGTCCCTACCACGTCATAACCTATGAAGGACGAATCTTTGGAAATAAAACTGCTTGCTGCTTACGATGCTCACGCTGACGCCATTTTTCGGCACTGCTATTTCAAGACGAGTCAACGAGAGATTGCAGAGGACATGATGCAGGATGTATTTCTCAAAGCGTGGTCCTATATGCAGTTAAAACGCCCGATACTCAACATGCGCGCCTTCCTGTATCGACTTGCCGATAATCTGGTGATCGACTGGTATCGCAAACACAAGTCCCAGTCACTTGATGCTCTGATGGACGATGGTTTCGAACTGGTTGAAGGAGATACCAGCATCGAGGAACAGACGGAAATATCACTCGCGCTCGCAAAGCTCAAGGAGCTCAGTGAAGACGAGCAGAAGCTCATCACGCTACGTTTCGTAGAAGGATTGTCACCTAGCGAAATAGGGGAAATCCTCGATGAGAATGAAAATACGATTTCAGTACGGATTCACCGAGCTCTGAAGCGATTACGAATACTCTTTAAATAATCTGCGTATGGAACTACCACCAAAAAAATTCATTGAACAACTTCGCTCAATAGCGCTCTCTCATACAGAGCGTTCCACACTGCGCTCGGCGCTTATTGCGCATATGAGTGAGCACGGTGCGCGACAGGCGGCACCTTCTCCCTGGTCTTCATTTTATTTCGCAAAGCGTATTCAGGTAGTGTCCCTATCCCTCGTCATCGTTATCAGCTACGGAAGCTCGGTAACTTTTGCCGCAGAGGGTTCCTTGCCAGGGGATATGTTGTATCCCGTTAAAACGTATGTGAATGAGCCGATAGTGCGGGTAGTAACGGTGACCTCTCCGGCTTCAGAAGCGGCGTTTGAAACAAAACTGCTTGAGAAACGCCTCGAGGAAGCCGAGACTCTTGATGCCGAGGAAAGCTTTAACCCAGAGCTCAAACTGTCTGTGCGCGAGGGCATACACGAGCAAAGCATCAAAGCGAAAGAGAAAATCAATGATGCCGAAAATTCTTCTGGCGCCAACGTATCCTCCACCACAATATCTATAACTGGTGAGATCAGCACAAGCTCTCCCGAAAGTATTTCGGAGAAGGGAGATCAGTCTCACGATAATCTAGGCAGCGATAAAAAGAATCTCGATAATGAACATCCGGTATTGCGTGCTACTGAATCTGTAACTGACGCGGTCAATATCAGCTCTCCCGAAAACACCTCGGGGAGTAGTGGGTCGTCTAATGTAAATTCGGGCAGTAGCAAAAGTGACAGCGAGAGCTCTCTGAAAGATATACAACAAAAGCACAAAGATATTCTCGAGAAATTAGACCTTACTTTCGAAGAAGGCGATAACGATGATAATGAAACAGAAGAGCGTAGGAGGGGAGAATAGTCACTGGACTATCATCTCTACTACATAAACTATGTTACCAAAGCAACATAGTTTATGTTCATAGAAGATACCCGCTACGTAGTAGCGGGTTATAGATTGCCAGGAAGGAACATCCCGACCATGCTAAGGGCAAGCAGGATGACGAAAATGATGGTAAATGCGCGTTTCATTGCTGTAGCATAGCAGATTTTTATAAAAATGGATTATACTCTACCTACATGAACTTTCTCGTGCGGTACAAGCACTCAGGACTTCTACTTCTGGTACTTGGTTTTGTCATTGGATATGGTGCAGAGCATGCAGGACTTGACGGAGCTCGTAATGCTTTCAAAAACTCACTTATACCGATTGAAGAGAAGGGAACGTCATATTCGTTTATTCCCACATAAATACCCCGTGGCGTGAGCCCGAGGGATGGAGTGAGTTCC